>Ga0208814_1001637_pt1 | contig 10244 bp, 15 predicted proteins | sample MalvirAntarct_55_FD_184253 | JGI IMG/M metagenome (GOLD analysis project Ga0208814, IMG submission 184253) | Marine viral communities from the Global Malaspina Expedition - Malaspina viral metaG Antarct_55 (SPAdes) (version 2) | ecosystem: Environmental > Aquatic > Marine > Oceanic | place...
ATGGGATAAGGTAGAGGAATACTGGATAAAGTATGGGATACTAAACATAATTTATAAAGATGGCTCTACTTCAGAACATGATGGTGCTACTGGACAACCCGACTATAAGTGGGCTGATAAAGTAATGATATTAAACTCTGATTGGGAGGAACTAGATGATTAAACTACACCTAAGCTACACTATGAACCGGTCAGTAGACGATGCACCTACTGGTATTAACAATGACTAACCCTACCCTTAGAAAGGCTTAGAAAAAAATGTTAATTTATGTATTGACTAACCAAATAAGAGTGATACACTTCTTATAAAGTTTAAACAATTATATAAAATAATTATTTTAAATTATTAATAAATGTTATAAAGTATTATAATAATATAGGAGTAAATAAAGTATGACAGAATATAAAGATGTAGTATCTAAACAAAAAGAATTGTTAGATGAAGAACAACTTGATAAAGATGTTGAGTTCATTGAGGTTACTTTTAAAGATGGTAAGTGGCAGAGAGAAATGACAGGCTACAAGAGTGGCAGAAGGGTGATTAAATATAATGATAAAAGAAAAAAGGAGGAAGTAGAATGGCGTTAAAAAATAAAGTAATAGCAGTAGGCATAGGTTCTTTAGCAGGGATAATGTTAGGCTTGGTTAGTTCGAGTGGTTTGAACATGCTTGAAAAAGATATCTTAAGTAATAGTTCAAAAGTTTTACAACTAGAAAAGGATGTAGAAGTTTTACAAACAACTCTGGATGAGAGAGCTAGGAAGTTTGAGCAACTTCAAACGCTTTACAAAGCATTGAGGACTACTCTTAACACTAGGAACATGGACATTGCACTACAGATAGACCAGAAGATTGATGATAGGTGGAAGGAACAGACAGCAACGGGTGGGTTAGGTGTGTTAACAGGTGACTTACCTACAGCTTCAGGAGATGAGCAATGACAGACACAATAGGATTGCAATTTATTATGGGGTTCATGGTGTTGTGTGTCTTTGCAGTTATTAAGATTCTAATTGATGACGAGAGAAAGGACAAGTAAAGTGGAAGGCTATATGCTTTTAACCACAGAGGAGTATAGACTGTTTACTAATTATGTAGTACAGTACAATACAGAACATGAAGATAGCATAGCGTTTGAAACTATCTTTAAGACGGACAGTATGTTCGATGTTAAATTATTAAATAAAAATAATTTGTTTTTTAAAAAGATATTAATTGACATGGTGTAGAGGGAGTGTCATAATAGCTACTTGTTTATCCCTTAAAGGTAAATAAGAAAAAGGAATACTAAAAGGTCTAGCCCTCAACTAACCTTCCTCAACCTTTTAGTATACGATTTAATCGTGCAAGTTACTGGTCTTGTACCAACAAAACCAGACTAAGTTTTAAAAGTTTTGTAAGGGAATTATAATAATAATAAGAGTTTTAAGAAGACCTTCCTTACAAATTAAATCCTAGAGTTGGTAGTAGATATAAGCTCCTGCTACTTTCTAGGCTTACGGACTGCTAGGTAGCGTAGTCATGTTCTTGGAGGAAAGCACCCTGAACACAGTCTGAATTTTCCACATTGCGTGGGGGTTTAGCCGACTTAAAACAGCTATAGCCAATAAATGCAGTCTGACTTTTCCTAGTTGACGGGGGGTTTTGATGGGACTTTAAACCACCATAACCAATAACGAATCACAGCGAAAGACAGTCGTTCGGTGTCTATAAAAGATAATGTTCGAGTGCTGGTTATCACTGAAAACTAACCCTTTTAATTTTAAAGCTGGAGGGCTGTATGAAATTTTTATTTGACAAAATAGAATGGTCATGGCAGGATAACTGTCAAGACAAACAGTACTGGGACACTTGGATTCCAAAAAAATCAGACATCAAAATACTAACTAAGTTATCCCGAGAGGATAAACAGTCGTGGAAGAATGAAATCTGGGAGGACTTGCAACCCGATATCCAATTCACAAGGGATAGAAACAACGCAAGAAGAAAGGAAAAAAGAATTGCATCTAAAAATTAGATGTGTTATAATCTTAGAACTTAATGCAAACCAAAGGAGAAAATAATATGTATGAGTATATAGAAGGAAAAGCTATGTGGGCTAATGTTAGTACACCGAACACTAAGTTCGAGCCACATAAGTACGGAATAGTTGTGCTAACGGATATGGATACTGCTAATAGATTAGAAGGTATCGGCTTGTCACAGGTCAGGACTAGAGATGGTCAGCCTAAGTATGATGAACCGGCATTCTCATTTAGTAGAAAGGTAGAGAAGCATGACGGGACTACTAACCCAGCACCTAAGTTAGTTGACGGAGACGGCAACGCATTGGATGTTAGTGTTGGTAATGGGTCGGATGTAACTGTAAAGATTAAACCCTATACAGGAAAGTATGGAACATTTGCAGAGCTAGTAGCTGTAAAGGTTTCTAATTTAATTGAATACACTGAAGCAAGTTCAGACAACGAGGAATTTTAATATGATTATTAGTATACAGAAAGATGATGGCGAGGTGTTGTATGATACCAATAAGGTAGCAGACGATAACAGCAGACGTAATGCTAATGTTACTATCAGTAAGATAGGTACATTGAGTGTAGTTACAGAAGCTCTTAAGTATGCATCTGATTCACATCAAAACAATCTTGAGATACTCCTTCAGAAGCATGAAGAAGCTATAGTAGAGATGGAAGAAGAAGAAGTAGTAGCAGTAGACACAGACTCAGAAGAGTCTTAGTTTACAATGAGGGCTAACATGGATAAAACTTGGGACAAACTACACCAACCCTGTCCACTTTGTAATAGCAGTGATGCTGTTGGAATCAACGAAGACGATTCAGCAAAGTGTTTCAGTTGTGGTGAGTTCATGCCTAACTATACTAACGCATGTGGAGGAAAGGATATGCAAACAGCAACGACAACAACAACAACATTTAAACAACCGGACATGGTAGAAGGTGGGCAGTTCAATGCCCTAAAGGATAGACAGATATCCCAAGCGACAGCTACTAAGTATGGGGTTAAAAGTATGCACGATTTACAAGGTAACATCGTTAAGCATTTCTACCCTTACTATAATGGGCATGAGCTATCGGCTACCAAGGTTCGTAATGTAGTTAACAAAGACTTCTTTGTCTCTGGAACTTATAACGAGACAGGCTTATTTGGTCAACAGTTATTTAAGGGTGGCAAGTATGTCACTATAACCGAAGGCGAGTGTGATGCTATGGCAGGGTATGAACTACTAGGCTCTAAGTGGGCAGTAGTTTCTATCAAGCGTGGAGCACAGGGTGCAGTTAAAGATATCAAGGAAAGCCTTGAGTTCTTTGATGAGTTTGAGAATGTAATCATTGCATTTGATAGCGACAAGGCAGGGAAGGAAGCATCTATTAAAGTTGCTAGACTTTTCAAACCCGGAAAGGCTAAGATACTTACACTACCTAATGGGTTTAAAGACCCTAACGATATGCTACGTTCTAACAGACACAAAGAGTTTGTTGAATGTTGGTGGTCAGCTAAAGTTTATACACCATCCGGTGTTATAAATGTATCTGAACAACGTGATAAGTTTAATAACCGTGAGAGAAAACCTTGCGTCCCTTATCCATACGAAGGACTTAACAAGAAGTTATATGGTATGAGACAGGGTGAGTTGATTACTCTTACAGGTGGTACAGGTCTTGGTAAGTCTAGTGTGACTAGAGAACTAGAGCATCATCTTATAAAGAACACTACAGACAATGTAGGTATCATTGCTTTAGAAGAAGACTGGAGAAGAACCATTGATGGTATCTTATCCATCGAAGCTAATGCTAGACTATATGTGGATGAAGAAAGAGATAAGTTTTCTAAAGAAGAATTAGATAAGATGTTTGATATTCTTTATGACGGAGAGAATCGTAATAGAGTCTGGGTGCATTCCCACTTTGGCACGAATGATATTGATGATATCTTTACCAAGCTTCGCTTCATGATTATTGGATGTGATTGCAGATGGGTGGTCGTTGACCATTTACATATGCTAGTCAGTGCAGTTCATGATGGAGATGAGAGACGAGCCATTGATACTATCATGACTAGACTAAGAAGTTTAGTAGAAGAGACAGGTGCAGGAATCATTTTAGTTTCACACTTGCGTAGAGTTGATGGTAACAAAGGACATGAGAACGGTGTTGAAGTATCTCTATCACATCTAAGAGGTTCAAATAGTATTGGACAGCTTAGTGATTGTGTCATAGCCTTAGAAAGAAACCAGCAATCAGATGACCCAGAAGAAGCAAGGACTACAAGACTTCGTGTGCTTAAGTCTAGGTACACTGGTGATGTAGGTCTAGCATGTAGAGTAATCTATGATGGAGATACCGGCAGACTAGCTGAGTTAACTGATGAAGATATAGAATTTGATGACAGTGCAGACGAGGCTTTTTAATGCAGTTAGTATTTGACATAGAGACGGATGACCTTAAGGCTACCAAGGTACACTGTATCGTTGCTCAAGATGTAGAGTCAGGAGAGATATTTAAATTCCCTCCTGATAAACTACAAGAAGGGTACGACATGTTAGCTTCGGCAGAAACTTTAATAGGTCATAACATTATAGGTTTTGACATACCGGTGGTAGAAAAGTTTAGTGGTATGGACTTGTCTAAGAAACCTGTAATAGATACTCTTGTTTTATCTAGGCTATTCAATCCTTCAAGGGAAGGTGGACACAGCTTAGAGAAGTGGGGATATAAGTTAGGTTATCATAAGATAAACTTTACAGACTACCTTAACTATTCTAAAGAGATGTTAGATTATTGTGTAAGAGATGTACAACTTAACGCAGTTGTTCTTAAAGAATTAAGAAGAGAGAGTAAAGGATTCAGTAAGGACTGCATAGCTATTGAGCAAAGCATAGCTGGTATTATTAAACAACAAGAAGTCAACGGCTTTAAGTTTGATACTAAGAATGGATTACTTTTACTAGCAGAACTCAGAGAAAAGAAACAAGCAATAGAGGAAGAGGTACACAGTACCTTTAAACCTAAGTGGGTAGATGATAAGTCAGTTACCCCTTACATTAAAAAAGATGGAGAGTTATCTAAGCGTGGCTTAACAGATGATGAATACGATAACTGTATCAAGACTCAAAACCTTGAGACATTTATGAGACAGAAGTTAGTTGATTTTAATTTAGGTAGCCGTAAGCAGATAGGAGAATATCTTATTGACTTCGGTTGGAAGCCTAATAGGTTTACACCTACAGGTCAGCCTATAGTAGATGAGAAAACCTTATCGGCTATTACTCATATACACGAAGCTAACCTCATAGCTCAGTACCTTTTACTTCAGAAGCGTATAGCTCAGATAGATTCTTGGATAGAAGCTACTGAAGAAGACGGAAGGGTACATGGTTTTGTTATACCTAACGGTGCTATCACTGGCAGGATGACACACAGAAGCCCTAACATGGCACAAGTACCAGCAGTCTATAGCCCTTATGGTAATGAGTGCAGAGCATGTTGGACTGTAGAAGAAGGTAATGTTTTAATCGGTGTTGATGCTTCTGGTCTAGAGATTAGAATGTTGGCACATTATATGGATGACGAGGAATACACAAATGAAATACTTAACGGAGATATCCACACAGCAAATCAAAAACTTGCAAAACTTGAATCAAGAGATAAGGCAAAGACATTCATCTATGCCCTTATGTACGGAGCAGGAGATGAAAAGCTTGGGTCTGTGGTTGGAGGAAATACAGCAGACGGTAAAAGAGCTAGACAATATTTCTTTGATAATAAACCTACATTTAAATCTCTTAGGGATAGAGTACAAAGAGCATCAGCAAAAAAATATCTCAAGGGATTAGATGGTAGAAAGCTTTATGTTCGTAATCAACATTCAGCACTGAACACTTTACTACAGGGAGCAGGAGCTATTGTTATGAAACAAGCTTTAGTTATCCTAGATGATGTGTTAAAATTAAACAACGTAGATTACAAATTCGTAGCTAACATACACGATGAATGGCAGATAGAAGTACCTGTAAACCAATCAGATTTTGTAGGTAGATTAGCAGTAGATAGTATAATAAAAGCAGGTACATTTTTTAACCTTCGCTGTCCGTTGGATGGTGAATACAAGATAGGAGCTAACTGGAGTGAAACCCACTAAAGAAGACAGGAAGAAATTTGATATTGATTTAGAGTATGGAGAGATAAGAGAAGACAAGATAAAGGACATGCTAACCGGTAAGAAGATAGAAGTTAAATCAGAGAAAGGTATGTGGATGAAGACAGGAAACATATGTATAGAGTATGAGTCATGGAACAAACCTTCTGGTATTAGAGCAACTGAATCAGACTACTGGTTTCATAACTTATGTGTAGGAGACAACGAGTTTTGTACCCTTGTATTTAAAACAGATGTACTAAGAACTATCGTTGATAAGCTTGATACATTTAAAACTGTAGCAGGTGGTGACCATAACGCTAGTAAAATGTTCTTAGTTAATCTCCAAAAGTTATTCTCATCAGATGTTATAAAAGCATTTAAGGAATCTGAAGATGAAAAAAAATAAAGAAACACTTGACACATCTACTCAAGAAGTATATAATAAACTGTCGGCTAAGAAAATAACAGCTGAATCTGGTCATTGGTATACCCAAGAGGGAGACCCAATGTACACAGTCATAGGTGCTAATGGTAAGGAAAGAAACACTACCCTTAGAGATGCTAAGAAAGATAACCTAGTACCCTCTGTCACTACCATTCTTGGTATGATAGCTAAACCCTCATTAGAGAATTGGAAAATAAACCAAGCACTTAACTCTGCCCTTACCTTAGAGAAAAATGTATTGGAATCCACAGAAGAATTTGCTTACAGATGTAAGATAGATTCTAAAAGGATTGGTCAAGAGGCTGCAAAAAAAGGTACTGAGATTCACGCTATGATTGAACGAGGATTCTTAGGAGAAGAAGAAACAGAAACTTACTGTATCATTAAGAACTATTTAAATGATAACTTCCCTAACGAAGAATGGATAGCAGAAGCTTCCTTCTGTGCTGACTTGGGCTATGGTGGTAAGATAGATTTATATTCTAAGTCTGGTATCTTTGTTGACTTTAAAACTAAGGACAACTTAGAAGGTAAAGACCCTGCTAAATTAGTATACGATGAACATGGTATGCAGTTGTCTGCCTATGCTCAAGGTTGTGGGTTTACTGATGTGGAAAGAGTATCTATATTTGTAGATAGAGAAGACACAGAACTTATCTCTTGTCATATCTGGGATAAAGATACACAAAACAAACACACTAAAATGTTTAACAGCATTTTAAATTACTGGAAACTTGTAAAAAATTATGAACCAAAGAAAGTCTAAACAGCTAAGAAGAAAATCAGAATCACTACTCATTGATTGGATAAGAACAATGACACCTGAAGGAGAAGACGCTACTAAGATAACTAAGAAAAACTTACACGAATTTATACCGGAGCAAACACACCTCTTTGCTAATAATAGATTTATGTTAAGTGCTTACAGCTTAAGATGGTTTAATAAAAAGGTAAAGAAAAATCCTAACCTTACACTAGAAGATTTAAATGCCTAGAAGAGTACCAAGAAAACCTAGACCTAAGAAGGTTGATGTACCTAAAGGATATGATAGCAGGTGGGAATACGAGATACACCAAACTATTCTTAAAGATTGGAAACACCATTGGGAAAAGATAGACTACACTATTAATCATAGATATGAGCCAGACTTTGTAAAGATAACTGACGATAAGATTATCTTGTTAGAAGCTAAGGGTAGGTTCTGGGACTACGCTGAGTACAGTAAGTACATACATGTTAGAGAAGCCCTAGACCCTGAACACAGAGAGCTAGTATTCTTATTTCAAAAACCTTATGCTCCAATGCCACAGGCTAAGAAAAGAAAAGACGGAACAAAAAGAACTCATGCCGAGTGGGCAGAGGCAAATAACTTTAGATGGTACAGCGAAGAAACGCTACCAGAGGAATGGAAAAATGACATATAAGTTTAACGAAGAAAATACACTGATACAGATAAGAAGAAATATAGATAGAACTTATGAACAACATTACGCAGGTGAAAAGTACCAAGCCACTGATATGATTATAGATGCCGGACACGGAGAAAGTTTTTGTATTGGTAACATAATGAAATACTCTATGAGATTTGGAAAGAAAGATAATAAAAAAGCAGAGCTTCATAAGATAATACATTATGCTATAATAGCTTTACACTTACAGGAAAAGAAAGATGATTGAAGACAAGGTAGGAACTAAACAATATTTAGGAATAGAGATAGACTATGACAGAGAGAAAACCTTTGATAAGTTTAGTATAGATACATTAAAAGACAGATATTTTTGGGAGAAAGAAACACATGCACAAGAAGCGTTCGCAAGAGCCTCCGTCTATGGAGCAACCTTCAAAGGTAACACAGATTTTGAGTTGGCTCAGAGACTTTATAACTACAGTTCCAATCGTTGGTTCATGTTTAGCACTCCTATTCTTAGTAACGGGGGAACCACTCGTGGGCTTCCTATCAGTTGTTTTCTTAATTATGTTCCTGATAGTAGGGGTGGTTTATCAGCTCATTATGATGAGAATATTTGGTTGGCAAGTTCGGGTGGTGGCATCGGTGGATATTGGGGAGACATTAGAAGTAACGGTGTATCTACTGCTCATGGCTCTCGTTCAACTGGCTCAATTCCATTCATGCATGTAGTTGATTCTCAGATGTTAGCCTTCAACCAAGGTACAACAAGACGAGGTTCTTACGCGGCTTACATGGACATAAGCCATCCAGAGATTGAAGAGTTCATTAACATGAGAAAAGAATCTGGTGGTGACATCAATAGAAAGAATCTTAATCTACATAATGGAATCAACATCACTAATGCTTTCTTACAAGCTGTAGAAAAAGATGATGACTGGAGATTGATTGACCCTAAATCTAACGAAGCTGTTAAGACAGTAAACGCTAGAGATATATGGTGGCAAATCATTCATGCTAGAGCAGAGACAGGTGAACCATACATGATTAATATAGATACATGTAACGAGGCATTACCTAAAGAACAAAAAGATTTAGGACTAAAGATAAGACAGAGCAACCTATGTTCAGAGATTACTTTACCTACTAACGAAGAAAGAACAGCAGTCTGTTGTTTATCTTCAGTCAACTTAGAACACTTTGATACATGGTCTAAGGATGATAACTTCATAGAAGATTTAATAACCATGCTTGATAATGTTTTACAGCACTACATAGACAACGCCATAGATACTACACAGCTAGGAGAATACAGTGCAAACTTTAAAAGATTTCAGAAATATGTTAGAGAGGGTCAAGAAGGATATACTAAATCTGCCTATTCGGCATATAGAGAGAGAAGCCTCGGGCTTGGTGCGATGGGCTTTCACGCATATCTACAATCTCAAAATATTCCTTTCGAAGGTATATACGCAACTGGTTTTAACCATAGAGCTTTCACCTATATCAAGACTAAAGCTAAAGCAGCGACTAAAGAACTTGCCTCACAAAGGGGCGAAGCTCCTGACATCCATGGTACAGGGAAGCGAAATGCTAATCTCATGGCTATTGCTCCTAATGCTAGTAGTGGTATTATATGTAGTGGTACTTCCCCTAGTATTGAGCCTTATAGGGCTAATTGCTATACTCACAAAACTCTCTCCGGCTCTTATCAAGTCAAGAATAAGTACCTTGAAAAACTTTTTAAAACAAAAGGTCTTAAGGGTAAGCAGTTAGAAAACATATGGAAAGATATATCAGCTAACGAAGGTTCAGTACAGCACCTCGAAGTGTTAGATGATAATGAGAAAGAAATATTTAAGACAGCTAATGAGCTTAATCAGATATGGATTGTAGAACACGCTTACAAAAGACAGCAGTTTATTTGTCAAGCACAGTCAGTAAACTTATTCTTTACCTTACCTAAATCAACAGAGCCACAAGAAGTGCATAACGAATACATGCAGTATGTTAGCGATGTTCATTGGTATGGTATGAATAAATTAAAATCGTTGTATTACTTTAGAACTAATGCAGCAAGAAATGTAGAGAATGTAAACACCAAAGTTCCGCGTATTAGATTAGACGATGTGGAATGTATAGCCTGTGAAGGGTAAGGAAAAATTATGAGTCTATTAAAAACTAGAGATTACTATAAACCGTTTGAGTACCCGTGGATGTACGAGTACTA
>Ga0208814_1001639_pt1 | contig 10232 bp, 15 predicted proteins | sample MalvirAntarct_55_FD_184253 | JGI IMG/M metagenome (GOLD analysis project Ga0208814, IMG submission 184253) | Marine viral communities from the Global Malaspina Expedition - Malaspina viral metaG Antarct_55 (SPAdes) (version 2) | ecosystem: Environmental > Aquatic > Marine > Oceanic | place...
TAGGCACAGCGTTAAAAGTATCGGATGCATATGCAGCATCTATTCGATGTATTATTTTACCCCATTCTTCATACATTGAGTCAACTTTCTTACTGGTATAGTCTTCTTTAATTAGTTCTTTGCTAACTAAAAACATCAACGCTGACTTAATGCTTTCAACTTCTGGAAAATGTTTAAATACCCCTACGCCCATTAAGGATAACTGCCTTGTATCAGCGTATTGACTAGACTTACCTGTTTTGTAATCAATTACTGTAGCTAAGTTGTTCTCTTTGTCAATGATTAATAAATCTAATACACCACGCCACCACACATCACTAGCAAAAAACCCTGTAGGTTCTAAGTCTTTGGTCAACCCAATCTTATGCTCACAGTATATATCACCTGGAATCTGTTTAACTTTATCTAATATAGATTTAAACTGCATGAACTTCTCAGGTAAAGGTACAGCGTCACGTACGTATAACTCCGCTGCTTTGTGAACTTCGTTGCCATATAAAAAATGTTTTTGATTAGGGTCAGTCTTAATATCTTTAGCTACATATAGATGATAGTAATGCTTAGGGCATTTTTCAAATGTAGTAGCACTTGAATAAGACCATGTTTTTAGTGCGCTCATTATTTTGCATCCTTATAGTTATGCCCAACTCCAATTTCGCAACCAAGAGGTAAATCTGTACACCAATCGGGGGCCGTAGTCATACACTTATTAACAAATGATACGCATTCTTCTGTTTCATTTTCAGGACACAACATGACTAACTCATCATGCACTGTCATTACAACTCTGTATTTTTTAGAAACAGCTACTAACTGCTCTCCAATAATGTCTCGTGCTAACGATTGTATACACCTTTGAAATACTTTAGCTGGATGTATATACTCATGTGTTAGCGTTCTACCTATTAACTTATCGTACACCCATGAATCTCTTCCAGTCTTTGCATCTACTATCTTTCTTAATCCAGGCAAACCTAAAATCATTTTGTTAGGCTTTAACATACCAATTTTAGGTATGCTAGTTATTATATTATTTTTACCCATAGCATAACCTTGTCCTGCATGTACAGCATCTAACATCCAACCTGCGTCATGCCAAGCTTTTACTAACTCAGGGTTAGAGTTTCTAAAAGCATACACAATGTTTTTAACCTCATTTAAATCTTTCTCAACTCCGCCAGCTTTAAGTATGCTATGCATTTTAACATGCCCTACTCCATATATACCTGAAAGATTAACGACTTTAAATATGTAACGTACCTCCTTGCTAACCTTATCGTAAGATGTTCCTGTAATTTCAGAAGCTGATTGCTTGTATAAGTCAATACCTTGGTTAATTAAATCTACTTTAGCAGTCGACTGAGCAAACCAATATGCTAAACGTAGCTCGATGTTACTTAAATCAGATACCACGAGTTTGTAACCTTTGGGTGCACACAGTGCTCTTCTAAGTTGTGAAGTGCGAGGAAGATTTTGCATGTTAATACCATCAGCTCCGCTCCATCTATGAGAAACAGTAGCACCTGCATACTTTAATGGTACTGGTAGTAAACCTCTATTAGCAATACCTATAAAATTCTCTGTACGTGATTCTTCTATAGTGGATTTGTTACCAACACGAGCGGCTGCAAGTATTTGAACTCTCTCATCAGCATGGTTCATCAAACTAATAAAGCCTTCGTCTGTCTTAGCAAATGCGTATGTTTCTTTGCCTGTAGTTGCACTTATCTTAACAGGTATAGTTACACCTAAAGAAGCTAAGAGTTCGGCAAACTTGGGGTTGCTCATTAAATATTTTTTATCTAAAACGCCATCGTCTGATTCACCATCGTCAACTGTTATAATGTCTTGAGCCTTATCCAAAAGTTCTTGCTTACTAGTTCTAACAGCATCTAAATGCTTTAATAGTAGTACTTTATCTATAACTAGTTTAGGTTCTGTAAACATTCTAATAGTTAAGTCTATTAGTTTTATTTCAATAGCTGTAAATTTTGAAATCATATGGTGGAACAAATGATATGTCAGGTCTACATCATTGATACAGTAATCTCCGTATCGGTCAATCTCATTAGGCTTAAAATCTTTTCGGTGTTTACCTAGAGCATCAAGAACCTCAGTACCTTTCTCACCTATGTTATATAGTCTCGATAAATTTTTTAAAGACACAGACTCGGTTAAGCCATGAAGTATTTGACCCATGCCCATAGTGTCCATTAAACCTAAAGGACGAATATTAAATATCCAGTTAAGTATAGCTCCATCAAAACGCATGTTGTGACCTATACAAAAACTACCTTCAAAATCGAAAGTACTTAAAAACTTTTGTATTTCAGAATGAGTTCCTGTACACCATACAGTCTCATCTTGGTTTTCTTTGACAGCTACTCCAATGACCTCAAACTTATCACTACGTATATACTCCTCAGTAGTGTATTTTCGTAAGCCATAATCTTTATCATAGTAAGTTTCAAAATCAATAACTATTAGGTTGTTCATTTTTTCCTCTCGTTTTTGCAGAAGCCTTGTAGCTCCCTTGTATGTCCACACCACCACTGTTTATAAAAGTAGGTTGCAGACTCCCCACATTTATGGCAGATTCTTTCTTTTCGTTGTTCTGTCTTAAAGCTCATATTGCATATGTTGCTGTGTGTTCATCACGACATTGTGCAGTACACCATCTTCTTTTATCTTTTACTTGTACTCCACACCAAATACATTTACCAGTATCGTTCTTTTCTATTGACGTGTTCACTGACTTAAGACTAACAGTTAGTCTATTTTGTATTTCTTCGTTAGCTTTGTCTACATCGTCACTCATCTTTTATGTTCTCTTGCTCTATTCGTTTGTTAGCATACCATATCATTTTTTGTAAATCTTCTGTTAAATTATTTTTGTACAGGCATCTCAATAGGTACTTACCACATTGCCACAACAAAGGTTCGTGAGGGAAAAACTCTTGCAGTATCTCAATGACTTCCCACTTATGTGTAGTGTAATGTTTAGGGTTGTTAACATTATCTTTCATGCTCTGAAGTCCTTTATAGTAACGAACAAAATCCTATGGGCAGGAATATGTTCGAGTGTAATATAAAATTAATCCATTAACTTTATTTGATTTAATAATAAAGATACAGCATTTATATCTGTTTCGTCAACTACCATAGCATAACCACCTGTTGTTTGTATAGCTTTTAAATTTTTAGATTGTAATACAGTTGGAGTATTGCCATTGGCTTTGCACTCTATACCAATGAACTTTCCTTGATAGCATACTATGATGTCAGGTACGCCTATTGTCATGTAGCCACTAGCTACGGGGAAAAAATAGTAAGCCTCAAACTGTTTTAGTGTTTTAACAATTTGAGACTTAACCCATTTCTCTGTTACTTTTCTTTTCATCTAGGATATATTTTTCTCTGGCCAATTATCTGTACATAATCCCATGCCACTTATTACTGTTTCATGCACCTCTAGAAACATTTTGGTACCACACAAAGTGTTTCTAAAGTCAGTGCCACCCTCTGATATATACTCAAGATACAAACGGTCAGAAGGTTCTTCTACTAATATAAAGAACTCCCCATCACGTTTACCTTTGTTAGGAACATAAGTTTTGTTAGGTACTAACTTAATCAAAGCTATAGCTTCACGATGCTTTTTGCTTAGGTCTTTGAATCTACATGTAGAGCTTAGTCTAATTATTTTCATATGTTATCCATTATAGCAGTAACTTTGGTTAATACAATATCACGTAAATCTTTATGGTCACGCAAGTCTTGAGCATCTACACCCACAATACTTTTCTCTAGACTCACACGTGCTTGTTCTAGCTTCGGGTCGTTGGTTACATTAAGCTTAGATAGTAACCCTGTCAACTCTACAGCATTGTCGACTAAGCTATTACGAAATATCTTTTTGTCGTCACCACTTAGACGTTCTACCATATGCCCAATAGTTGTATGCAATCTAGACCATGCATCTGACATCGCTGAGTTTACCCTATCATCGTATGAACGTTGATACTCTTCTTCAAGTTGTTGTTGCATTTTAGTACCTACCTCAACTCTGAAGTCATTGGCTTCGGGCACAGGCATGATTGTATACTTAAGCTTAAACCTCTCAGCTATCGTAGCAGTATCAGGATAATCTGTAGCATCATACAACGCTCCCAACTTGTAAGCCATAAGAGTAATTAGCTTTGGATAGTTTTGTAGAAAGCTATCTACACGTTCTTGAAACTGACCTTCGTACTCAGCTAGTTGCGCTTTGTAGTCAAAGAAGTTAGTCATAGGTAACAGACGAGTGCCTGTGTCTGACCATGGTAACGTCTGTCTTGTATGCCACTCTCTAATCTCACCTGATAGCTTTTGTATGCGCTCTAACTCACTTGCACCTGCAAGCAGGTGTTTGTTGTAGTTGCCTGCCTTAGTCATAGTGTTTTTATTTATGTCTATCTCTTTTGATACATTCTTGTCTAGCTTACGAGCTGACCATACTGATATGTTTAGCTCTACTAACACTGCACTTGATTTAATACTTGTAGCCATGATAGTTCTCCTCTTGGTTGATGAACAAATTCCTATGAGTAGGATAATGTTCGGGTTAAAATGTTGCCATCCACGCGTGATACACTTTCGGTTCTCTGTTGCTAAAAGCTATAAGAAACTCATCAGCTTCTTTGGTTAATGCATTAGTCATGCCATCAGCTATATTAAACTTTGTTCTTCCAAAACAAAATGGAGCTAAATCATTGTAGTTTAAAGTCATATAGCTACCATCACCCTTAGCTTTGCTTTCTGCCCACCCTTCATTACGTGACAGCTGAACAAGATACTCGTAATTAGTCTTAGACGAAGCGTCTCTATAGAAATCTGTAAGTTTATACAATGCACAAGCTTTTTGTAAATGTACTAGAAAAGGATGATTGTTAGGTATCTTATAATGACCTATGCTATGACCATACACCGCATTCTTTGCAACTCCTGAACTGTTTATTTTAGGTAGCAGTATCCAAGGTAAATCAAAGTCATGCAGTATAGAGTTAGATATATACTTAGTTATTGTTTTGTCAGGGTAACGATAGTAATGCCCTTGTCTTACAGACTTAACAATATTACGTATCTGTCCATCTCCTAAGTTCCAAAGGTTTACTGCTTGTCGTTTATCGCCTGAATCTTTTACTACAGATTCCCACTCGGTGGGCATGTTCCATTGATTACGCATACTCATTCTCCTTTATGTGTATTGATTTACCATGAGGTGATACTTCATCGCTAGTAATCGCCCATAACGTAGGGTGCGACCATGTACCTCCCCAATCACTTTCTACATAACCATCAGTCAATATAATAATTGCTTCGGGTATTATTTTTTTATCTTGTATATACTCACGTACACAACCTACTGTAGTACCCCCACCATCAGCAGGCTTAGTAGTCTGAGTTAGTGAGTCATACTGACCTATAGTATAAGTCTCGTGTCGAACCACTTCGCTACCCCAATATAGTAACTCTAGGGTAGATGGGTTAACTTCGTTACACACACCCATAACTTCTGATAGAAAAGCTTTGAGTTCTTTGCTACCAATAGAGCCTGATGTATCTACAGCTACCACAAGTGAATTGATACTCTCGCCAATCATAGAAGGCATATAGATATCTTGTGACAAAAACCTTCTGCTTGGTTTGCGCCATGAGGTCAAGTCTTTAGTAGCACATGCAGACTTAACAAACTCTCGGAGTTGCTCTCGCCAGTTAACCTTTGGCTTAGTAAACTCAGTGGCTAACGCAGACTTGTTGCCCTTGTTTTTAGAGCGTATCATCTCACCCTGACGTATAGCTTGGTCAATAGCTTTCTCTGTTGCATCAGCTACTTCTTTAGACATCTCTTCAGCACCTTCCCAATCGTGGTCATCAAGCGTGTTACCTTGAGGGTTAGATTGTTTAAGCTTATCAAACACCTGCTTGGTACTCATACCTCTATACTTTACATCCCACAATGGTGGTACTGATGTGGGGAACGAAGCTACATTATGGTTAGGGTCGGCTATAACAATAGCGTCATTAACAATATAGTCTGCGGCTTGGTTAGCAAGTTGAGGATTCTCTTTGAACAAGTTACGCCATAGCTTCATGTGTTGATACACTTTATGTATCGTCTCATGTAGCACTACAAACACTAACTGCTTGTGAGATAAACTATCTACAAACTCAGGGTTGTATGTAACATCTCGCCCATCTGTGCAGGCTGTTTTTATAGGGTTGCCCTTGTGTGTGTCAGCAACAAGTACATCGCCTACACTCAACACACCTGCAAACATACAAAACTCTTTGCTACGCATGATAGAGATGTGTGCTTTTATTATCCTATCTCGTGGAGATAAGTTTTGGTATTCTGTGTTAGACATAGTATCTCCCTAAAAGTATTTTTGATTTTCTACTGCCCATGAGGTGAAGTCGGGTTCGTTCATAACCTCACTTGCTTTGCTTGACTCAGATATTGTAGTGCCAAACAATGCTTGTACTTCCATAGGTAATCGTTGCATATAGGTTACCCATGACTTCACATGCTTTGATTCTATAGCCATCAACTCTCTCATCACTAGTATGATTTGAGCTGAAGGGTCTTTTGGTATAGGCGCAGTCGTAGGTGAGGTCTGTATAATATCTCGTGTAGGTAGCTCATCAGAAAGATTAAAGTACGCTGACATATCTCTTGCTGAAGCTTCGCCTATCGTACCTATCAATGCAGACATAGTTAAATCAACACCTAGTGTTAGTCTGTGCTTGATAATCTCTGAAGCTTTAGTACCTGACCTAGGACAGAAGTACGCTGTCTGTTGTTCTGATGGTCTGTATATATACATGTTCTCACTCTGTGCTTTGTCTTGATAAGACGCTAGGCAATGAGGGAACTGCTTAACCCATGCTAATAACTCAGGTGCATGGTCGTTTGCTACGCCATACTCTACATACTCATCAGCATCAGGACTACGCATCGTCACAGTTGTGACTCGACTCTTGGCATGACCTTTCATACTATCGCCAACACCATCAAGTACTTCATTACCTGTGGAATACACAATAGAATCAGGATGAAAGTTAACAGCACCTAGTCTACGCTCTAGCATAACAGGCAGAAGCATATTCTTGACTGGCTCGCAAGCCTTAGTAATCTCATCAAGCATTACTATGGTTGGCTTGTCTTCTGTGATAGCAAATCTTTCGTTTGGGTACCATGAAGTAGTCTTCTTCTCATGGTTCATAGCAGGCATTGCAAGGTCACCTAAGTCTAAATCAGCACAGTCAATGTATACTGGTGTGTGAGTAGGAAATCTTTTTGCCAATGATTGTAAGATTGTTGATTTACCAATCCCAGGCTGTCCTTGTAAATGAACAGTTACTTTAGTGCCGACTGTTGCAATTAACTGCTCGGCTTCTTTGATGCTTATGTTTGATAACATAGTAAGTCCTTTTGGTTAGTGAACAAATTCCTGTGGGTAGGATAATGTTCATGGTTAAAGATAGTACTTTCCCACTCTTATATAATAGTATACCACAAACACATGACAATGTCAAGTGAGTAAAAATACACTATAATATTATTTATGTTTTACGAGATGTATAGTTGTAGTGCCTGTTAGCTTAAACTTAGGCTTTGGTATTAATAGTTTTTGGAGTAGATTAACTTTTACATTTGAATACAAAAGCTTATCTTGTATAGTTCTGCGCGTACGTACTCGGTTTTTACTTAATAAGTAGGGCAGTAAGAATACTAATGCCCCCGACTCTAATTTTAAGTGGTTTGTAATATCGGTAGCTGTAAGTTCATCATGTGTTCCTAATAGAGCTGTAATCTTTGTTACAATTGGTCCATATCTTAATCTGGTTCCATCTAGTAATTTGTAGCTTTTATTAACTGCGTTGTATTTCGGGTCTGACATAGTAATCCTTTCGTTAACTTCGTTAGTCTTCACAATTGCCATTAATACAAAACCTGTTGGCTTTGCCTAGCAATTCATCTTCAAGAGATTCTAGAGCGTCCTGTCGCTCTTTAGTTTCTGGTTCCGAGAAACTACCTTCGGGTACAAATGAAACCGAGGTGTGTTGAGACAAAGGCTCATTCTCAGTTAAGCTACCACCCTCTTCAACATACTCCATTACTTCATCAGCTAAGTCTTCCAATAGTTGAGGACTAAAAGTATGCGACACAGGAGTTACAGCCACATCATTACCATCATCAGGTTTAGTGACCACCATAACTTCTAAGGTGGTCGCATCTATATACACATAATCAATAGTAGCTTTGCTAAATACTTTTGGCATCAGTGCTCTCCTTTTTAATCGGCGTTACTTTTAATATACTCCAATGCTTATTAAAATTACTTTCCTCATTCAAGTGACCAGAGTGTAATCTCGCTCGGTTCTCATATTGTATAGGTTTTAAACAATGTTGTGAAGTAGCCTTAATACTATTGCTAAGTAACTGTTGTACCCCACTAGGAATAAAAGTATAACTATAACCGTTACCCTGTTCGTATCTTCCACTGTCAAATAGCTCTGTATCAAACCCTCTAGAAATTAAACCTGCTAACCTGTCATAAGGTTTCTTTGAAGTCTGAAAATTGTCTAAATCAAAGTGGGCATCTATATGTGCAGACATGTCCTTATCTGTCCATTGTCGTGGCTTAAGTTTTGCTAATGCTACCATTTCAGAGATAAGTTGAGGGTTTATTCTGTCAATCTTTTCCTGCTTAAATTTACTCCTGTCTATATTATACTTGTACACAGGTGGTAGTGATTTTATGTCTACAGGCTTATGGTCATAAGTAAAGTTAGTGTCATCTCGCAAGTTTACATAGTACCCATTAAGCATGTAGTTGTAGTCAGGGTAAGGTACTTCCTCGTTCGGTTCAAAATGTCTAGGGTACGCAAACGAACGAACAGATATATGCTCTAACATATTGTAATTACCTTTATAAGCATCTTGTAAATATGGCAGTATTTGTCTCAACATACATACATCTTGCCAGTTCACATAGTGTTGTGCCTTTATGTGGTAGTGCGATTCATAAAAAGTAATAATAGGAGATTTGTGATACGATATAACGTAGGCATCTCTATTGTCTTCATCTTTTATTTGCTGAATAAGTTTTGCAGAGCAGTAGCGTCTTGCTAGTCGTCTGTATCTCAAGTCCTCACCTCTCACAGGAGGTGTTGATTCAAACCTTTTTGCTATCTTAGTGTACATGGTGTCAGTATCATTAGTCTTGGTGACTAAGTCAGGCATACCTGCCATCATACCCCATAAATTTGATGGCACCATCTTAAGCGATGCCCAATTTTTGTCATTTTGATTCATAATATTTCCTCTCTCGGTTAGTGAACATTATCCTACGCGTAGGAATTTGTTCGGGTTAAGATTTTAGTTCTTCCTCATATTTAAACCTTCTGCCACGGTGTCGCTTTCCCACGCTTCTTCGGTTAAAAAGTCGTCAATAACATTTGCCACATGATTTCTATGGACATCTACATTAATCTCATTGCCCTCTTCGTCATAGGCTACTAACTTCCACGATACAATTTTCATTATTTATTCCCCTGTAGTTGTTGTAGTTCTTTAATCACTTGCTTGATACTCATATCTCTATACTTAACAAGTTCTTCTTCAGTCACAATTTTTTTAAGACTCTCAGGCATTTTGTATGAGACTTTGTTAGACATATTATTTGCTATGTAATCTTTAAGTTCTTTTTTCCAATCCATTAGATTTCTCCATATGATTAATAAAGGTTGAGAAGTTGTCCTCGTATACTTGAGCGTAGTCAACCTCGTCAACTTTGTGACCTAAGTAGGTGCTAGTAATTTCCCTAGCGTCAACTCTAGTCATTCCATGAAAGTGAGCCTGTAGATACGCAGGTGCACCCATCATATTAGTCTTGCCACTATCACGCAGTATATTCATAAAGACTTTAACTTTTGTACAGTCAAGGACTTTGTTGTACTGGTCAGTCGTGGCAAGGTTGTGCAACAACTTTACTTTAGCCATTACTTATCCCTTCTTTCTATACCATTTAAAGATACCTCTGACCATAGTTTTTCGCCATTTGCAAAGGGGAAATCTCTGGTGCTTGCCCCTTCTATAGACAAACAACTAGCAATGTCAGGGTGAAATTTTACTCTTATCTCTCTTTCATCTTTTGCAGTAACGATTACTTTTTTCTCTACATATT
>Ga0208814_1001644_pt1 | contig 10212 bp, 23 predicted proteins | sample MalvirAntarct_55_FD_184253 | JGI IMG/M metagenome (GOLD analysis project Ga0208814, IMG submission 184253) | Marine viral communities from the Global Malaspina Expedition - Malaspina viral metaG Antarct_55 (SPAdes) (version 2) | ecosystem: Environmental > Aquatic > Marine > Oceanic | place...
AGGTATGTGTTTATAGATTCAGTGCGGGTTTTGGTGGGCTTGGATATCACTACCCTACGCTTAGTTTTTCAGAGTGTCCGAAGGTATTTAGCTGCGTCTATGAGAAAAAAGATAAACGGCCTAGTTTATCAGAAATATTAGATGGCCTTAAAGGAGGTTTCTAATGTCTATAACTTTTAGTACCATACTAGAATATCGTCTTATGCCGAGACTTATGATGTTTGTGATGACCGTAATGTATATACGGGTTTTGGAGTGGGGGATGACTTTAGAAGATTTGTCTACTCAACAATCCGCAATGATATCAATATGTTCCGGATCGATGACGGGAGCGTTTGCAGTGTGGTTAGGTTCTGAGAAATGATGTCTCTTTTAGGAAGTTTACTGGGTTTTGGAAGTTCTTTTCTTCCCGAGGTTCTCAGTTATTTTAAAGCTAATCAATTGCAGAAGCATCGTATGGAAATGATGCAGCTTGAAACGCAGTTGGCGCAGAAGCGTTCTGAGATGAAGTTGGTCGAGCTTGATAAGCAGGCAGACATTGCAGAAACAAAAGGGTTGTATGAACATGACCGATCTATTGACGCTGGAGGCTTTATCAACGCTCTCAGGGGCAGTGTTCGTCCTGTTATTACTTATGCCTTCTTCGGATTGTTTGTAGCTACCAAGGTGGTCATCATGGTCAAGGTGGGACAATCTGGAGGTGATTGGACGGAAGCGGTAGAGCTTATGTGGGACCCCGAAACTGCCGGACTTATGAGCGCAGTCTTAGCTTTCTGGTTCGGAAACCGAGCCATATCCAAGTACGCAGCTAAATGACTGAGAAGGTAGTTCCTTTTCCAAAGTTATCTGAGGTTGACCAGCAGTGGCTTGACTTAAAGAAACAACAGGAACTTATTCGGCAACAGGCTGAACACATAGAAAGTAAAGGATGAATCATGGGATACAAGTTAGGAAAACGAAGCTTGTCGAGGCTAGAAGGAGTAAACGACGCCCTGGTAACTGTCGTGAAGCACGCTATCGACCTTACAAAGCAGGACTTCAGTGTAATCTGTGGTCTCAGGACGATAGAGGAACAAAGTGCGCTAGTCGCGAAAGGCGCGTCGCAAACTATGAAAAGCAAACACCTTGATGGAAACGCCGTAGACCTTATGGCGTACTGCAACGGTGGTCGGTGGGAATTAAACTTGTACGATGAGATTGCTGACGCTATGGCGGAAGCTGCCCGTGAGATTGACGTTCCTATTCGTTGGGGCGCAGCATGGACTGTTTCAAACATCGCTCAGTTCCACGGTGGCACTATGGAAGATGCGATGAACAGTTACATCGATGAGCGCCGATCACAGAATCGCCGTCCGTTTATCGACGGACCCCACTTTGAACTCATGGTTTAGGAGAAATATCATGTCCGCACCCAAAAAGTCACTACGGCCCAAGGCTCGACCCAAGAAAAAGAAAACGAATCTAGAGGAAAAGATCGACGAAACCGTCATTGATGTGTTGAACGAAGACCTCCCGCCCGGTGTAGATTACTACGGTAAGGACGGAAAATTGAGTAGTCCCGAGCGGGACGGCGAGACGCAAATGTTTAGGATGGGCGGTGAAGTTCGCCAAGGTGATGTCCGTGATAATGCAAAACGCGGGAAGACTTATTGATGGCTATTGCCAACTGCTCAAATTCTGCTGTATTAGTGCGAACACATGCAGCGAGTGGGTGGAAGGTGGTCCTATCACATCCGACCTACAAGGGGAATACAAGGACAATCTATAATGGATGTTGTCGATTGGGCAAAATACATATACAAGAAACTTGAAGAGCGGGAGAAGGATCTTTCTGCTGCTCTTGCAAGCGGGGCTGTTAAAGACTGGGAACAGTACAAAATGGCGGTGGGAGAGATACGGGGACTCTCTTTCGCTCGCGAAGAAATCAAGTCCCTGCTGGAGAGAAACGTAGACGATGTCGAAGACCTTATATCTTCCTGATCACGTTGCGCAGAAAATGAAGAAGGAAAAGGTTACTGCAAAAGCAGAGCCTGAAGCTTTGGATAGCGCATACGTTGACGCTAATGAGCGGGTGTTAGACCCCTCCCTTTTAGACAAGCCACTACTCGAAAGACTCCCGCAGCCGACAGGGTGGCGGCTATTGGTGATGCCTTATCAAGGCAAGTCCAAGACAGCGAGTGGTTTATATATTCCTGATGAAATCCGAGAGCGTGAATCTGTGGCTACAGTTGTGGCCTATGTGATGAAGCTCGGCCCACTGGCTTACAAAGATTCTGATAAGTTTGGACCGGGGGGTGAGCCCTGGTGTGAAGAAGGTCAGTGGGTTTGTATTGGGCGATACTCTGGCTCTCGATTCAAGATCGACGGTGGTGAGGTTCGTATCATCAACGATGATGAAGTTATCGCTACGCTCTTAGAGCCTGACGATATCAAACATGTATAGAGGGTAGGTTATGGCTGAAGAACAAGAACAGGAAATTATTGTAGAAACAGAAGAGGAGCTTCAGGTCGAGGCGCCAGAAGTTTCTGGAGAAGTGACAGAACCCGCGCAGGAGTCTGCGGAGTCCGAACTGGACTCGTATAGTAAGGGTGTCCAGAGTAGAATAAAAAAGCTCACGGAGAAGTACCGCCAAGAAGAGCGAGATAAGTCGGAGGCTGTTCGTTTATCTCAGCAGTTGATCGATGAAAACAAGAAGCTGAAGTCCCGTGTTAAGTCCCTAGACTCGGGCTATCTGAATGAGTACGGAAATCGCTTAGAGTCCCAGACGTTATCTGCAAAGCAGCTATACAAGGAGGCTCATGAGTCCGGCGACACGGACAAGATGCTGGAAGCTCAAGAGTTGATCTCAAAAATCGCTGTAGAAAAGCAGCGATACGCCTCGGCTAAAACAAAGGCGGAGCAGCAAGCTAAGTTAGAAGTCCAACGTCAACAACCTCCGCAACAACAACAACCTCCGCAACAACAACAACCTCCGCAACAACAACCGCCGAAGCAGGCTGCTCCAGACCCTAAAGCACAGGCTTGGGCGGGAAATAACAAGTGGTTTGGTGAAGATCGTATAATGACAATGGCGGCGTTTACAATCAACCAACAACTTATCGACGAAGAGGGGTTTGACCCGCAGAGCGATGAGTATTATACTGCAATCGATAGTCGCATTCGACGTGAGTTTCCTCACAAGTTCGAATCGCCTAAGAAATCGGGTGGAGGAAGCCAGGTCGCTTCTGCTGGTAACTCCGCATCCCGCAGCACGAAAACAGGGCGCAGGTCGGTCAAGCTATCGCATTCCGCAGTTGCGATTGCAAAAAAGCTAGGCGTACCTCTTGAAGAATACGCAAAGTATGTAAAGGATTGATGGCATGACTGACACTAGAACACCGCGCAAGAGCGCAACCCGCGAAACAGAAACGCGCAGAAAACCATGGGCACCGCCCAGTCGCCTTGATGCTCCAGCGCCCCCAGAGGGGTATCAGCATCGTTGGATTCGAGTCTCAATGCGTGGTGAGGAAGACAAAATGAATGTCAACACCAAGCTACGTGAAGGATGGGAACCTGTTCGTAAGGACGAGTATCCAGACTATGAGGCTCCCACTATTGACGAAGGTCGATATGAGGGAGTGATCGGACAAGGTGGACTAATGCTGTGCCGAATACCTGAAGAAACCGCCAGAGAAAGAAACGAGTATTACGGGAGCCGAACCCGCGAACAGATGGTTGCAGTTGATCAGGATTTAATGAAGGAGCAACATCCTTCTATGCCGATACATAATGATCGGCGGAGTCGTGTATCCTTCGGAGGCTCAAAACGAGGTTCCGAATAACCTTTGAGGTGCTATAATGGCAAATTCTAACGGATCGTTTGGGCTACGCCCAATCGGGATTGTTGGGCAGGGTGCGAACACTACTGGGGCAACTCAGTACCGCATTGCGTCGAACAACAATACTAAAATGTATCAGGGTTCGCCCGTGATACCTATAGCTGGTGGTACTATTTCTGAGGCGCAAGCCGCAGCGGGTGGTAACGTGGGTCTTCTTGGAGTTTTCTGGGGTTGCGAATTTGTTCGCGCAACAGATGGTAAGAAGATTTTCTCTGCTAGCTGGCAAGGAACTGCAGCGGGTGCAGATACAAACCATCCTATTACTGCGTTTGTGTATGACAATCCCATGCAGACTTTCACAATTGCAACGTCGAATGTAGTTGTTGCAAGGAACACAGAAGCCGAAATTCGGGCTGCTGTTTTCAAAAACATTAACTTTGCAACTGCTACGGTAGGCAACAACACTACAGGTATTTCCTCCGCAACTGCGGATTTAAATACTGTTGCTACTACTGCTGCGCATAAATTGCGGATTATTGGGATTCAAGATGATCCTGACAATGCGGACTTTACCGTTGCTGGTATCCCTTTAATCGTACGTCTCAATACTTCGTTTAATTCAGCCAATGGCGGAATTGCAGCGGGTACTGTTTCGTCTACTGGCGTATAGGAGGTCTAACAAATGGCTATTTCACGCGCACAACTAGCGAAAGAACTAGAACCAGGCCTCAACGCGCTGTTTGGTATGGAGTACGATAGGTACGAAAACCAACACGCCGAGATCTACACAACTGAGTCTTCAGACAGAGCGTTTGAGGAAGAAGTTATGTTGTCTGGATTTGGCGCAGCCCCGACCAAGTCGGAAGGCGCTGCTGTCAACTTTGACGATGCTAACGAAGCATACACTGCTCGTTACAACCATGAAACCATTGCACTAGCATTCTCAATCACTGAGGAAGCTATTGAGGACAACTTGTATGACCGCCTTGGCAGTCGTTACACACGCGCCCTCGCACGTTCAATGGCCCACACTAAGCAAGTTAAAGCTTCATCTGTATTGAACACTGCGTTCACAGGTGGCGCTACTGCTGGCGGAGACGGTGTTGCACTTTGTGCTACTAACCACCCTCTGACAAATGGTGGGACTTTTGCCAACACTCCAGTAGTTGCTGCGGATTTAAATGAGACATCTCTTGAAGATGCCCTTATTCAAATTGCAGGATTTGTTGACGAGCGTGGCTTAAAAGTTGCTCTTCGTGGTACGAAGATGATTATCCCTCGTCAGTTGCAATTTATTGCAGAGCGGATTCTTGCTTCCAATCTTCGGTCTGGTACTGCGGATAATGACACTAACGCAATGCGTTCAATGGGGATGTTGCCCAGCGGTTACGCTGTCAACGACTTCCTGACCGATCCAGATGCGTTCTTTGTTATGACAGATGCTCCTCGTGGAATGATCCACTTTGAGCGCACTCCGTTGTCCACAAACATGGAAGGCGACTTTGATACTGGCAACATGAGGTTTAAGGCCCGTGAGCGTTACAGCTTCGGATTCTCAGATCCTCGTTGCATTTTTGGTAACACAGGCGCGTAACCTACTTTGAACTGTTAAGTCAGGGGCTGCTTCGGTGGCCCCTTTCTTTTTTTTAAAACATGTGTATACTTTTATTATCCCTGACAGCCACATCCCGTGGCTGACTTAACCCAGACAGGAGATCGACATGGGTACTACAACTTTTTCTGGCCCAATAAAGGCCGGTACAATCAAAGATACAACGGGCACTACTTTAGGCTCAAATGTTGCCAACGTAGGTCAAGTTGTGATGTCTCAATCTATTATGATTGACGCACAAGTCGCCGCTGGAACAACTACCTACGATGTCGGCGTCATTCCAGATAATTCACAGCTACTGGGTGTCACACTAAGAGTGGCTATAGCTAGTAACGCGGGTGGCACAGCGACTCTTTCTGTGGGGGTGTTGAGCAAGACGACTCAATTTCTTATTGCAAATACCAATGTTAAAGCGGTTGGGGAAACTAAAACTTTGGCCGATGGGTCTTTAGACACAGCAGATCGTTTTAGTACTGACAGCCAGATCACAGCAACACTTATCTCTGCGGGAGCGGCTGCTACTGCGGGTCAAATTACTGTGACTTTCACTTATGTGCAGGCAAACAACTTGCAAGATAAAGCTGCAAACACTTAAAGGAGGGTTCTGTTATGGCAGGCTCAGACATAACCGCCTTCACTCATTTACAAGGTGCGGCGGCGGCTCTTATAGGGCCGTCGAGATCACGTCTTCAAACGGTAAACATATTTGCTACTGCGGCGGGATCTTTTACTTTGACTAACGGAAATGGTGGGGCGACTCTGTTGGTCCAGAAGTTCCCTATAGGAATGAACCAGATTTTCATTCCTGAAAGCGGGATGTTGTTTACTTCTGGGGTTTTTGTTTCTGCGCTTACGGGCACTGGAACAGAACTTACGTTTCTCCTAGTGTAGGAAAAGCGCATGGCTAAGATCGACAAGTCAAGAATGAAGTGCAACAAACCTAAACGCCAGATTTCTGGCGGGAAGAAGTCTGTTGTCAAGGCTTGCGATAAAGGCAAAGAAAAGATCATCCGGTTTGGCGATGCTAATATGACAATTAAAAAGTCAGACCCTAAGCGGCGTAAGTCGTTTAGGGCGCGTCATGGATGCGACAAAGGGGCTCTGGATAAATTAAAGGCCAAATACTGGTCTTGTAAGGCGTGGTGACAATGAAAGTTGATTTTAACAGCCTAGCGTCACTAGCGACTATTGGTCTTTTAAGTTGGGGGGCACTCCAACTGTATGAACTTAAATCGGACACAGCAGTTATTAGTTATCGAGTAGGAGAAAACTACGACATGATTAAACCTATGTGGCAAGATTTTTTGGTTAGGAGTGCATCACACAATGAGTATAAGCAGAACATCAATCCCGTTTCAAATATCCAGGCCTCCAGAGGAAAAAACTGATGGCGGAAAAAAAGAAAAAACTCGACGCTTGCGCCAAAAAGGTGAAGGCGCGGTACAAGGTGTGGCCCAGCGCATACGCAAGCGGAGCGGTAGCCAAGTGTCGAAAAGTGGGGGCCGCGAATTGGGGAAACTCTACTAAGAAGGCTGCTACGGGGGGCATTATTTCTGCTATAGACAATCCTAAACGCCCTACTAATTACAGAGGCGGTGGAGTTATTGCAGCGGGCTGCGGTCAAGTAGCCGAGCCTAAACGTAAAGTTACAAGGACTTACTGATGGCAAAGAAGAACTCTTTGCGGGAATGGTTTGGCCAGAACGATGGCAAAGGATGGGTTGATTGCAAAACAGGGAAGTCTTGTGGTCGCCAGAAGGGTGAGAAGCGTAAGGGTTATCCTGCTTGTAGACCCACAATGGCGCAGTGTACCTCTGCGTCAAAGAAGAAGAAATCGTCTAAGCGTATAAGTTGGAAGAATAAAAAAGCTAATGGTGGATTAATTCGAGTCTTTTAAAGGAGATATAGAATGGCTAAGAAGAAAAAGGGTTACAAGGCTGGCGGCAAAGTCAAAGGCATGAAGGCTGGCGGCAAAGTCAAAGGCATGAAGGCTGGCGGCAAGGTCAAAGGTATGAAGGCTGGCGGCAAGGTCAAAGGCATGAAGGCTGGCGGCAAGGTCAAAGGCATGAAGGCTGGCGGCAAGGTCAAAGGCATGAAGGCTGGTGGCAAGGTCAAAGGCGGTAAGGCCGGTGGACAAGTCAACGGCATGGGCTTTAAGGGAATCTTTTAACGTAGATGTCATATTTACAGAGCAACATTCCTTACTTTAAGGCATGGGTTCGTCGTGAGTACACTCATAATCATGAGAAATACCACGGCGAATTTTTACATGCGATGGTCATAGCTGTAACAAGTATGCCGAACAGATCGTTGAGTTTCCAAGTAATCTTCACAGGTTGCGAGGCGGAGGACGAGGAAGAAGATACCGTTCACGGTGGAGCGATGTGGGCACGTATGCCTCTTACTGCTTTGGTTGCAGACATCCCGTTGTCTGAGTGGCCTACACCAATGGCAACCCATGATGCTCAACCTTGGGACTGTGCTTCTCACCACCATGCAGTGTATGTTTTGGATAGAGCTACACCGTGTCCATGGATGGCAAAGATTGACGGACAGTTCTTTCCCGCAAGGTACTTGTTTACCGTGGACTATACGGATTCTGAAATAGCGGATGATCCTGCGCAGCATAAACAAAGCCACGTCCTGCAATTGTTAGATGCGGGAGAATGGACAGGTAACATTGTTGCTTTGCCAAACAATCGAGTGCGCGTGACACATCCTGCGTGGTTTGCTTTGGGTGAAGGTGCCCCCGACTTCAGGCCGTCACAACATACACACTATTCAAAAAGTGATTTAGACTATACACTGGATGTGAATAGAGTGTTCGATAATCTTTATAACGAGGACGATACTGATGGAAGCCAAGAAACAGATACCTGAAGGTTCCAAGGGTAAGGGCTTACGGGCTTTAAAGGAAAAAGCCCCAGAAGTTGCCGCTAAGATGGGCTATAAACACGGCGGCGCGGTTACGGTAAAGACAAACCAGAAACCACATATGAGTTAGAGATATGACAACATCTGGATCAAGAAACTTCAACCTCGATGTTGGCGAGGTAATTGAGGAAGCATACGAGCGGTGTGGGCTAGAGGTCCGCACGGGCTATGACGCTCGCACGGCGCGTAGATCTTTAAACTTGATGTTTGCGGAATGGGCTAACCGTGGGTTAAATTTGTGGACGGTCAATCAAGCTACGATTGATTTAGTTCAGGGCACTTCTTTGTATCCTTTGGAGAGTGACGTTGTTGACACACTTGATGTGGTTCTTCGCAGAAATAACACAGACTATGAGGTCCAGCGTATTAGTCGTGGTGATTATGTCACTCTTCCCAATAAGACAACACAAGGGCGCCCCAGTCAATATTATCTGGACAGGCAGATTACGCCGCAGCTAAACTTGTGGTCTGTCCCTGAAAATTCCACTGATCAAATTATTTACTATTATGTTCGCAGGATTGAAGATGCAGACACTTTGGTCAATACTACTGACATGCCTTTTAGGTTTTATCCTTGCATGGTTGCAGGACTAGCCTATTACATGGCCGTCAAACGCGCGCCTGATAGAGTTCAGATGTTGAAGACGATCTACGAAGAGGAGTTCCAACGCGCTGCGGACGAGGATCAAGGTCGTACTCCGTTGAGATTGCAGCCTAGCTTGAGTTACTTGAGGGTCTAATGCCTTACGCAGCGGGAAAGAATGCTTGGGGAATATCTGATCGGTCTGGTCGCCGTTACCGTCTTCGTGACATGAAGGTGGAGTGGACGGGGGCTAAAGTCGGGCCTGATGAGTTCGAGACGAAACAACCTCAGTTGTTCCCGCCGAAAGCTTTTCCTGATCCACAGGCGTTACGGGATCCCAGACCAGAGACTGGTCTGGCCGAGCAACGAGCAATCCAAACGGGTTGGAATCCTGTTGGGTTTGCGGGCATTCCAGATATTAGTCCTCCCAACAACCTGGTCGCTCAAGGTTCCGTTGGAACAGTAACGGTGGTGACAACATGAGTTTTACATACGGCGAGCTAAAACAAGCTATCAAAGACTATACGGAATATGAAGAGACAGGATTTGTGACAAACATACCTTTGTTTATCCGTATGTCTGAAGAGCGTATTCTTAAAAACGTACAGCTTAGTTTGTTTCGAAAAAACGCTACGGCATCCACTGGGGGCACTCGGTTTTTACGGTGTCCGAGTGATTTCTTGGCTCCTTTTTCTCTGGCAATATATCCGGCTGATGGAAACAGAGAGTTCTTAGAGTTTAAAGACCCCAGTTTTGTTCAGATGTTTACTCCGAATGACTCCACTACGGGTACGCCGAGGTACTATTGCCAGTTTGATTTAAACAACTTTTTGCTGGGCCCTGCCCCCGCAGTAACGTACACTGCGGAGCTTCACTATTTCTACAGACCGAATAGCATCACCTCAGGAACAGATTCCGAAACAACATGGTTGAGCATAAACGCTGAAATGGCATTGTTGTATGGAGCTTTGATAGAAGCTTATATTTACATGAAGGGTGAACAGGATGTAATGACTATGTATAATGGTCGCTTCCAAGAAGCCATAAATGGTGTTAAGATGCTAGGAGAAGCCAAGGAAGTAACCGACGAATATCGTACAGGCAAGGTAATAAGGGCTAAACTATGAGTTTAGATTTCAAATTAGACATACCTCGTTATGAGGATGTTATATCTGTCAAGACTACTAATAATCGTGGGTTTACTCCTGAAGAGCTTGCAGAAGAGTGTGTGGGTAAAATAATTTCTATTTCTGACACGGCTCCCC
>Ga0208814_1001645_pt1 | contig 10206 bp, 17 predicted proteins | sample MalvirAntarct_55_FD_184253 | JGI IMG/M metagenome (GOLD analysis project Ga0208814, IMG submission 184253) | Marine viral communities from the Global Malaspina Expedition - Malaspina viral metaG Antarct_55 (SPAdes) (version 2) | ecosystem: Environmental > Aquatic > Marine > Oceanic | place...
GCACAAGAAGTTGAAGCTGTTTTACCAGAGCTTATAGTAGAATCGCCTGAAGACGGACTTAAGTCTGTGGCTTACTCAGAACTAACAGCTGTGTTAATAAATGCAATAAAAGAACAACAAGAAATTATAGAAGATTTAAAAACAAGAGTAAAACAATTAGAAATTAATAATTAAACAAAAACAAATGGCAATTACTTACAAATGGGATATCCCACAAATGAACGCTCACATCCAAGCAGAGGGTGAAGACAATGTAATCTACACAGTACACTGGAGATACACCGGTTCTGAAGAATCAGGAGGTAAAGATTATTCATCAACACAAATTGGAACACAAAGTTATACTTATACAGCTGGAGATCCTTTTGTACCTTACGCAAATACTGAAGCTTTTGAAGCTATAGTTATTGGATGGTTAGAAGGATCATTAGATGTAGATGCAATGAAAGCTAGCATAGCTGCAGCTATAGCAGTTGAGATAGCTCCAGTAAACGAAGACTTGTATTTTACATGGATGAATCCAACTCCTCCAGTGCCACCACTTAATGACGAGGAATAACACGTAATAATAAAACCATAACCTGCTCGGGGTAGAGCAAACCTAATGTCAAATTAAACCAAAACCAAATGACACTATTTTACCAGACTAATTCGTGGGGTAGTCAGCCACAACCAACTGAGGACAGAACAAGTCTTTGGAAACACATTGCTAATAAAAAGAATTGGCGTATTGTGGAATTAATAAACGGTTACTTTCAAACAGAATATCAAGATGAAAACGATTTTGATAGATGGCATGATGTAACTAGAAGGGAAGATCTTAAAGATGCTGAAGAAGCAATAGATCAAACTGTTAAGCATTACGCAAAAAAAGTCGAATTTCTTAACGGGCCAAAAGTAGTAAAAACATTTAAATAAAATAATCAAATTAAATCTAATTAAATGCAATATAATAATCCTAGTGAGATAGTTAAAACTCTTACATTCGGAAAAGAAGCGAATGACCAAATAATAGCAGGTGTCGAAAAGTTAGCAAACGCAGTAAAGTCCACATTAGGGGCTTCAGGAAAATGCGTAATTTACGAAGACTCTGCAGGAAAACCGGTAATTACAAAAGACGGAGTAACCGTTGCAGAAAGCGTAGTCTTATTACATCCGGTTGAGAATATAGGAGCGACCCTTATAAAGCAAGCAGCAAGAAACACTGTAAGAGAAGCAGGTGACGGTACAACAACATCTACCGTCCTTGCTAACTCTTTATTAAAGATTACAAACAAACATTTAAATGAAGAAAAAGTTAGAGAACTTAAAGCAGGCATTATTAGCGGTGCTGACAAAGTTAAAATATATCTTGATAAAACCAGTACTGTTGTTAAAGGCGCGATGTTACAAAACGTCGCTATCATTAGCTGCAATAACGATAAAGAACTTGGAACCAAAATTGGCCAAGCTTATGAGCAAGTTGGAAAGAATGGAGTTGTATTAATGGAAGAATCCGAAACGAATGAAACTTATGTTGATTTTGTTGAGGGTGTACAATTTGATAGTGGATTAAAGTCTACTCATTTAATAACAGACAAAGACAAGCATACAGCTGTTTTAGACAATCCTTACGTGCTTATTGTTTCTTCTCCTATTCCTAATATAAGAAAGATACAAAGTATCTTAGAACACGTTATAAAGGAAAAAAGAAGTTTACTTATAGTTGCAGATATGGAACAACAACCATATGCTACATTATTATCAAATAAGGTAAAAGGAAATATAAAAGTAAACATTGTAGATGTACCAGGTTTTGGATTAACAAGACAAGATACTATGGATGATTTAGCTATTCTTACCGGAGCCATTATAATGAACGAAGAATTAGGTGATGATTTAGATTTAATTAATCCTGAGGTATTAGGTAGCGTTAAGAAATCTGTTACAGATGAAAAGTCTACAGTATTACAAATTGAAGCTTCTGATGATGTTACTGAACGAATAGCTGAAGTAACTAAAAGTATAGAGAATGAAAATAATCCATTCTTTAAAAAGAAATTAGAACAACGCTTATCAATGCTATCTGGACAAGTTGGCATTATATATGTAGGAGCTGATACAGAAATAGAATTAAAAGAAAAGAAAGATAGAGTAGAGGATGCAATTCATGCAACCAAAGCGGCTTACAAAGAAGGTATTGTTGCAGGAGGTGGAGTTGCTTTATTAAATGCTGCCATGTCTATTAAGCCAAAAAACAAAGGAGAAGAGATTCTTTTGGAATCAATTAAATCGCCTTATTATACTATCTTAGATAATGCGGGTATTGTTGAGATTAAAAAACAAACCATAAAGAATAGAGGTATTGATGTTAAGACTGGCAAAGAAGTTAATATGATTAAAGCCGGTATTATAGATCCAGTATTAGTTACTAAGTCTGCTCTTAAAAATGCAGTGAGTGTAGTAACAACTATTGTATCTGCCGATTGTGTAATTAGTAATAAAAGATTAGCATAATGCAAGCAATCAATTATTTTTTAATTATAGAAAAGATCAAAGAAGCTCCGAAGAAAGTAGGAGGTATTGAATTGACAGAAAAGCAAGATAGCGACGTTAGATATTTAAAAGCTAATGTAATTAGTGTAGGAGATAAGATTGAAGGCATTAAACCCGGTGCTTCTATAAGGTACGATAAACACGCAGGTCACGGAATAGAATGGAATGACAAGCTTTATTATGTTATTAAAGTTAGCGATGTAGTTATTGTAGAATGAGGTTAACGCCTACAGATCTAAGAGAAATAAATTTATTTAAGTATTACAGGCTTGTCAGACGATGGGCTTGTAAAACTTATAATTTAAAAGATGCAGACTTAGAGCTGTTAGTTTATTTAGACTGCAAAGAATTTTTTACTCGCAATGATTTTGTAAACGGTATATACACATATACCTGGGATAAAAACAGATGGGAAAGATTAAGAAGAAAAGGATGGATCGATGTATTTAAAGAACGTAATAGAACTACTTCTAAATATGCGGTATATAAAGTTTCTTTAAAAGGTAAACATTTAATAAGTAGAATATATAGAATATTATTAGCGGAAGAAGATTTACCTACATCGGCTAGAAGTGTTTTTTATAACAATAAAACATATACAGACAAAGTTTTTAACAAGGCTATTGATGATATGATAAGAGATAAAGATAGATAATGGATTTTAAATTAAAAGATTTTTCAGAACTTGTTGGTATAGACAAAGAAACTTCTACATATAGTACTCCTGTATTTAAAAAAGACTTGGATGGAACTATAATGGGTGAAGCTAATAATGATGGAACAATCTTTATTGACAAATCATTAAAAGGTAAAGACAAGACAGAAGCAGTTGAACATGAAAAAGTTCATTTAGATCAAATGGCTCAAGGTAAACTTCAGTACACTAATGACACTGTTACCTGGAAAAAAGATACGAAATCACCGCCTAGAGTATATAAAAGAGAAGGTGGAATGTTAATAGACGAAAAAACAGGTGAAAGCGCAGAAGAAGGTGGTGCTTTTGAATGGGAAGACGAAGCATATAATAAAAAATAATATGGCAATAAACTCACAAATTAAAGCAAGATCCATAACTAGCAAAGCATCAAGTGCTTGTAAAATAAATATGGGATTAGTAAACGGGGAAAACATGATGCGCAATCATTCCGATCATAAAAATTATGCAGCTTTAACTGCAAAGAAATTTGATATTGGAGGTGGAGACACAACAATAGATAGGGAAATAACAATAGGTACTGGTACAGAAAGCCCTGAAGACAAAGCTAAACGCGAAGCCGCAGAAAAAGCAGCAGCAGCAGCAGCAGAAGCAGCAAAAGAAAAAAAGAAGCAAGAAGATCAAAAAATAACTATAAAAGAATAACTAAATGAACTTACCTATAACTAGCAGAATAAAGCGAAGCCCTTTATTGATCGACCCTAATGAAAAAAATAAAACTGAAGTTGCGGTGAAGACGAAGACTTCTACAACTCCTGATACAGAAGAAACTATAACAACTACAAAGGAAGATCCAAACTTAACATCGTTTAAAGACAAGTGTGGAAAATTTGGAGGTAAAAATTCCGAAACTGCAGCAAAGGCCGGTTGTGTATGGTCTGATGATGCTAAAGATCCTGAGGATATAACAACTACTGAAACTAAAATAGTGCCAGGTGAAAAAGTTACTACTAAAGGTAATAATTATTCTAAGCAAACTCAAACTAGATTAGGTCCTGCTGATATTTTAAGAAATCAAAGAAGCAACAAAAGATCTAGTAAGTACGTTAGACAGTCTCAGGATGACATGGACAAGTACGATAGAAAAATGTCTAAGTATGGTGCAAGAAATGCTGAGGGAGTGTTTGTCGCAAGAGAAGGATTAAGTAGCTATCAAAAGAAAAGACTTGGAAAGCATACATCCAGATATAATGAATCTAAAAACAATAATACAAATGCTAAAAATTCAGCAAGTAGAGTTACTGAAAGTCAAGCGTCTGGAAAAGTAATAGGTGGAAGTATAAGAAGATCAGATGATCGTATAAATTCAATGGGTGATTACTCCAATGAGGAGCAAGATAAAATGAATGCGGACAACGCTGCGGCTTCTGCTGAAGCTAAAGCAAATACACCTGATATAACTGTTGGCAATGGAACGAAATCTAAATCCGCAGATAGTGCAGTAGAAGTTACTGATAGCGCTCCTCCTGTTGCGCCATTAGGAACTGAAAAAGTGGAACAAGGAGTTAAAAAAGTTGATACTACGTATAAAGAAGCTGGTGCTCCTAAAATGAAAAAAGATTCTCCTTATAGAATGATGGGCAATAACCCTGTATCATCTAATAGAGTTAAGTCTAAACAAAACTTTACTAAATCGCCTTATCAAATGAGAGGCTCAATGTTTAAAAAATAAATATGAAGTCAGCACCCGTAAAAATAAAAAACGCAGCATACGAAAAATCAAATCGTAAAATGCGTAAAGAAAACCCGGGAATGGGTGAAAGATTAACAAGTGGTACTAATTCTAGAAGAGTAAGTTTTGCTTGCCGATTTGCAGGAATGGCCGGAGCTATGAAAGATAGTAAAGGTGAACCAACAAGAAAAGCTATGGCTTTAAAGAAATGGGGTTTTGGTAGCGTTGGCGCTGCTTCAAGCTTTTGTAATAAAAATAAAAAGAGTTAAAATGAAATCAAGAGGGCTAGGAGATACAGTGGAAAAAATAACTAAAGCTACAGGTATAAAAACTGTTGTGGATTTGGTATCAAAAGGATTAAACATTCCATGTGGCTGCGATGCTCGACGTGATTTATTAAATAAAACAGTACCATATAAAAACTAAAAACAATGGGGAAACCAGGACCAGTACAAACGCCTATAACAGCGCGTATTAAAAGAACAACACAAGGAGGAATGACTACACAGCCGCTATTAAATATGGGCGCACCTGTAAAAATGAAGCGAACTCCCGCTAAAAAATCATTAGTAGGTAATCAAGATCAATTACCCGCAAACCTTCAAGCAGACATATTAGCTGCTCCAGGAAAAATGTATGATAGATCGCCAGGGAAAATGTATGATAGATCGCCAGCTCAAATTTCAGTTGGTAAGAAAGACGAGGCTTCACAAAAAGCTATTAGAGAAGGTCTTCGCGATCAAAAAATTGATGGCTATGTAAATGATTCTGCTTTTAATGATTCTAATATGGATGGCACTATGGCATCTAGAGCTGTAAAAGGATTATATAGAATGGGTAAAAGAGCGGTAATGCGTGCTGGCGGACCGGCTGGTAGTGCGATGGCTAATATATCTCAAGCAAAAGATAATTTGCAAGATAAGCATGATTACAATAATAATCATTACGTAAAGTTTAAAGGTGACAATCCAAGCTTGTTTACAGGTAATGATGACAAGAAGTTACCAGATGGTGGGGGTGGTAAAAAACCAGTGAACAAGAAAAAAGTTTCATACGATACTGCTTATAAAAATAGAGATAAGAAAGTTTACGGAGGTATGGATAAAGCTGCTTATACTAAAGAGGCTAAACGTCAAAATGCTAATTTTAAGAAAACAGGTAAGTGGGATGTTAAATCTAGTTACGCTAAAAAAGCAGTTGCTAAACCAGTAAATGAAATTAAACCAACTGGTGTTACAAATAAAAAAGTTGAAATTACAACTAAATTAGATCCTAAGGTAATAAAGAAACAAGTTTCTAAAGTTAATAAAACTCCTAAAGAAACTTCATCTAGAGCCGCTAAGTTAAGAGCTAAAGGTAATGCTCAATTAGCAGCAGGTGACACAAAAGGAGCTCAAAGAACAAGAAAAAAATACGATAGAAAGAACGCGAAGGTTGCTAGAAAAACTAAAAAAGGTACTAATAGAGTAGAGTATGACGAAAGTACTGGTAAAGGTGGAAGTGTATTAGGTAATGCACTTAGAACTGTTACAGGTAAAAGAAAAAGAGATAAAGCTGCAGCAGACAGAAGAAAGAATGCTCCAGGAGGAAGCATGATTTAAATGAAAAAGTTATTTGCATGGCTTACAGGTAGCGTTGTCAAAGAAATTGGTAACGCTATCGACAAGCTTACAACTACAAAAGAGGAAAAGCTTATTATTAAAAAGCAAGTTCTAGAAATATTAGAGAAGGCTGATACCAATGCGCAAGAACAGGTAACAGATCGTTGGATGGCGGATATGAATTCAGATAGTTACTTATCGAAAAACATTCGTCCTATGATACTTATATATATAACTTTTATATTTACAGCATTAGCTTTTACAGATGGGAACATTGGAGAGTTTCAAGTAGCAAAAGAATATATACCTATATTTCAAACTTTGTTAGTTACCGTTTACGGTGCTTATTTTGTTGGAAGAACATGGGAAAAAGCAACAAAAATAAATAAAAATAAATAACAATTATGAAAACAAGTGGAAATTTCTATAACAACGATAGAATACTTAGCGCTAAAGCTATTACACCAAGTGCTACTATAAATGCAACAACAAAACTTAATAAAGCATCTTTATATGTAGGAACAACTGGTAATGTTAAAGCTATTATGTCTACAACATTAGGAGGTCTTACAACTGCATTAGCAGTAACTTCAAATGGATTAACTTATATTACAGCCAATGGGGTAGCTACAATAAGCGACGATGCTTCTGCAGCTTCAGGATTAACTGTAAATACAAGTATTCCAGTACCAACAACAAACGCTATAGTAGCAGGATCAGGATATACTGTGTCTGCTTTTACAGTAACAGGAGGTAGTGGTACAGGTTTAAGTGGAACTATAGATAGTGTAAATGCTGGTGCAATTACAGGATTTACTATATTGCAAGGTGGATTAGGATACAAAGTAGGTGATGTATTAACAATAGTTTCAGGAGATGGTATTAGTGGGGTGATATCTTTATCATCGGCACCTAATAGTGTTATGACAGTAACAGTAGCAGTGGCAGGAACAGGATATAAAGCAGGTGAAACTGTTTCATTAGCTGGGGGCGACGGATTAGCTGTGCTTACTATTACAAGTGTAAACAATACTCCTATAGCTTCTCAAGCTGTTGAATTTATAGGTGTTCAAGCAGGAACGTACCTACCTGTAGTAGTGGATTACGTATTGCCGGCAACAGCTACGGCGGCAGGATCATTACTAGCAACGTATTAAGAATTAGTAAAAACAAGTAACTATATAGTTATTAATAACGACTTAAATCAAATCGAAATGTCAAAAATTAAATTAAACGAAGAAGAGTTAAAAGGATTGCAAGAAGCTATCCAAAAAGTAAACAATTTTCAAATGCAAATTGGAGGTTTAGAAACACAAAAGCATCAAATATTAAGTATGATATTAGAGGCTAATGCTGCTTTACAAACAATTCAAAAAGAATTAGAAGAAACTTACGGAAAAGTTCAAGTAGATGTTACTACTGGCGAAATTACTGAATCTGATGAAGAACATAGTCAGGAAGATTAGTATCGGTAAAGACTATAAGAATGATGCCATGCACTACGCTGTTGGACAGGAAGTGTATGGTGGTCATATTATAAAGAATATAATTGAAGAAGAAAATAAGTACTCAATTTATATTGAAAAAAATAGTGAACTAATGCCTTGGAAAGATTTTAATAAAAACATGGCGATTGCGGTTGAATATGATTTGCAATATTAATGAAAGCTATATACGAATTTGTAGTAGAACCTATAGGGGAAAGATATAACAATGCAATAGAAATAGAAGGCAAAGAACTTTTGCTAAATACTGAAATGCAAAATCATAGTTATTCAAATAGGCAAGCTAAAGTTTTAGCAATACCTACAGGAATAGCTACAGATATAAAAGTAGGGGATGAGGTGCTTATTCACCATAATGTTTTTAGACGTTTTAGAAACATTAGAGGAGACGAAGTAAACAGCAGGTCCTATTATAAAGACAACATATACTTTGCAAGCGAAGATCAAATATACGCTTATAATAGAATAGATAAAAGTTGTGGTTGTAATTCTTGGAAGGCTTGTATAGGATATAACTTTGTTAAGCCTATTAAAGAAACTAAAATGTTTTCTAATGATATAGAAAAACCTGGGATAGGTATTTTGTATTTAAAAGATGCAGAGCTACAAGGAGTAGCGGAACAAGATTTAATCGGGTTTAGGCCCGGGGCAGAATACGAATTCATTGTAAATGGACATAGAGTATTCAGAGTACCCACTAATTCAATTACAATCAAATATGAATATCAAGGAAACGAAGAAGAATATAATCCTGGCTGGACACAAAGCAGTTGAAGAACTTATTAAAGTAGCTAAGGAGGCTATTGTTGATTCAGGAGAAGATATTACAGCGGATAGATTAAAGAATGCAGCGGCAACTAAAAAGCTAGCTATATTTGATGCGTTCGAAATTCTTAACAGAATACAAGAGGAGCAAGATATTCTTGATGAAAAACCTAGAGAAATAAAAGAAGAAGAGTCTTTCAAAGGTTTTGCTGAAAAAAGATCTAAATAATGTACAAACAAACATTATATAAAATAATAACTCCTGTCAAATCAAACACTATATCTAGGCTAAATAAAGCTAAGAAGTGGGAATATGGTTATAACAAAGAACACGATATTGTGGTTATAAGCAAGACAGGACAAATAGGTGATATATATAATATACAAAATCTTAAAATAGCATTACCTAAAAGACCATCTAAAATAGATGATTCTACTAACAAGTGGACACCAGAAGAATATCCTAAAGAGTTAAAGGCTATTAATAGCATATTTGACTGGAGGGATTATCCTGAAACGTTCAAATTAAAATGGGGACAATACATAGATGAGCAATTTAATAAAAGAGAAAACGGTTACTGGTTCAATAATAAGGGCTTGGGTACTTACATTACTGGTACTCACTTTATGTACCTGCAGTGGTCCAAGATTGATGTTGGGCAACCAGACTTTAGAGAATCAAATAGATTATTCTACATTTTCTGGGAAGCTTGTAAAGCAGACAGACGATGTTATGGTATGTCATATCTCAAGAATAGACGTAGCGGCTTTTCATTCATGGCGTCTGGCGAGACCGTTAATATGGCCACGATATCAAGTGATGCACGGTTTGGGATTTTGTCCAAATCTGGCGCCGATGCGAAAAAAATGTTCACTGATAAGGTTGTACCCATTAGTGTTAACTTCCCGTTTTTCTTTAAACCAGTACAGGATGGGATGGACCGCCCAAAGACCGAACTCGCCTATCGTGTACCCGCATCAAAATTTACCAGGAGGAGACTCGATAATAATAAAGCCACTGAAACCATCGCCGGTCTGGACACGACCATCGACTGGAAGAACACGGGTGATAACGCCTATGATGGGGAGAAACTCAAACTCCTCGTCCACGACGAAAGTGGTAAATGGGAAAGGCCGAACAACATCCTCAACAATTGGCGTGTTACCAAAACGACATTAAGATTAGGTTCTAGAATTATTGGAAAGTGTATGATGGGATCAACATCAAATGCTTTAGATAAAGGTGGTTCAAATTTTAAAAAGTTATATAACAATTCAAACGTATTAAAAAGAAACAAGAACGGGCAAACAGCTTCAGGATTATATTCTCTTTTTATTCCTATGGAATGGAATTATGAAGGATTTATTGATGAATATGGATATCCTGTTTTTGATACACCTAAAGACACTGTT
>Ga0208814_1001648_pt1 | contig 10197 bp, 8 predicted proteins | sample MalvirAntarct_55_FD_184253 | JGI IMG/M metagenome (GOLD analysis project Ga0208814, IMG submission 184253) | Marine viral communities from the Global Malaspina Expedition - Malaspina viral metaG Antarct_55 (SPAdes) (version 2) | ecosystem: Environmental > Aquatic > Marine > Oceanic | place: South...
TTCCTTGTCTTCCCAATCAGTGTGTTTTATTAAAACCCCTGCAATGGCAGTACAATAAGTATCCCTGTTTCCTTGAGAAGCATACAAAACACAAAGAGCAGTAGACAAAGCTACTTTATTTAAAGCTTTCTTTAAATCTCCAGGGTATTTATTTATTCCTTGATAAGTTTCCCACTCAACATATTCGTTTGCTTTACTATGTAAAGATTTAGGAACAATAGTATAATGTTTTAATCCACTTCTTATTTCACAAAGAGTATTGCCGTGTGGTAAATTTTTACAATAATCTTTTAATTCTGCAGGTAATATAAATTGTTTAAAGTCTAAACTACCTTTAAACCAATAATGACTTTTTGGGTTGGTGGGTCTTCCTGATACAGCATCTTTAACTGTAAGGTAGTCTTCTATAAATCTTTTTGCTAATTCATTATCAATATCAAAATCAATATCTTGATCTAATCTTAAAGCAATCTCACAATGAGAATATTTATTTTTCCATTCTTCTTTCGAAATTTTAAAAACTGGATCAGACCAATTTTTTATACCTTTAAGGGGAATACCTTTTGCACAAGGAATAATAACTCTTCCCGAGTCTATCCAATCCTCGTAAGTAATAAGCGCCTGATCATTAACTTTCTTCATATATTACACATTCTTTAAAAAGGCCGACTTCAGTCTCCCTAGGCCGGCCTAATATCCTACGCAGGAATTTATAAGTCTAATATTTTTTTAGGTTTTGTCTGTAATGAATTTTCGTTTTCAGGTTTAGCTTCAACAGTTCCTTTAACTACACTTGCAGCGAAACTTTTAGCTATTTCATAAACGCCATTATTTTGTACCGGACCCACCATAGAAACATCCCAACCAAACCAAGTTCCTTTGTCGTTAGACAATTGAACAGTTTTTAATTTATAAATGTGGCTATATGTAGGCGGTGTAAACAGACTATTTTTACCTTGAAGTTTAAGTCCCATCATCATTGAGTTCCACTTACGACTAATTTTTAATTGAGTCGATTTCATAGAAATCAAAGCTGTTGTCGGAGTCTTACCTAATAACACTACAAAGTGATTTGCTGTGTTCTCAATATAATTACCATTAGGTAATCTATCTTTGTAAGATTTATCACGAGTTGTTTTACTCATGATATCGCTAGATGCTTCATGTATAGCTACTGGAGCACCTTTGCTTTCCCCTCTGTCTTGCCATTCTACAAGTTGTCTTCTGTAGTGTGCTGGTAAAACATCTATTCCTTTAGAACCATCAAAGATTTCTCCTGTAACGGTGTTAAGGATCATACCGGGCTCTGCACCTTCGATATATTTTCCATCTCTTTTATTTATTTCAGGAGATAGTTGTCCTAGTACTTTTAAGAATGGTAACGCAAGATCATCTTGCGACATATTCTGAGTACCTTGTTGTGCATCAGCTTCAAAATTAACTGTCGCTAGAGCACCTTCTTTTTTATTTGCTACGTCGTTCATGTTTATTGTTTCCTTTTTATGTTTGTTTTATTTCCAACAAAAATGTTGAAAAGTTCCGTTGGCATTTCTTTTCCTGCCTCAATACGTTCACGGACTAACGCTTTCAAAGTCATGGGCTCAACCTTCAACTTCTGTGTCGGTTGAAACCCATTACCTTTTGCAAGTTCGGCATAATCAGCCGCCTTGGTATCTTCGTTTCGCCCAAAAGATACGGATATCTCATTTTTGATTATATCTCCTAGGTTGTTTTCACGAAGCCAGTTAAACGCCTTCTCTTTATTTGCTTGAGTAATATTGGCGCTATAATTTGTTTTTACTTCTAATGACGATCCATCAGACAATCTTAAAAAAGATAGTCCCATCTCAGACATCATTGTTGGTATTATTTCAGCAGATATATGATCTGCTTTCTTTTTTAAATTTTTAATTTTTTCTTCTGTATCTTCAATGTCTTTATTTAAAGATCCTAAAGTCTCTACTTGATCTGCTAAAGATTGTATGTTTCCAGTTTTCTGAATAACATTTTCTTGGTCTTCCTCAAAGTTTATCTTGCTCATTTATTTCTCCTCTTTCATATAAGTTAATTGCTATTGGATAGTATCTTCTTTCTTGTTTATCCCATTTTAATAAATTGTATTTACCGTTTGTTATATCAGAAACGATAGAACACGCTACTCCTATTATAGCTGGATCTCCAGTTAGCAATAAATAGTCAGTAGATCTATAATTTTTTAAAAGTTTTCTTAACTTTAAAATTAAAGGACCCGCTGAAAAAATAATTTGTGATAGTTCCGGTAATAAAAAAACAAACTCACCATATTTTGATGCGCCCATAATATTTATTTTAGGTCTTCCGTCTTTAGTACCAGCTATTTCTTGTATAACGTATACCGTAGACTTATTATTTTTTATATCTTCGTAATTTATGCTTTCTGTCATTGACAAACATATAATCATTATTATATAATAAGTCAATAGAAAGAAGTATGGATTATAAATTTAAAAAGAAGCCTTATAAGCATCAGCTTGTTGCTTTAGAAAAATCTTGGAATAAAGAAGCTTATGCTTACTTTATGGAAATGGGTACTGGAAAAACTAAGGTACTTATAGATAATGCAGCTATGCTTTACGATAAAGGCAAAATTAATGGTGTTCTAATTGTAGCACCCAAAGGTGTAGTAGGTACTTGGTACAATCAAGAGTTGCCTGCTCATTTACCTGATCACATTGATTCGGTTCAAGTTTTATGGCAAGCTAATATAAATAAAACACAAAAAGAAAAATTAGAAACTTTATTAGAAGTAGGAGAAGATCTTCATATATTTATAATGAATGTAGAATCTTTAAGTACTCAAAAAGGTGTAGAGTATGCTACTCAATTTTTAAGAACTCACAATACTTTAATGGCTATTGATGAGTCTACTACAATTAAAAATCCTAAAGCTCAAAGAACTAAAAATATTATAGAACTTTCTAAATTAACTAAATATCGTAGAATTATGACTGGTTCACCAGTTACTAAAAACCCTTTAGATCTGTACAGTCAATGTGAATTTTTAGATCCTTACCTATTAGACTTTACATCTTTTTATGCTTTTAGAAATAGATATGCAGAAATGAAAACATTAAATATGCATGGACGATCTATACAAATAGTAAGTCATTTTAAAAACATTCCTGAGTTATCAAATCAAATAGGTAAGTTTTCTTACAGAGTATTAAAAGTAGATTGTTTAGATTTACCAGATAAAATTTATATAAAAAGAACGGTCGCTTTGACTCCTGAACAAGATAAAGTTTATGAGTCTATGAAACAAAAAGCTATGGCTATTCTTCATGGTAAGCAAGTAACAACTGTGTCTGCCTTAACTCAATTAATGAGACTCAATCAAATTACCTGTGGTCACTTTGTAGCTGATGATGGCACAACACAAGAAGTTAAAAGTAATAGACTAGGACATTTAATGGATGTGTTAGAAGAAACAGAAGGCAAAGCTATTATATGGGCTCATTATCAATACGATGTAAAAGCTATAATAAAAGAAATTAAGAAGGTCCATGGTCCGGGTTCCGTGGTTGACTATTATGGACTCACGCCTCAAGAAAAAAGACAAGGTCATATCAAACAGTTTCAAGGTGATACTGATGTAAGATTCATTGTAGGTACAACACAGACCGCTGGATATGGGATCACGCTTACCGCTGCTAATACAGTTATTTACTACTCTAATGGTTATGATTTAGAGAAAAGACTACAGTCGGAAGATAGAGCTCACAGGATAGGACAGAAAAAATCTGTAACATACGTTGATCTAATAGCTGAAAACACAGTTGATGAAAAGATTGTTAAAGCTTTACGTAAAAAAATAAACATAGCTTCTCAGGTTTTAGGTGAAGAACTAAGAGACTGGATTTAATCCTCTAAATAGTAGGATATACACGCGACGCGCGCTAAAATTTTATTTTTCTAAAAACTCGTATCTTGTTTTACCCTCTTCATCTCTATAAGCTTTCATAAACTGATTCTTATTGTGGTCTGATGAATATGAGCAATGGACCCACCCCGAGTTAGGATCTCCATCTTTGTAGTACTCAAGAATTAATTGATTCATTTCCAAGTTATCTTTAATCCATAAGGCTAGTTCTCTATTATCTACTCCCCATATTTCAAAATCTGCTGCTGCTGATTTTTCTTCAGCGCAATGTTCCGATGTAATTTTAGAACCTATTTCTATACACAATTGTGCACACCTAAATCCACTTGATATAATAAGTGGAGCGTTAAAATTAGTTCTTATGGGTTGTAATATATTTATAGCAAGAGCTTTTAAATTTTCTATTTGTTGCGGTGATGGATTATTAGATATACCCTTCCTGGTCGCAACTTGGCTTTTAATAAGTTCATCTAATGTAAAATTTGCTGAAAGTTTCATTAAGTAATAATTTTGTCCAAGAAAGTAAGCAGAGTCGCCCCAACCGCTGCTAATAATACCCAATAGATTTTGTCTACCTTGCCACCCAATTTGTCAATGTCTTGATGCATGTGTTTTAAATGGTTTGTTTTTATATTAGTCACATCTCTCTTAAGACCAGTAAGGTGTCCTTGTAAACTTATGATATGTTCTCTTGTTGTTTTTGGGGTCATGTTCTTTTTGCAATTTCCTGTTCAGATGGAGATAATAAAGCTGTCTCCGTCCTTGTCAAGTTCGTTGTTGGGTTAATATTTGCGTTATTTGCTTGCACTTTTGGCACAGGTGTTTTAGGTAAAGGAGGACCTTTACTTTGAAATTGTCTTCCAGGAAGAACTTTATCAATTGCATTCTTACCTCTTTGAATTATAGTTGGACCACCAAAAAAACCTGAAGTGTTAGGGTTTTCTTTTTCTTTATATACTTTTACTTTTCCTTCTGGATCTAAAGATTTAAATTTATAACTTAACTTAAGCATATTTAAATCTAATTTAGGATAGACAAAATTTCTATTAACTCTGTAATTAAAGTCTTTACTCTCTTTACTTTGTTTTCTAGCTAATCTTTCCACAGCATTTGCTTTCTTTTCAAATCTTGCTTCTGAATAATTAATAGGAGTAAAGATTCCTCTCATTAAATTATTAATCATAGATCTTCCAACTCTTTGTTCTTTTAATTTTTTTCTAATTTGATAATCGGAAAGTCCGATTGTTCTGGCGTCTTGAATTTTAATATAAAAATCTTTTTGAATTCCATAACCTTCTTGTTGCATCTGATCATACTCTCTTAATAAAACTTCTGGTCCTCTGTTTTGATAATTTTCAGGTGTGTATAATTTTTCAGTGTCATCAATTGCTCTTGACAATCTATTGAATTCTCCAGTTTTATATTCTAATGATTTTAAAACATCAATGTTAATAATTCTAACTCCTGATAGTAATGCAATCAGTTCATCTTTTAAATCAATAGGCTGACCACCTTTGGTTAAATCTCCTGTAGCTCCTTTCATCATTTTTTGACCAGTAGAAACTAGACCAGGTTCTACTGCATTCATTAAGTGCATAAATGATTTTTGTATTTTATCTCCTACATCATCAGACTCAGAATAAACTCTAACTCCTTCAGAAGTTCTTCCTCCTCTGCCTCCTAATAAAATTCCTCCTGGTTGAACATCTAATAAAGCTTCTAGTCCTAACTGTTCTGCTAAGAAAGGTGATAGCATTTCCATAATAGGTCCGTCTTCTGCTAACATCATCTCTAGTATAAATTCTTCAGTATCTTCTGGATTTAAATTTTGATCTTTAGCTTTCTGCATTACAGCGTTTATAGGTTTCTGTAAAAAATCATAGGGACTAAAGTAAGAAAAATTAAAAGCTTTAGCAACACCATCTTTAAATCCTGTAAAAGCAATTATGTTTGCATTTTTATCCCATGTTGCACCATAAGATCTTTGGTAAGCTTCCCATTGGTCTGCTGAAGTACCTGTTAGTGCCTGACTTAAAGCTACAAGCCCTGTTCCAACACCACCAAAAGCTAGTGTTGTACTTAAAGCTCCTTTAATTCCCATCTGTCTTATTCTTGGATTAGAATGAGACATCTGCTTTAAATTAAAATCCATGATCCGTGTTGCAGTACGCACGATCTCTGCAGGAAAGGCTACGAAGTTACCAATGAAAGGTATTTTTCTTACGTTCTGAATAGCAGGTGGTACTTTACTGTAAGTTGGATAAGTGTTTCTTATTTCATGAGCTGATATTTCATCTAGTACATCATCTAAACTTCTTTTAGCTCCTGTTAAAAAATTAGTAGGTCCTATTTTTAATCCCATGTGATCAGCATACTCCAAAGCTTTTGGTATAGTTGGAAGCACTTCAGTCATTTGTGATTTAACATACTGCCTACCATAAACTTTCCATAAGGTATCTCCCCCTGCATAAAGTCTTGTAGCATTTGAAACAAATTTAGTTTTAGACATAGTCTCAAGAAACTCATCTAAACTATTCATAGATCCTTGTTTAATATCATTTAACACTGCTCCTAATTCTGAAGCAATAATGTTTTCATCCATTGTTCCAAGTCGAATTTCTTTTTCTACAAAATCAAATAATTCTTTTTTATTTATTTTTCCTGTTGGAAATATATCTTCTAAAACTATTCTAAAAGAATCAGTTACACTTGATCTTCCTCCAATGTGACCTCTTGCAAAAGGAAAAAATCCTGCAGAATATACATTACGTACTTGCGTTTGTGGGGAGAAAACAGTTTTACCCATTTGAGTTCCTGCTTTAAATTGTAAAAGATGTCTCCAAATAGAAGATCTAATTAATTTATCTAGTACTCCTCCTTCTGCTCTGATAGCATTTGCTAGTTCTACAGTACCATATAAACCTTTTATATTACTTTCTAGTTTACCTAGTCCGTTTACTTTATTAATTTGAGTATAGCCAGGCCATTTCAAAGCTTCAGCTGGTGTTTTAACTAGCTGTCCAGATTTTAAAAGTAATTTAGCTAATTCGTTGTAAGCTTTTTGAGAGTATACTTCTCCCATCATTTCAGCTGTTGTAGTTAATACTGAAGATTTTAAATTAGACTGCTTGCCTAATAAACTTTGTATTACATCAGGTAATTCTTCACCGCTTCTTACAAGAGCATATTTATCATTTCTTAAAAATTTAGTACCAATTTTTCTTAAAGCATCTATTGGGTCTACCTTGTCAGCTTTACCTGTGTAAAGAATATTTTCTACAATATCTAAAGACTGTCTTCTTAAAGCTCTGTCTGTTGATAGATTAGGATAATTAATTTTAGCTGCTTCTCTAAAATCTCTATTTACTTTAACAACTTTTTTTAAAACATAATCTACAGCATCTTCTTTAACTTTAGGAAGAGGTTGATACATAGGTCTTTCAAATATTTCAAAGGAGGCTCTCATATACTTATTGCCTTTATTTAATAAATCATTTCTAAAATCTTTAAACTGTGAATTTTTAGGTAAAGCTTGAGCTAAGGATACTCTTAGTTCATCTAAATGTTTATTAATATCACCTGCTGAAAATTGTAATTCTTTAGGAAGAGTAGATAATTTTCTTTGACCTTTTAAATATTCCATTACTTTATCATTAAAATAACCTTGACCAACTGGAGAAGAAGTATTCTTGTTGTATCTATTTTGAAATTCTCTTGCTAGTTTATAATAAGAAAGTTCAATATCTTCTAAAGCTTTATTCATTCTTCTAGATTTACCTTTGATAGTATTTCTTAAAGATTCTTTAACCATACCCATTTCTAATGTGTCTTCTGAAAAAGATCTAAACAATGATAAGAAGTCATCAAAACTTTTAGTTGCAGATAATACTTTATTAGGATTTGTTTTACTTAACATTCTCCATTCTGAAAAAGGAGGAAGTTGTTGAGCAACTTTGATAGGATTTTGTTTAGCGTAAAGAGATATGATTGCGGGTGCTATAACTTTTTCTCCAGCTACAATAGTTGTCTGTCTTAAAGCGTTTGCTAATTTAGGTATGACATATTTATCCATGCTTGCAACTTTACCTACTTGTTCTAATGCACCACCAGCTAAATTTACACCACCTTTAAGAACAGGTTTAGCAGCAAACTTATAACCAAGTTGTGCAATTTTACCAACTAAAGGAAAACCTCCTCCAATTAATGTACCTTCTTTGGCGTATCTAATTTTATTTCTAAACGTTGCTGAAGATAGTTCTCTTCCTTTTAAACCTTCTGTAGATTCTGGTGTAGTAGTAAGACCATAATCCATATCAGGATCAGAACCTTGTTTTGCTAAGACTTCTGCTATTCCTAAAATAGAAGCGTCTCTTCCCATTCTTTGAGCAATCTTAGAAGCTTTACTTGTTCCCATAAATTGTTGTAGGTCTTTTAATTTTTTGTAAGTTTTAGCTCCCGATGTAATTTTAGTTGCTACACTTATTGGCACAGCATACTCAGCGAGTAATTCTGATAATCCTCCAGGTAAAGTTTCAGCTTCTCCTAAAACTTCTTTAGTATCCATCATCTTATTAAATTTTGTTTGAAATTCAGAACCAAAAATATAATCAAGAGGACTTAAAACAAATTCACTTGCTCCCTTAACAAAATTAGGACCTCCTCTTAAAAGACCTTTAGCTATGTCTGCATAGCCTTCTACATATTTTCTTTTCTTTAATACTTCTGGAGCTAAGTCTTCTTCAAATTTTTTAATTCTTTTAATAGCTTTAAGAGGATTACTAGTTAAACCTAAAACATCAGTTAGAGCTAATGGGTCTTCATATTTAGTAGGCAACCTATTTTTATTATAAGCTTTTTCCATAGCTGCATTAAACGCAATTTCAAATTCGTTTTCATCTTGTATGGGTTTTATTCTTTTAGGGGTAGTTGTAATGGCTTCTTGTTTTTTAAAACGAGAAGTATCACCTTGAGTAATATCTCCTTTTAAACCTACATCAATTATATTTTTCTTAATATCTGAAAAAAGGGTTCGTTTTTCATCCGCCATTTTAAGCTCCAGACGGTAATGATAAATTTACTCCGTACTTCATGTTGAATTCATCAACGTCAATTTGGGTTTGAATTTCTGAAAAGTCTACTAAAGCAGAAGGACTCTCTGATAGTATAACTACAATGTCGTCTGTAATTTCTTCTGGTAATCTTGATCTTAATTCTTCATAACTTAAACTATCTTCTTCTGGCTCTGCTACTTTTTCTACTACTTGTTCAACCATTTCTCCCGTAGCATAATTAATTCTACCACCTTTAGCTTTTCCTAAGCCTATAGATTGTTTAACAGCTTGTGAGTATTGACCTAAATATATCTCTTGTGTTTTCTTACCTAAATAACTTGGATTTGCTAATGCGTATTCTCCTTCAACAACTTCAATTTCTTCTCCAGCATTTCCAATTACTTTAATTATTTCTTCACTATCTAAAATAGATTTTTGAATACCTTGAACTACTACATCAGATTGCTCCTTGTTTTTAAATAAAGAATCTACAGCTGGATTTCTACCCATGTAACTTTGAAGTTTTGCTAAAAGAATAGCTTCCTGTCTTTGGTATTCTCCTTCTTCTACAGCTTGGTCTGTTGCCTGAGCAGCTTTTAAAGTAAATAAATTACCCATTATATTTTCAATATTCATTGCAGTAGAATCTTTAGAGAACATGTTTGAACCACCTTCAGAACCTAATGCTTTAGCTTTAGCTGACATGATAGTATTTATCATGTTTGTAGTTTCAGTTCTTTCATTTTCAGATCTTCTACCTTTTGATTGTTGATATTGACCGAAAGGTTTTTGAGCTGACTGTGCTGCTGTTTGAAATATGTTTCCTGCTGCTGGTCTGGATGCAAGATCTAAACCAAAGTTAATTAAAAAATCATTTCTTGAATTGTCAGGTGCTCTTTGAGGATAGTAACTTCTTAGTTTTTCCATCTCTGATTGTGTAGGAGCAATCTTATCTACTATACCAGCTTCATTATATCCTTGTCTTCGAACGTTTCCGCCCTTTCTGAACATAGGTCTTTTTAAAGTTTTGTTGTACATAATTATTTAATAAGGTCTGCCTGTAACTCTTCGCTCAGCGTCTGCAGCAGTATTATTTTTATAACCACCAAAAATACCACCAAGAACAGATGCTGTACCTAACGCTGTTTGCAACGGTGTTGGATTAGGAACTGTAGATGTTTGATATTGACCTGGGTATCCAGACATTAAACTTGCAACTCCTTGACC
>Ga0208814_1001649_pt1 | contig 10195 bp, 5 predicted proteins | sample MalvirAntarct_55_FD_184253 | JGI IMG/M metagenome (GOLD analysis project Ga0208814, IMG submission 184253) | Marine viral communities from the Global Malaspina Expedition - Malaspina viral metaG Antarct_55 (SPAdes) (version 2) | ecosystem: Environmental > Aquatic > Marine > Oceanic | place: South...
ACATATAATATTTTTATTGTATAAACACCGTGCGCGCTATAATTATGAGTAATTAAACCGCCTGAAGTTATATTACTTATAGTCCCGTCGCCATAGTCAATTGTGTAATTAACTGTTGGAGCAGTTGCTGGCAAATACCTGAATGAAGCTCCACTTCCTAAAGCTGTGTTAATTTTAAAAATAAATTCATTTACAATATTCGGCCAAACTTGATCCGAACCAATAAAAACCTTGTTTATTGTTGTCGTTCCTATTTTTGGGTTTGTTATATCTATTCCTCCAATCTTCATTATACAATAAAATAAATTGTGTTTGCGTCAGGGGTTAATGCATCATATTCCGCTTGCGTTACTGTTAACAAATTATTAGTTGTGTAAGTTGAACCAACGCTTTTTTCTATAAAAGGAGTATTTGTTGAGCTAGTGTTTTTTACAATATCCCCATTATCTAAGAAGTCCCAAAGTTTTACGGGTGTTCCTTGATTATCGTAAAGGCTCAATAAACTGTCCCCTGTTGTTCCCTTTCCTTTGATTAGTGTTGCGCCGTGCAATCCAATAGCTTCATTATCAACAGCCGTATCGCCTCCCACAATAAAATATCTTCCCTCTAAAGAACCGTTTATTTGAAAAAATACATCATCGTTTGGTTCTTTAAACCCTATTTGATGCTTCAACGAACCGTTAGCGTAAAAGTTTAAAGCTTCAATACTGAAGTTTGCGAAGTCTGTAATTCCGTCATCTGCGCCAATATTTACCCCCCCGCTTGCGTTCCAATATCCGCCACCGCCTATCCCAACGTTAAACATTTCCGCAGTATCGGCGACATTTCTACAAACTATTGAGTCATTTCCTGCGCTTGTTGGAACAACTTTTAAACCCCCACTTCTATTAAATAGAAAATAGCCGCTACCGTCTGCATTTATTTGTAAATTACTGCTTGCACCTGAATTTTCAATTGTTAAGGTGTTTGAATTTCCTAGATCAATAGTGCTATTAGTTCCTAAGTTTATATTTCCATTATCTAAGAAGTCCCAAAGTTTAACAGTTGAAGCCCCGTTTTCATCGTAAAGGCTTAATAAACTGCTTCCTGATATTCCTGTTCCTTGGATTTCAAAAGTACCGTTTTTAAATCTTAACGTATCAGTAAGCGTTGCAACTCTACCTGTTCCAACTATACCGCTGAAATTATATATATTCGTTGCGTTTGCCTGAATAAAGGCTTGAAACTGCGTGAATTCTAATTTTTGCGATTGAAAAACATCAGGTGAAGTTGAAATTCTTTTTGAAACATCAACCAAATCACCGTCTGCAAAAGTTGCAACCGCATTTGTGTATTCTGAAATTTTACCCGCCATAATATTAAAAATAATTTCGTTTAATAGTGTTTCTTTGTCTTTCCCCGAATTGAATTTTAATAACTGCGCACTTGTTAAAAATGAAATCTTTTACTTCTTCAATTCCTGTTGCCTTAATTTCTTTTTCAGTTAAAACCCAATGATTAAAGAAGTTGTATGAAGTTACAATTATTTTGTTACCAAGTATTAAATCCTTTAATAAAATAGTTGAATTCGTATAACTTAACGGCTCACTTTCAAAAGTGTAATTAAAAAGAACTTGATCTTGAACTTGCTCGAATTTGTGCGAGCTTGTTTCGTGTTCGTCTGTTATAAATTCAGGGTTATTATTGTACCCTATGTTTCCCTTCAACCTTATTTGCTGCTCAATGTTTAAGCCTGTGAAATTAATTTCATTGTCTAAAATACGCCCATTTTGAAACCAAGTAAAACGGGTTGAACCTTCTGCGCGTGTATTAGCGTATATTTTTAAATCGTAATTACTTGAATATTCTGAAACAGTACCACCGCCCAAAACGTTTGTTTCAACTCTTACTGAATATAAACCTTCTCCATAACTTTGCAAAACTTTTTGCCATTCTAAAAATAACGTTGAAAGTTTCAACTGTTGCAAATAAGTCCCCGCGGGTAACAATTGACCAAAAGAAGAATCTGTAATTTGTATTAAATCAATACTATTTTTTTGAAGCCAAAAATTAACCGTTCCAGAATCAGCCAAAGAAACCCCGAAGAATTTACTTTTATCGTTTTTTATGTCTGAAGTAAAAACAGATTCTGCAAGAACTAAATTATCAATACTGCAAGAATCACATAAACACGAACCCGCGCAACTTGATAAACTATTAATTGCACCCGTAGGGGTTAAAGTTGTTATTGCTGAAACCCCAAAAGTATTTTGAAACAAATACCCGTCTAAAGGCATCGGGGTTGCGTTTGTTTGGTCCTTTATTATCATGATTCTTCTTCTTTTGTTGTTCCTGATTCAGTTGCTTTTGTTGTTCCGTCCTCCATTAATTTACCAGCAATTGCACTTCCAAACTTAATAAAAGGGCGCACTGAAATAGTAAACTTATTATCTGATAAAACTGAAGCAGTTGCTTCTTTTATAAGCCCTTCAAATTCTAAACTTGAACCGTTATTTGTTACTTTTAATTTTGTTTCTGTAATTAATGGCTGAATTATATTGCTAGCCAAAGGTAAAATCAAAGAATCTGTTTCTTGAATTTTGTGATTTCCCCCGCTTTCAAACTTTTCAAGTCTTAAATCACCGTTAACAATAGCCGTTAAAGGAATTGCAGTTGATAAGTTGCAAGTTCCTTTTACAATCGTGTCCTGTGAACGGTTAATTGTTTGGTCTGGATAAGGTATTCCAGAAAGCGTTTGCAATTCAATACTTGCTGAACTGTACATTGAAGCCCCGTTTTCATTATAATCAAAAACTTCAATTGAAGGCAATCTTTCCCTGTATAAAGTAGATGTTAAAAAATTATCATTTGAAACGCTTGCTTCAATAAAAACTTTAATTTGATAATTGCTAATTCCTGAATAGTTTGAAAGATTTTGGTTTAACCCGTCGTTTGGTTGTGTATTATCAAAGAACACCCCGTCAACATTTACCAAAGCTAAATAATCAGCGTAAGACAAACGAAAAGGGTAATAACATTTAAAAAGTTCTTTTGTCCCGCTTACCCCGTCGTTATAAAGTTGCATTTTATTAAACCTATCACTTGGAGGAAGGTTATAATTCAAAGAAATATCTTTTGAAATTTGTTGAACCCCTGAAGCTTGCGGGCTGTTTTCTAAAACAAACCTTTGTGAATAAATATCAAAATGCGATTCTGTAACCGTATTAAATGCAACCAATTTGAAAGTTAAATCTTGAATTTTTGCGTTTAATGCTTTATCAAGTCCAAAAACTGACTCCATTAAAAACATATCTTCAACCCAACCTTTATAATCTGAATAAGGCGTATCTGTTGCAACGTCCATATCTTGCCTATAAAAACCGAAGCTTTCAAGATTAAATAAGCCTTCAACGTTTGCTGATTTTGTTATTGTGTTTACGTCTGCGCGCGCGTTTGTTGTGAAGGTGTTTAAGTTGTTTAAGTCGTCAACTTCAATTGATAATATATAAGAATCACCGTCATTTAAAAGGGCTTTCTGTGAAGCGTTAAAACGTGTCGTAAAATTAATCTTTAATTGATTTGAAGGAACACTTCCCGCAACAACAAGTAAATCTTCAATTGCTGTTGAAGAAACTGCGGCCGCGTTTCTACTTGTTAAAAGTGAATCAATAACAAAGTTTTCTTCAAAAGTTTTTGTTGATGAAATACTATTTGCATCAGGCAACTTTGAAAAATAAGCTACTACTTTGTGATCAAAATTTAAATCAATTCCCGTTGGACTTGAAACAAATATTTCAACGTCCGTATCATTTAAAGCATCTAAAGAACTTAAAACGTTTCCTGTACTATCCTGATAAGTAATCGAATCAACCACAAAAGCGGGCTGATTTCCGTTAAAGTTTTCATCAAAGCCGCCTGAATTACCCAGCGTTTGATTTTCAAAAACAAATTTTCTTTCATTTGGATTTTGTGAAGTTTTACCGCCTTTAAATCTAAACGCATATTTTAAAGAACCCCCATTTTTTAAAAGTGAAATATTTGAGCCACCTTCAAAAACCGCCCGTTCTGAATCTAAGAAATAAGGAAAGTTTTTAAAATTATGTTTAAACTCAAACTGCTGAACCCGTCCGCCACCTGAAGAAACTTTTCGAACTTGAAAACTACCATTTTGCCCCGTTATTGGGTTTGCTGAAAATTGCGCTGTTTTAAAAGCGTTTGGCGTTGGCGTGTCGATATTATCAACACGAAACTGCATTACTGAACCGTCTTGAAGATTTGATTCCGTAAAAGCATCTTCATTTTCTAAAAGATTGTAATTAAATTCAACCCCTTGAAGGTTTGTTATTCCGTGAATTTCAATATTAATTGCGCTTTCATTACCTAAACCCGAACCGTTATAAATTAAAATTGTATCATTAACCGAAGCAATAGTTCGCGTTGAAGTAGTTGCGCCCGCATTGTGGACCACTTCGATATCATCACCATCAGTAAATCCGTCCTCTAAAAACGAACCGTTGGGGCGCGTTATTATATTACCCGATATTGTGAAAGGTACGCCCAAAACTGCAAAACTGCTCCAAGATAACTCAAGCCCGTAAATGGCTTGTAAATTATTGATTGCATTAGCTTTTAAAAACGTATCAAAAACAGTTGAATTATCTGTAAAAGTTAAACCGTTTACAATTTCCTTGAATATTTTTCTTGAATTTACTATGAAAGGCATTCTTCTTTGATTTTGATAAACTGATTCTGTACTTCTTCTAATTTAGCAATAATTTTGTTATTTATTGAATCAATATCAATTTCTCCATTCATAGATTTTTCAGAAGGAAATTCAATTTCACGCATTGATTTTTCTATTTTGTTAATTCCTTCATTAAAAACCCCTACTTTATCAGAAGGCATTTTTGTGATTTCTAACTTCAATTTTTCAATTAAATTTTTATATTGTTTTTCTGTGTTTCTGTAAACAGAATTTAACATTTCAATTTGAGAATCAATTTCTTTCATTTTGTTTTTATTTGTTTGCGTTAAAGATAGTTTCTTTTAAATTCTTATCGTATGGCTTTCTTACTCTATATGTTGCTTCGGCTGAATCGCTGCCAAATTCCCACTCTATCGCGTCCATTCGTACCGCGTTGCCGTCCTGATCTAAAAAGTAATTGTTTTTCGTTAATTGCTTAAAATTTGTAAATCCAAAAGGAATTGAAACGTCATCAAAAATACGCCATTGGTTACGAAAATTATTTGTAACGGGGCTTAAATCACCGTTTAATTTCAGGATTTTTTCAGCGTTTAAATCTTTTCGGCTGTATCTTGAAATAATTTTAAAGGGTTTGTTTTCAACTTTTGCATCTTGCAAGCTTAAAAGTTTTGGAACACTTGTAAAATCACCAGAAATTTTTAAAGCAAATCTAAGGTGATTAAAGGCTTCATTTAATGAAGAAGGTTTTTTTCCAAATAAACGCCCTATTTTAGCAAGTAAATTACTCCAATCTTTTATATATTTTTCAATTAAATTTTCAGTTTCTTTTTTAGTCCCTAAAGAATAAGGTATTTCAATTCTGTTTAAACCAGTAAGTAAATCTTGTAATTGTTCCCCACTTGTTAAATGTTCAACAACTGCGGTTGAATCGTAACCTTCTGAATTTTCTCGTGTCCATTCATCAAGAGGATCATTTTTAAAACTCACAAAAGTAGTTGCGTTTATTTCGTCCCCGTTTGGTCGTTGTTTATGTATAAACGTATCAGGCAAACGAAAATTTGCAGTGCTAGAATTAAGCCAAAAATTGTCATTTAAAAGGTTTTCAAAGTTTGCTGTTGTTCCGTCAATTTGAAATTTACCGCCCGCAATTTTTTCAAGTGCTTTCAAGAAATCCCCCGCAATATACCCTGTATCATCAGCGGAGAAATACCCAGTATTGTAAACCGCACTTGAAAAGGCGTTATTATCAACCCGTTCTTTAAAGCTTGGTAAAATATACCACTGTTTTAATTCCCTCATTGAAGATTTAAATTCATAACCTAAGTAACCACAAACCGCACTTGATAAGTCAAACAAACTGCAAACTTTTGCTTTTCGTGGCATTGGTAAGAAAAGTTTTAAAAGCGTGTTAATTTGAAGAACTAAAGAAGTTAAATTTGCGACAATTGCAACAACTTCAATAATAAAAGCTGAACCCGCATAAATTCCCCCCGCTGCTGGTCCTGTAATACCCCCGATAGTGTGCGCTGTTGTGTTAACTACTAAATTTGAAGCACTTTTTGCCGTTGATATTAAATTTAATGTTAATATTGTTATTTGGTAAGAAATTGCAAAAGATTCCAAAAGGTCAAAAGGTTTTTGCCTTACATAAAGCAAATCGAAAAGAACAGATTCAGGAAGAAACCCGCGCGGGTCGTTTTTAATTAAATCAAAAGTAACCCCTTCAGCCCTTGATTTAAAATTAATTAATTGGTCGTTTTGTCTAAAACCAACTTGAGCGGTGTAAGCTTCGTTTGTATCATTGGGCGTTAAATCAACAAATGTTTTATTATCTGTGAAGCCATTAAAAACAACTTCTGAAGATCCACTTTCTGAAATTTCAAAAATTGCGGGCATTCCCTGAAAATAGCCGTTACCGTTACCGTTTAAACCGTCGTTAATCCATTGCGTAAAATCCCGCGCTGAATCACCCACCAAAGTAAAATTTTCCGTTGTAATGTTCGCCTGTCTGCTACCATTGTCCCAGGTCATTAAAACTTTGACCCCTTTCCAATCCTTTGGCGGTTGTACGCTTTTACCGTTTAATATAAAATCAAGTGAAGCCATAATTAAAAAAGTCGTCCGTTTTTGTAGTGCTTGCGAAGTTTTCGCCCTTGCTCTTTTGTTTCTTTTATTAAATGCTTATTAATTGGATCAATAGAAAAATCAATTGATTTCTGATTATTAATAAAAGCTTTCTTTAAATCTTTTAATTCATTAACAACTTCTTTGTTGTCGTTAATCATTACGTTATTAACGCTTTGAACTTCACCCGCATATTTGTGATAATCAAAACCGCCTTTTTTGTAAAGTACGCCCGCATTAACAAGTTCAGCGTTTGAAAGTCCTTCAAGTTTTTGATTGTCATTTCCTTGAATTATTCTTTCCGTACCGTGAACCCTTACCGCGTAACCGTCTTTTCCGTCGTAAAATTTATTCTCCGCTAAATCTTGAGAAACTTTTTCCGTTCCAGTAAAGAACCCCGCAAGGTTTGAAATGTTACCCGCTAAAGATTCACTATTTGAAATATTACTTGATAATTGATTTGAAGCGGTTTGCGCGGGTTGTTCATCACCCCTACGCGCTGCAGCAATAGTTAATTCCAACCCCGCAAGAATAACGGCTTGCGCTGTTTGCCTTCTTATTGTTCGCGCTCTTTCCTGTTCTAGGTTTCTTTGATTATCTGCTTCTTGCGCTAAAGATTTACTAGCTTCTTTATTACCTGAAGCGGCCAAAGTTGTCAACCTATCTTGATTTTTTGAAGAAGCTTCAATTCTTGCATCTAGATTTTTGTTTGTAATGTCGTTTAATCTATCAAGTAACTTTTCGCCCGCTTCAAAAGCTTTTGCAATTGTTTCATCTTGAAATTTACGCTTTTCTTTTTCTGCGTCTTCATTTGATTTAACTTCTTCTTCAAGGGCTTTTAAATTTTCCTTCCCTCTTTTTTCCCTTATTTCATCTTCTTTTTTGTCGTCTTTTTCAGCTTGCTTTGCTGTTTCTTTTTTAATTTCTCCAATATCTAAAAGAAGCCGTCTTTCTTCTTCAAGTTCTTTAATTTTTATTTGTTGTTTTGTTATTTCATCTTTTGATTCTGTTGCCCTTTGTTTTGCGCGGGCTTGTTTTATCTTTTCATCAATTTGTTCAAGCAATCCTTTTTTGCTTTCTTTATCGCTTTCTTTATTTGATTCTTTTGTTAATTTATTTTTTTGTTTTAAAAGTTCATTAAGAATTTTAATTTGTTCTTTTTCTTTTTCAGTTTCCTTTGTTGAATCTTTAACTTTAACAAGGTTTTTTTCTTCAGCTTCAATTTTATCATTTAATATTTTAATTCTTTCTTTTAAATCTTTTTCTTCTTGTTTTACTATTACACTATTTGTATCAAAATTGCTTTTAAATTCATTAAACCTTTCATTTTCAGATTCAATTTCCTTTTTATTAAAATCAATTCGATTTTGAATTAATTTATTTTGTGCAACAGCAATTGAAGTTTCACTTTCAAGTTCTTTTTCTTGCAAAGAAATACTTTCTTGAATATCAGATTTTAAATTCTTTAATTGTTGCGTACTTAATTTAAGCCTTGCGTCAAATCTATTTTGAAGTGTTGCGCCCGCTTCGCCCGCTTCTTCTTTTAATTTTTTTAACGCTTCTGTGTTTTCGTCGACTTCTTCCCTGAAAGCAAAAAAGGCAGTTATTGCAATTGTAATTGCTGAAACAACCAACCCTATTACGTTTGCCTTCATTGTAGTATTTAAAGCTCTAAAAGAAACTCTAGCCCTCTTAATTCGTCCAGTAAACAAATTCATTGCAATTGAAGCAATTTTTGTTCTAGCTGTATTTATTGTAAGTGCTAAATTTGTTGCAATAATTCCAACTTTAAAAGCAACAAAAGCGGTAACAGCAACGCCAACAACTTTCGCAATTGTTGCAACTGTTTCTTTATTTTTTATTAAAACTTTAATTAAATCAGTACCTGTTCGAACTAAAGAACGCAAAGCATCTTCGCCACCTGTTACGCTTAAAACTAAAGCTTCAAAAGCTGAACTCATCAGCTTCAATTCACCCGTTAAATTGTTAAGTTGTTCGTCTGCAACCCTTTTTGCTGTTCCCCCTGCGCGTTCAATTTCGCCTGTGTTTTCTTTAATCTTTTCAGTATTTTCTGCAATCGTAATTGCAACAAGCGCGTTTTGTTTCCCGAACAATTCAGTTGCAAGCCCTGTTTTATTTGTTGAATTATTAATTTGCTCTAAACTTTCGCGCCAGTCAACGCCCGTTTTTGAAGATTCAAGTAAAATATTTCTGAATGCTGTTCCCGCTTTTTCAGCTTCAATATTCTTATCAACAACAGCGCCCAAAGTTGCAAGCGTTTCTTCAATTGATATATTCATTGTAGCAGAAGCAGTACCAACTTTAGGAAGTGAAACAGCCAAACGTTGAAAATTTAACGCTGAAATTTGGGTTACCCTTGCAAGTTGATCACCTACAAGCGCGCCTTCTTTTGAAGATTTCCCAAAAGCGTTAAGTTGCCCCGCAACCAATTCTGCAACGGGCGCAAGTTCTGTTTCTAAAGCTGTCGCAACGTTTAAAACTGCGGGCGTTAAATCAAGAAGTTGCTGTTCGGTTAAACCTAACCGCGCAAAATCTGTTTGCGCTTTTGCAACCTGTGTTGCACTGAATTCGGTTGTTGCACCAAGCAATTTTTGTTGCGCTTGCAGTTCAATAGTTTCTGATCTTGTTTTGCCTAAAATACCCGCCAAAGAACTGTTTGCGCTTCCGTAGCCTTTTATTATTTCAACCCCGTTTCTGATTGCTGAAGAAAGCAAAGTTATTCCGCCTGTAACCCCTAAAATTCCCATTCCTGAACGGAAAAGGTTGCTCACTCCACTCCAAGCACTTTTATAATTACCAACGTTTCTTTGTGCGCGTCCTGTTGCTAATTCAAGTTTTCGGATTTCGGTTTGTTGCCTTTGAATCTGTTTAACTAAAACCTTTCCAACTTGCGTATTTTCGCGTTCTTCTTTGCTTAATTGGTCATAAGCTTTTGTTGTAAGGCTTAATTGTTGCCTTAATTGTTTAAGGCTTCCCTGTTCAGCTTTATTTTTATCAATTAACTTTTTCTTTCTTGCAAGTTGTTTTTCTTCTTCAACTCTTAATTTTTCAGCGAATCTTTTTCTTGAAGCTTCATCTTTTTGACGTTGCTTTATTAAATCATTTGCAAGTTTTAACCTTTCACGCTTTTCAAAATTTACTGTTTTTTCAATTTCGCGCCTTCGGTCCTGTTCAATTTTAGCCTGTTTCTTGCTTTCAATTTCAGCAATCTTTGAAAGTTCTTTTTGTGCTTGCTTTTGTTCTGTTTGTATTCTTTTTAACGCGTTCGCCTGTTCCTTTTGTTCGTTTAATTTTTGAACATCAGCCCCAGTTGAAAGTTTATTGTTTGAAATATCCTTTTTTAAAACCCCCGCAAGTTCTTTAATG
>Ga0208814_1001650_pt1 | contig 10190 bp, 5 predicted proteins | sample MalvirAntarct_55_FD_184253 | JGI IMG/M metagenome (GOLD analysis project Ga0208814, IMG submission 184253) | Marine viral communities from the Global Malaspina Expedition - Malaspina viral metaG Antarct_55 (SPAdes) (version 2) | ecosystem: Environmental > Aquatic > Marine > Oceanic | place: South...
TGCAAATTCTCCTCGAGATCAAAGAGTTTTAAGCGGAGCAATTTCTGGTGGTCTAGCAGGTGGAGCTCAAGGAGCAACGGCTGGAGCTATGAATCAGATGTTCACTGGGCAAATGTCTCCTGGTAATGTTTTTGCTCCAGCTGGTAACATGGCTGGTGTAACAGACCGCAATGGAGTTCCGTATGCAGATGTTCTTGGCGGGTTGTTAGCTGGCGGACTAAGAGAAGCCCTTTACAGCGGCGCTATTGGCGGTGGTTATAGAGTCAGAGATGACCAAACCATGACTCCTGAGCAGCAACGACAGTTTGCTACAGGAGAAAGGCGCCCTGATTACGCAGGAACTGCGGCCCCAGATACTAGGTATGCCGCAGAGGGTGGGTATATCGAAGGCCCTGGGACGGGGACTAGTGATTCAATTCCCGCAGCTATCTATCAAGACGGCGGCAGGGTTCAAGAAGCGCGGCTTTCTGACGGAGAATTTGTTATGACAGAAGACGCAGTTCTTGGTGCGGGGAATGGTAACGCTGCTCAAGGCGCTCAAAGGATGTATCAAATGATGGACCAGTTAGAGGGAGTATCGTAATGGTGGATGCAGTCACAAAATCCATGAACCTGATGCCTGAGTATCAGGAGAAGTATCTTAAGGATTTACTAGCAAACATATACAGTGTTGACGAAGACACTGGGGCCATTTCTGGAATTGCTTCCACCAACCCTTTAGAGGGTGAGTTAGTTTTTGACGAAGCGGGTAACCCTGTTTATGAAATGAATCCAGACGGTTCGTTTGCATTGGATTACTACGACCAAAAGATTCAACAAGTTAAAGGATCAGTAGCTCCTCCTGATTTGGTGCGTTTTACTGGGGGGCAGCAAGAGGCTCTTCGTAGACTTCAAGGATACACCGACCCTGAAACAGGGGAACAAATATACGAAGGCAGCGCGGGATCGTATCAACCTTTCCTTGACTCAGGTTTGAGTGCATTTAACAAAGGCGTTGGTCAAGTTGATCTGTCTACTGCGGCGTATGACCCTACTGGTGCAAACGGTGTTCAAGCGTACTACGACCCCTATGTTGATGACGTTATCGGTGGGCTCCGCCAAGACATAAACAAGCAGTCGGACATGCGTCAAAGACAAATGGACGCTGATGCTGTTTCTACTGGTGCGTTTAGTAATCAGACGCGAAGAAGCGAAGAAAAAAAGGAACTGGCCGAAGCGTCAGACAGAGCTTTTGCAAGTGCTTCTGCACCTCTTCGATCCGAAGCATATAACCAAGCATTGGCGTCTTCTATGGGTGCCTTCTCCGATCAAGCCAAGCGGCAGCAGAGTGCTGGAACTTTGTTTCAAAACTTAGGCACAGGTATTGGTGCTTTGGGTGAAGCTGGTTCAGCTTTAGCTGCGCAAGATTTTAATACTCAGTTTAACGCGGGCCAACTAGAGCAGTCTCAGTACCAGTCTGAGTATGATGTTCAGCGGTCAGCCGACCTTGAAGAAGCATACGAACCTTTTGCGCGGTTCTCTTACATGAGAGACATCCTACAGGGAATGGGCGGCGGTGGTTCTACTCTTGCTGCAACAGGATCTCCGCAGGCTAGTTCATTGGCTAATGTTCTGGGCAACGCTGGGGTCTATCAAGGTTCCAGAGGCATGGGCACTGGTGGTCTGGGTGCTATACAAAATACAAGCGGGTCTTAAGTCAGGAGTTTATTATGAGCAGTTTAAACAGAGCAGCTAGCGAAAGATTTAACGCTATAAAAAAGTCGAACCCTGGGATGACTACTAATCAAGCTTTAGTGGCAAGCGGAGCAGGCAGTATGGTTGATCTAAACAATCAGTTGTATAACACAGGTGTTTCTTCCGTTGATGTGCCCCCTTATATGCCGCAACCTCCTATGAGACCACCTATGGGACCACCTATGGGACCACCAAACAGCGGCAGCAATTATTTGGGATCCGATATGGGACCACCAAACAGCGGCAGCAATTATTTGGGATCCGACGATCCGACCCCAATGCAAAGAATGGCACAACAGCAAGAAAAACCAAAGAATGGCGCTGTGTATAACCGTTCATTGTTTAAGTCAGCACAGACGCGGCCGGCCCGCAACAAGTTAGAAAAAATGGCGGGGATCGGTGGACTTGGTCTCGAGCCAATGAGTCGTGGCACATCACTATCTCAAGGACCACCGCCTCAAGGACCACCGCCTCCGGGCTTAGGTGGCCCGCCACCTCAAGGACCTCCTCCCCCAGGCTTAGGTGGCCCGCCACCTCAAGGACCACCGCCTCCGGGTATGGGCGGTATGCCACCTATGGGCAATGGTCTTCCCCCACCTCCTATGAGTCCTCCGCCTATGGCATTTGGACCGCCTCCAGGGTTTGATTTTCAAGGGCGACCTATGAGTCCTCCTCCTATGGCATTTGGACCGCCTCCATCTATGGGTCCTCCACCTATGAGTCCTCCACCTATGAGTCCTCCACCTATGGGGCCTCCCCGCCGTATTGGTAACGATCCCAGGAATGCTTCCTACGTTTATCCCGAGGGACAATTGCAGCCCGAGAGACCAATGCAGTCCAACATGCCCGAGCAATATGACCCTGGGCTATCCCTTGACCCAGGCTATAACCCAAGGACGTTAAGAGATTTCGGAGAGAAACCAACCTATCGCGACCCTGCGATGTATTCAGGCTTGAGTTCTTACGACATGCTTGACCCAGAGATAAACTCTTACGACCCTGAAGGCTTTGCATTAGGCGGGCTTGTAGCGGGAGGTAGAGCCTTGATCCCCGCAGCAGGCAGGGAACTTGCGAAGCGAGCACCTAATGCGCTTCCCGCTGTAAAAAGTGCAGCGAAAAATGCTGTGGATGTACTCCAGCAACCTGGCGTAATGATGAAAGGGGTAAAAATGGCCGTTGGCGCATCAGGAATCCCAATGATGTTCCAAGAGTTGTATGATCTATACGGTGAAGAAAGAGTAGACAATACAATGGACGAGCTTGAAGAAGCTGCGGAAGATGGTCCAGAAAGACTTGCGGATCTCAGCTTAGAAAAGTCTGGTGTGGAATCTACCCCAGAGAACAAACGAGAGTTCGCACGTTACGTTTTGGGAGAAGACATCAACAACATTGATGAAATCAACCAGCGTATCTACGATGTAGCTGTAGCCTCGAGCCTTGGTAAAGGTTCTGACGCATATGCACAGGCGGTTCTCGGTGGCTTGGGTGCCATGAAGCGAACTGCGGAAATGCGAGGAGCGGTTGCGGCTAGTGGATCAGGCGTAAGGGACAGCATGTCTCGAGAAGATATGGTTATTAGCTTGATTACCCAGATGAACCAACCTGACATGGATGGGAATATGCCTGATTTTGCTACAATTGAGAAGTCCGCGCAAGAAATGGCAGACAGAATTATTGCTGGGGATTCAAGTTCTGGCCCAAAACCAACACACAAATTTAACCCTGAAACCAACAAGGTAGAATTAGTGTAATGGGTGTTGTTGTAGAGGCGCCGGATGGACGAGTAATTGAGTTTCCTGACGAAGCTTCTGCAAACGAGTTCCTTTCTAATCAGCCTTCAAAGGAAGAGCCAGAGGCACCTTCTTCAGGTCCTGTTGTTATAGAGGCGCCGGACGGTCGAGTAATTGAATTTCCTGACGAGGCGTCTGCACAAAAGTTTTTCTCGGAACAGCCATCAGAAGACAAGGGATTACCTATCCCCTTTAAAAACACTTTTGAAGAAGGTTCCTTTCTTCGTGAAGCTGTTGAAGGTTTCAACTCCGGCGTTATCGGAGTAGGAGAAGGGTTGCTTGGAACTGCGGCATTCGTTCCTGACGTTATCTTAGACACTAATCTAGGAGACATTGTAGCTGATGGGGCCGACGCTCTAAGAGATCTTATTGGAGCAGATCCTGAAGGTCTTGCAGGGGAAGGGTCTAGAATTATAACTCAGTACGTGATTCCTGCGGGCAAAGCCTCCAAGTTAAGAAGACAAAAGGTAATGAAAAATCGTGAGAAAGCTGGACTAAAAAATGTCCCTCTCACCGCAACCGAAAAAACAAACTTGGCTTTCCAAGAAGTTGGTGCTGCTGGTCTGGCTGATGTAGTTGTTTCCTCCGACGATGACAAAACTATTTTGGGCGATTGGGTTGGTATAGGGTTACTAGAAACCACTGATTTAATGGGGCTTGACGGGCGAGCAAAGGCTCTTGCTAGAGCGGGGAACAAGCTTAAAATTGGAGTAGATAGTACTCTCGTCGCTGCGGGGGTGCAAAAGGCTCTTACCAAGGCGGGAACTAGTCTTGGAGAATTTAATAAATCAACCAAAGGCCAAGCAATAAACCAGAAGATTTCAACGAGAGCTGCACGAGCTCGTAAGGCCATAGATAACGTTACAAATAAAATAAAAGAGCGCGACTTCATGCGCCTTAATGCACGGTCTGGCTCGGCAGAAGAGCTTTCCTCTTCTCAGAAATACTTTCAAGATGTCTTGTCTGCACTAAGATACCGAGGGTATTTACCAACTGACGTGGCTACAAAGAGATTAAAAATAGATAACGTAATTGCGTCAGAAGTTAAAGTTGCGCAAAAGAATCTTGCAGATTTAGACTATTCTATCAAAGAAGCCGTTAAAGGTTTGCCAGAAGGCAGTGCTCTTGATGATGTTAAGATAATGAACAGGCTTGAAAAATATTTAACAGAAACAGACGCAACAAAAAAGGCTCAATTGTTTTCATCTCTCCCTGCAAAGGTTGGCACCAAAGCAAAAGCAATGCGTACTCATATTGATTCACTAAGTAAAAAGATTCAAAACTCTAACTTCATTAAGGAAAAAGATTTCACACCCGTGTCTGGTGGGCAGAGTGTTAAGAGCATTATTGAAGATAACCTTGGGTCATACCTTCGCCGCACATACAAAGCAGTTGAAGATGCAAAGTATAAACCAGCCGACGTAGACATAACAAACGCCAACAATTATTTCCGCAGAAAAATAACTGCGACAGAAAACGAACTTACAGAACTTGTGCGAAGAGATTTCCTTAAAGAAGAGTTTACAGACGACTTCTTAAGAAACAATGGCATTGATGTTTTTGGTACAGGTAAAGATGCGAAGGTTAAAATCAGAGGTAAACCTACCGACGCTGTTGTAAACAAAGCTCGAGAAAACTTTCTCTCTAGGTATTCTTTAAAATCCAGAGAAGGAAGTGGCGATTACTTTGGTTACACAACGCAACAAGTAGCTGATAAAAAGTTGGACGCTGGTCTGTTTAAAGGGCGCAAGCCTTTGCCCAAAGACCTTGCAAGACTACTTGGTCAAGTGACTGATCCAAAAGAAGCGTACCTATCTACGGTGGCTGACCTGGCACAGTTCAGTGCTATTGATGATTATTTTGGAACAATCAAAACCTTAGCTCAAAATAAATCTGGGGTAGGCAAATTCTTTAAAAAGCCAGCAAATGACTTTGAAGCAGACGAATTAGTAAAGCGTGGCTACGTTAGAATAGGCGCAGACGGCGGGACAACAGGATCCAAAGGAAAAAAAGTTAAGAACGCCGGTGATGTGCTGGCGGAGAACGGAGGCTGGGGCACGTTAGAAGGGTTTTATGTACCAAAAAAAATATATAACAACCTTACAAAGACAACGCTCGGAGATTCCGGGGCGATAGTTAATGGCTTACGGTCTATGTGGGGAGGGATGCTCCAGTTAAAGGGTATATCTCAGTATAGTAAAACTGTTCTGTCTCCCATTACTCAGGCGAGAAACTTTGTTACGGCGAGTATGTTTGCTTTGGCTAACGGAAACATTCCTATCTATGGGCGCGGACAAAACTATTTAAAGGATGCATCTCAAGCGGTCTTCGCTGACATGTTTAACAAAGGTAGTGACGCAGTTTTTAAAGACTTATACGAAGCGCAACGTCGAGGCGTACTAGGTACGAGTGCAGAACTACGAGAGATCCAAGACAACCTTAGTAAGGGTATGGGCATGAAGCCTACGACCACAGGATCTGACGTTTTGTTAGGTGGTTTAGGTGAAAAAACAAAAACTACTTTAGAAGCAGGTTTTCAAACAAAGTTTTTTGAAAAGATATATCAGGGCTCAGATGATTACTGGAAATATTTTAGCTATAACGTAGAACAAGCAAAACTAAAAAGAGCCTTGGAAGGGGCAACCGACCAGCAAAAGATTAAGTATCTTACCCGAAATGGCAGTGATGTTTCTCTTGAGTCTCAGGCTCTACTTCGTAAAGGCAATGTAGACATTGACGAACTTATCAAGGACCGCGCTGCACAACTCGTAATTGACACGGTGCCTAACTATAACAAAGGTGCCTCTGATTTTATTAAAACAGTGAGGAAGCTGCCTGTTGGTAACTTCATCACGTTCCCTGCTGAAATGTTAAGGACTGGGTTTAACATTGTTAAGCAGGGTTTAGATGACATGGCTTCAGATATACCAGGAGTGCAAGCTCGTGGACGCCAACGCCTAACAGCTTTCGCTGCGACTACCACAATGATTCCCGTTGCCACGCAAGAGTTTTGGTACGGTGTGTCTGGGGTGGACAGAGAAGAAATGGACGCATACCAACGCTCGTTTGCTGCGCCTTGGGAAAAAGGATCAGTCCTTATTCCCCTGTCTAAAGATCCTGAGACAGGTAAGATTACCTACATGAACTTTAGTACCTTCAGCCCTTATGATGTGCTGTCTCGGTTTGCTACTAGAGCCTTTAACGAAGCAGATGACGCTATCAAGGAAGGTGCTGACCCCAGCACTGCTATAAATAACGTAGCAATGGGCACACTTAAAGAGTTCTTTGATCCGTTTATTGCGGAATCAATTATTACAGAAGCGGCTACTGATGTCTTGTTTAGGGGAGGCAGGAGCAGCACAGGAGCAGAGGTGTACAATCAAGAGGATAACATAGGCACAAAAGCTCTCAAGGTTACCATGCATATTGGAGAAGCGTTGATGCCAAACCTTGTTCCAGTTAACTTTTCTTCTGGAGATGTTGAAGCGTCTCGCTTTGTACGTTCCTTGCTGGGAACAGAAGATGGGATGATTACTAAAACAGATAAGATGGGTCGAGAATACTCTCCCCTACTAGAGGTAGGCAGACAAATCTCAGGGATATCTCCGCAAGTGTTTGATCCTAAAAGAGCCATGGGATACGCTGCTCGACGCTTGGAAGGCAGACAGACAGATGCAAAGAGAATGTTTAACAAGGTAACGGACAACGAGAATGCATCCACCGCCCAGCTTAACAAAGCTTTTGAGAACGCCCAAATAGCAAAGTACAAAGTAGATAGAGAATACTATCAGACGATAGAAGACCTACAGACAATGGGTTTAAGCTCCAAAGATATTACTCGTGAGTTGAAAAAGGTTGGGATTAATCCAAAGGATGTTCGCAGAGGAACGTTTGTTCCCTTTAAAGTAAGTCCACAGAATATAAAGAAGATGCGTAATGCTGGGATCTTAGATAAGTTTGATAGAGGTTTTGTTAGCGAACTAAGTAAGTCTATGAGAGGCATGACTCTTGTGCCCGACGACGAGCCCACAGGTAGAATGGATTACGAAAGCCCTGGAGAAAAAACTTCAGCGGCTCCAGCCGCTGCGCCTGTAGTAGTTCAAGCACCAGACGGTAGGGTTATAGAGTTCCCAACTATGGAAGCGGCGAACAACTACTTTGCTAGCCAACCAAGGGTTGCTCCGCCTGCGCCTGCGCCTGCCGCTGCACCTAGAGTTCCCATGCCTTCGATGAACACTATCACTACGGCAAGGGCGCCGGGTCCAGTGAACCCAGCGTTGTTAGGTGATAATCCAGTGGATCAAGCTGCCAATGCCGCCATAGCCAACAGGCTAGGCTAGACCTTTATGTCAATAGCAGAACTTTCAAAGTGAACCTCGAGACCTTTGCCACCAAAGAGACGAACTAAATCGTCACAATCTTGGATCATTACCTCTGAGAACCCTGGGATTTCCCCTGCTTCTTCTGAAGATTGGCTAAGTGCAATAGCGTTAGCGATAAGATTCATCAGAGCTTCGACTTGCATAGGATGCATTTCTCTCCAACCCAAACTCTTAAAGTCTGCCTGTAGTTTCATGATATCTCTCCCCAATTATCTTTTAACTCCTGATCAACCTGCGAAGGTACTTTCAATACATCCGCTAGACCGTTTTCCATTATGTCTTTAATGCGCTTCGCTTGATCGTCACTCTCTACTGAAAAACATAGCTCATCGTGTACCGTCAGCATAGGTAAAAGTCCCTCGGCATGACAATCTTGCATAGCCTTTTTGGTCTGGTCCGCTGCTGATCCTTGAATCAATTTGTTTAATGCCTTGTAGGTAAACGCTCTTCTCAGGTTGGGTCCATATTGTTTCATGGCCTCTTCGTATGGAAGGGGTTTGTTGTACCCAAAAGACTTGGGCTCCCACAAATGAAACCTGCAACGCCGGCCTAGTAGGGTCCTGATCTGACCGTACTCCGCCGCTACATCAGATGCTTTCTGTGCTAGGTCTTTAACAAACGGAACCTTTTCTTTGTGTGTTTCCAGAAGAACCACCGCCTCGTTCTCTGTGATCTCTAGCTGCGCTGCTAACTTGGCCTTGCCCATCCCGTACATAATACCAAGGTTAACTGTCTTGGCTTCCTTCCGAGTGATGTCCGCCATGTCCGCAACCATCTGGTGTAGATCCACGCCGCCGTCATGAAACTTCTCAACAATCCCATCAACCATAGGGTGTCTGGTCTTTTCACCTAGAGACGCTGCGAAGTGGACTAAGAGACGTGGCTCCTGAGAAGCATAGTCAAACGATCCCCACCTAGTTCCCTCTTCTGGTATAAACAAACCTCGGATCAACTTCTTAATATCCTTGTCCCGCGCTGGGATCTGTTGGAGGTTCGGGTTCGAGCTTGAGAACCTACCCGTTACAGTTCCGCCGCCATCGTTCCTTAGCTGGTGGAACTCACAGTGGATCCTTCCCTTGTGCTCGTGTTTTAATATCGTGTCGATGAAAGTACTTTCCGCCTTGTCAAACTCCCGAAGCTTTACAATCATTTGTGCCATGGGGTGTTCATGTGCCCCGAGCCACTGCTTGGTAAACGACGGCTGCACCTTGCTCCCCTGCTTGCCCATGTCTAAGTCTTTGAAAAGTTTCCAGTCTTTGTCTTCTTGCTTGGGCTTACCAACATAAGACAAACCCAGGGAATCAAAAACCTGAGCTACCGAGGAGGATGCCCACGGTTCTATCGACACACCTGTCTGTCTTTTAATCTCCGCTTTTATCTTAGAACTTTTAGCCTTGAGGAAAACCTTGGCTTGTTCCGCCTTATCTAGGTCTACCCTTACACCCAACTGACGCATGTCACACATCATAGGGATCAGGCTGGTCTCTAGTTCCCAGATCCCCCAGAGGTCTTGTTCGTTCAATTCTATTTTAAGTCTGTCCCACAGGCGCAACGTCATCCCCGCATCCTGCTCCGCGTACCTGCCAACAAACTCGGGTGGTAGCTTGTACATCTCAGCCTTGGGATCGAGACCCCACTCCGCAGCAGCAACACGCAATAGCTTCTCGTTCTTACGCTCGGCAAGATAGTCACGGCCCAGGTTGTTTAGGCTGTAAGAGAAACGGTTCTCGTCTACCACCGCACCAGTAATCATGGTGTCGATCACTCGTCCCTGTACCTCAACGCCTTCTGCTCTCAGCCAGCCCAGATCGTAGGTCGCGTTGTGCATTACCTTGTCGATATGAGGCGTAGCCATCATCTTCTTGAGCCACTTGAGCGTGATCCTAGCGTCCATGTTGTGCCCGTTGGCATGTCGTATAGGGAAATACCCTTCCCAGTCTCCAGCAGCCACTGCAATGCCTACAATGTACCCGTCCTTACGCGCCCACCCTGGGCCAAGCGTAGTCAGGTTTGGGTCACAGGTTTCAAGGTCAACAGAGATACACTTGTGCTGTGTCAGATCAGGGAACTCCGTTGGAATATTCCAGACGAGTTCTTTTCCTTGGTCCATTTGAGCAGCAATGATTGAGTCCTTCTCATACATGTTATGTTGCTTGTTCATCTGTTTGTCCCTTCTCACGATTTGTAAACTCTGCCCCAAGCGCACTGTACCCACACTTGTCGACCCATGAATCTGCCTTGTCGAGATCGTTCAGCAACCGTGCTGTCTTCAACCAGTCCATCA
>Ga0208814_1001651_pt1 | contig 10188 bp, 14 predicted proteins | sample MalvirAntarct_55_FD_184253 | JGI IMG/M metagenome (GOLD analysis project Ga0208814, IMG submission 184253) | Marine viral communities from the Global Malaspina Expedition - Malaspina viral metaG Antarct_55 (SPAdes) (version 2) | ecosystem: Environmental > Aquatic > Marine > Oceanic | place...
CCAAGTTTAAAATCACAGGGTCACAATTAGCCAGATCATTTCAAGTGCATCCACAGCAGGTCATTAGGTGGCGTACAGGCTATGATATGAAGATATCGTTAGCAGACTCGTTGGCTAAATACTTTGGTATCACGTTATCTGAATTTGTGGCAATGGGTGAGTCTAATGGCTGATCTAGAATTTAACATTACATTAGATAACGTCAAAACTGAAATGTCTGAGGTTTGGCGCATGGCTAACAAAGGCTTAGTAGGTGGCCCTGTACTGCTCACGCTGGGGCGCGAGAAGAAGACACGCGCACAAGAGAAGTGCTACCACGCTCAGATCAATGACTTTGTGCCAACAGAAGTAAACGGCAACAAGTACGATGCTAAGTGCTGGAAGGCTCTGCTGGTAGCTGAATTTGCCAAGCAGTGCATGGATAATGGTGAGCCACTAACCAAGGGTAGTAGGCACATACTATCGCTGTGTCAGCAGTATATGGTCTGCATTAGGCCCGAAACCAAAGAGTTTAACGTAAAAGAAGCCAGCAACTTTATTGAGTTTCTTAACGCTACAGCTTCAGAGTATGGTGTAGTATTCTCTGACAAAGCACTTAATGCCTACGATCAATACCGTGAATCCAATGGCTAACGCTAAGAAGAAGTGCCGCCACTGCAAAGTATACTCTGCTCCTGACTCTGGGGTTAAAGTGCCGTTAGGTTTTTTCTGCTCAATAGATTGCGTGGTGAAACATGGCAAAAAGGCTGCTGTATACACATCAGAGAAGCGCAAGCGTGAAAACCTTACCAAACTAAAGGACACGATTAAAACAGCCTCAGAATGGCGTGTAGAGGCTCAAACAGCCTTTAACGCATACGTTAGATACCGTGATAGAGACTTGCCTTGCATAAGTTGTGACGCAACGGGCATACATCAAGGCATTGGTGGATACTGGGATGCTGGGCATTACCGCAGCAGGGGAGCAGCTAAACACCTGTCATTTAACCTGCACAACTGTCATAAGCAATGTCACAAGTGCAATCGCTATTTGTCGGGTAATGTCGTTGAGTACCGTCATAGGCTTATAGAGCGTATCGGGTTAATCACGGTTGAGGCGTTAGAGTACAATAACTGTACCGTTAAGCACGACATTAAATACCTGCGTAGGATCAAGCAAATATTCAAAGCCAAGCTAAAAAAAAGAAATAATAAATAATTAATCATTTCCTAAACAAAAGTGTTTACAGTGTTAACATAATTGTGTATCATTACCGTAAGTTAATTAAATAACAAAACGGAGCATCACATGACTAATAAAATGCGCGACCTTGGAAGTATTTTAGTAAATGAAATTACAGTTGGTGAAGAAATTTATCAACGCCAGCGTGATGTTAATAATGACTTTCTTGGTACACCGATGTGGTTTATTGCTAAATATAATACTGACCATCTTGATTCTTGGGTTTGGGTAGGAAAAGAGGCTACTGCTGCCCTTGAGGCTCGTTATCAAGAAGACCTTTGCCCTGATTCAGAATCTATGACTGATAGTAAGAAGCTACGCAAATGGGTAACTACTGTTGAAAAAACTTTTTACGATTGGAACTTCTAGATAACAGAACGGGGCTTCGGCCCCACGGAGCAATACTATGACTTTACGCAACGGCACTAACTACTCATCACCATCAGCTAGAATCAGCATCTCTGAGTCTGACCTTGCAGATGTTCGTGATGACTTGTTCTATGAAATTACCACCACTGGTAATGCTCTAGGCTTCTCATTGCATGACTTATGTGAAGAGTTAGACGATGATCAAAAAGACAACATCATTTCTATGCTTATGATTGGCAATGATGACGTTAAAGAATATGCTAAACAACAGCTACTAGCAGCCTTTGTTTCATTGATGGATGATGAGGCACTAGAAGCGCACATTATTGATGAGGCAGGAGAATACTAATGAGTGCAAAAGATAAGCCTATTTCACGACCAATGAACCAGCAATTTGCTGACAACTATGACCGTATCTTTAATGGCACACCACCTGTGCCAGAGAAGGCCGTTAGAAAAAAAGACAGGGTTGATCTAGGGCTAAGTCCTAGCACCATAATTCAAGAGATTGACTGCACAGGCAAAGACAAATGATCTGGAGTTACACTCAGACAAAGTTACTTAAAGATCAGTACGGTAAGTTGCCAGTAGCGGCCTTATCGTCACTGCTCAATAAGTCACCAAACGCTGTGAGAATTAAGGCCAATAAGATGGGCTTAAAGTCTAGCCTGCAACACAAAGTCAAAATACCATTAAACACGATTATTAACTTTAGGAACATGGGATACAGCGCAAGAAAAATAGGCCGTCTAATCGGCTACACACATCATGGCGTATTGTACGCTGAACGGAATCATTACATTGGGAGAGACAAGGGATGAGCATTGTATTTAAACCAAAACTAACCTTTAACTTTGCAAGTGGCAAACTACAACCTAAGACAAAGACGGTTAGACGCGAGACTGTTTACTGGAAAACCACGGAGCTAACCAATCTTGTGGAGTTAAGATCCATTGGATTATCGTACAAAGACTGCGCCAAGCTTCTGGGTAGGTCACAGTCATCGTGTGTAGCAGCCGCAGATGCTAACGATTTGCACACTAGAATAACTAAAAAGAAACAACAACTAATAGATGAAGCGTTGTCTATTTCAATTTAACCCCACCTAGCTTGCCAGACATTAGTTTGGTGAGCAAACCCCTCATACCGAACTTAACGATATATACGCCTATCACCAGATACTGATACCAATCAGGCATTGAAGCAAATGAATCAAAAGCTGCTGTTACTTCTGCTTGGTAGCCTACAAATGATGCCGCTATAGGTATTAGCAACAGGGCTATCATGGCTTCATCAAGGTAACTTTTATCCATCTGCTGCATGGCTACTAGGTCTAACGAATGCTCTTGCGTCTGACCGTCATCAGCCAGCTTGTGAGCAGCCTTTGCACCAGCCACCTTAACGTCAGCCTCTGCCTTGATCGACACCACAGCAGCCTCAGATTTAGCCTTGGCTACTTGATTCTTGCCTTCTAGGTAGGTACTGCCCAAACTGGCTATTGGATTTAAGAAACTGAGAAAACTCATGCTAGTAACTCCAGACAGTAGGCCGTGAATAGCCGCTGGCTTTGTCTAAATCATCTAGGTGAATAAAGCGTGAGCTACCCTTCTGGGCCACGCCTATGCCTGTAATGCCGTAAGCCAGAGCCACTTCGATCAGTTTATGGGCCTTGTCACCGCGTACAGCAATGTCGATAGCCCGTCCAGACGCGTGTGAGCCTGCTTTAGCCTTCTTAGCCTCAATAGGGTGCGTAGGGTGTCTGTAAGCTGAAGTCACCGTGAACGGGAAATCACACACCTTCCTGATAGTATTGATCTTATACATAAAAGAATCATCCATCTTGCACTCACCTGTGTGGCTGCATTTTAATTCATCTTCTGTAAAATAATTCATTAGTATTTGCCGTCCCAAACCCTAAACTTATCAAACTCACCTGACAGCATTTTTCGTTTAATAACCTCTTCTGCTGCTGGGTCATTTGATTTTACGCCAGCCTCTTTGAGCCATTCACCCATCAATGCTGCGTCAATCACTCCAATGCAAACTGACTCGCCAAAATGAGCGTTACCGTTTTGGCGCATCATCTCAGCCTGCTCTAATGCTGGGTTGTAATCCTGTTGTTTAACGTGAACCAGCTTGTCACCGTCTTGATAGAATTGTTCTGAAATTTTAGGCATTATTTTTCTCCATAAAAAAAGGGATGCAAAAGCACCCCCTTATTGTACCACAAATGTTTATTAGCTTGTGGTTAGGTCAAACACAGCACCCAAACTTGCTTCAGAACGCACTTGCAAAGTTTGCTCTGAAACGATTTGACGATGCTCATTATCGCCAGTTTTGGCTAAAGCTTCATTCTTCATAGGACGTAAAGTAGCAATAGCTAATTTATCATGCTCTATAATATACAAATCTCTGGAGCGGTTCTCACGGCATGGTACCCACGTAACCTGTCCCCAAGGCGTCATGTAGATCGCCATGTTGTTGTTTACGGTACCTACCGCGCCTGTCTGGCGTTGATTATTGTTGCCTGTGAAGGAAAGTGCCTTCGCCATTTGGAAAGCTGAAAGGTAGACAGCGTCTGGCTTTCCGCCCGATACCCATGTTTTTTGCATGGCATCATCAAATAAAGCTTGCGTTAAGGCCCGTTGTGTGCCATTGGTACGAGCAGTAGCTCCACCTACAGAGCCTGTTGGGTTTGCACCACTACCAGCAGTGTTAAACACAGTGTTGGTTTTTAGCCAAGCACCAAGTCCGCCAAGCTTACGAGGAGTAGTAGCATTACCTGCTACACGCGCTACGTTTTCAAAGATGGCTTTCTCAATGTCTAATTTTTGGACAATCGCCTCTCGAAGTATGTTGTAGCTCATCTCAGAGTTTGACCTGCCTGCGGCTTTAACAACATCGTTAGTGCCAGAGGTGATGATGCTATTCTTCATAATCTGCGTGTAGTTACCCTCACGCGTAGTTGGAAGAATGGCCTGCGCGGTAGTTGTGCTTCCTTCAATGTGGAAGTTTCCTACTGCATTTCGCAACGAGTTTACTTGCCACTCAAAATAAGTATTGGTAGCTTTAGTTTTAGCAATAGCACTTACCAGAGGTGTCTCTTCAGGGCTGATATCGTAGATAATATCACTAAGGTCTTCGCGGATGCCTTTTGTATCGTAGGTATCAAACGTATTTGCTGGTTGACTCATAATTTTCTCTCTTTGTCAAGCTTTAAATGATTTTAATTTAACTATTCAAACAATAATGAGGCTGCATCATGGATACTGCCCGTTTTTCTCAATTTAGCGACTTGCTTGCTGTGCTTTTTAGCAGAAGACATTGGTTGCGACTTGGTTCCAGATTTCATCAACGGTCTAGCTTTCTTGAGTTTGGCTTGTACGTCACCGCCCCCTTCCATCATCTGATCGTATAGCATTGCTTTGTGCAGAACTTTCATGGCACGATGATCTACAATTCCACCGATTTCTTCGGCAGTGTAGCCTTCAGCCATACCTTGTTTAACGAGCCTTTCCTTCATCTTGGGTGCTTTCTTAGCATCCCCAAAGTCTGGAATAGCCTGTTGTAGTTCTGTCATCTGCTCTTGCAAGTGGGCCTGATGTGCCTGTCCTTGCGCCTGCTGCGCTGCCTGATGTTGCTGTCCAAGTTGCTGCTGCTGGGCTTGATACGCTCCCATTTGCTCCCTGTACTCTGCATCAGCAGAAATATACCCTAGAGGATCTGCATCAAGCAAATCCTTCGTAGGTGGAGTTGGTTGCGATATTACGCCCTGCTGCCCTATCTGTTGCATTAGCTGGTTAAGTTGTTCACGTTGCTGATTTAGCCCGTTATAGGCTTCTTCTGCTTGCTTCCGTGAGTCAGCAGCTTGCTTCATCCCTTGTTGTATGTATTTTTGTCCACTATAGCTTTTGGTTAAATCATTTAAAGTTACATCAACAGTCTCACCGTTTACTTTTACGGAATATGTTTCTGGCTTCGGCTGATCGTCTAGCTCTTCGTCTGACTCTTCATACTCGTCATCGTCATCTGATTCAGCATATTCTGCGTCATCATCTGATTCTGATTCTTCTTCAACCTCTTCTTCCTCAACCTCTACCGCCTCGGTTTCAGTCAATTCTGTTTCGGTTGCTTCTGACTCAACTGGAGCCATTAGCGCGGCTGTTGCGCTTTCTATCGTAACTGGGTTAGTCGCTTCCACGGTGCTTACCTATTTTTTACGTTCTTTTATATTCCCATTCGTGATTGCACTTTTGAGAATATTTTCAAACTGGTTTAATGCTTGCGTCATTGCATAAGCATCTTCTCTAGTTTCCGTATCGGATTTGCTAGATTTTAAAAACTTTTTTACTTGTTCCTGTCGGATTATATCAAATACTGTCGTAAATGTATCATCTTTTAATAAATATTCTGCTTGAGCCTTTAAGATCATAGCATGTTGCCCATTTCATCCCGTGGGGCATTCTGCATAACTCTGACGCGCTCAACGTCAACTGCCGTACCGTACTGACCTAGAATCTTAGCAGCCTCCACAAGAAGGTCTTGGTTCATCTGGTCACGCTCTAGGTCATTAGATGACTGTAGCTCACGATACTTGAGTTGCAATTCAGCCAGTTCAGTACCCTGCTTAGACTGCATCTGTGCGGCCTTTACCTGCATATCTGCTTGCATCTTGATCTGATCGCCTTGCATCTTGCCCTGCAACTTCATCTGCTGGCCCTGCATACTGGCCTGTGCCTTAATCTGCTCTGCTTGGATTAGTGCCTGCGCCATTGGATCGCCCTGCTGACCTTGCTCTAATGCCGCCTGTTGAGCCGCTTCTGCTTCTTGAGCCATCTCAGCCATTAGCTGCTGCTCAATCTCTACGGTCATTGGTGCATAATATCGGTCAACATTCTTAAACCCACTCAAGGCCAATGTGTCTGCTAACGTGTTACGCATCTGTGTCATTGAGACTAAACCGTTCTTAGGCCCGTAGGTCTGCCAAATCTGCTGCTGTGTCTGGAACGTCTGCATTAGTGCGGCTGCTTTAGCATCCTCCTGACCAGTGCCTAGACCCACGTTTATAGACATGTCCATGGATGCGTCCCACACTGCTGGATCTACGGGTATAAATTGCCCGTTTAAACGCATCATCTGATCGTCTGGTGAGTTTTGAATGGCAACGTGTAGCATGAGTTGAAATAGCTTCTTAGTGCCTTCAGCAAGGTTTCTCGCCATTACCTCGACCTGCCCAGCACCAGCTTGAGCCGTTAGTGCAGCCGCAGTAGCAGATGTATTCTGCAACATATCAGCGTTAACGCCCATAGACATTTTACTAATGCCTGTTTTTTCTTCAACCAACATATCAAGGTATTGAAGTGCTGGTAGTGTAGCCCCTGCGACAAATGGAACCGTTAATGGATTAACAGAGCCAATTTGCTCACTGCGAATAATAGCACCCACTTCGTTGTTCAGAACGTCATCCATCTCTACGCTATCTTCGATAACTTCTAGACGGGGTGAGTTTGTTAGGGCTACGTTGTCTAAGATTCCACGCAGTACGCTAGTCGCTGTGTCTTGATCGTGTAACACTAGTTCTGCTAAAGATCGACCATAGAAGGCGTGTGGCTCTGGGTCAACTTGGAAATCAGCAAATGGTGCTTTATCCCACGGCTCCATCTCAAGCACTTGGTAGTCAGTACCACCGCATAAGAACTTGTGCAAAGTAGGTATGCCGTCACCCTCAGAGTCAAATCGCAGATAGGCTTCTGTTACCAAAACTAGCCTCATGGACGGGTCATTATCCACTTCGTTGTCATCTTGAATAGATGGGCCGAAACGCTGTATGTTTTCTAAACTACCCATTAAGGAGTCAGTATCTGATCCGTTTAGGCTGTCAACAACATCTTGATCAATGCCCATAGCAACTAGATCGCCTGCGCGTTTCTCACTACGATGACAGCAGATGTAAGCGTCATCAATGGATTTAGCAGATCCGTCAATGAAAAATTCTTCGGGTGGGATGCCTTCAATGACCATTTCCCCCTCTTCATACTTGTGAGAAATGACCATACTGTGGACGTTACGCTCAATGTCTAAGCCAAATTCGTCCATCTCCATTTCAATTTCTTGGCTATGCTCAACAACCTCTACGCCTTCTTTACTGACCAGCACTTGCACTTCTTCATCTGACAGGTTTTCATAGGTGTAGGATTTGGCAATAGTCTCAGTATTCCACCAGACCTTAACTAGACCTACCTTCTTAACCAAAGAATCGTGTATGGCGTTAGACAGGACATTATATCCACCCACTTTGTTGAATACCCAGTGGCAGTAAGCTGTAGCCTGCTCTGCATTTTGAACGTCTTCTGGGCCTTTTGGCACAAACTCAACGAACTTATCGTTAGACATAAAGATTCGCATAAGGCTTGGTTTAGCACCACGCACCACATCACGCACCTTTGTAGAAACTACTCGTGAGCGACCTTCTTCATGCTCTAGATCTACATTGCCGTCAAAGTAACTCTGAGCGCGTTCACGCTGGCCTGCTATGTCGCTGTCAACGTAATCAATGGCAGATTGAATAGCGTCTGTAATTGCGCCTTGAATTTCATCTTTTGACATTTGTGGCATTACTATTCCCCGTTAATCCTTGTCTGCGCTAACTCTGAACCAGCGGCTATTGTAGCAAATCCTGACCGCTGAAGCAGTAAATCACTAACGGCTTGTAATTCGGCATTACTTACTTGTTCCGCTTTTGATGCTCTTATTATAACCTTTAATGCTGTTCTAGCCTCTTTGCCTTTCATCTGGGTTAATACTTTTGCTATATCAGTGTATATCTCTTTTCGTGCCATAACGCTAAGTTGGTCAGTTTCGCCTGTTATTTTCTGAACAACCTTTTGACTTGCCTGTGCTGGCTCTAACCTTAGAAGATGAGCAAACGCGCCAATATCAGTCATGTCATCGACCATTTCTTTTTGCGTTATTCTAATGCTAGTTTTTGAATTCATTGCAACAGCCGCCCTTAACGCTAAAGACATTTGTGCTTGATCTAAGTCTTTAAATAATTGTTTAGCTTCTGGCGCACTTAAAAGTGATTTTATTTTTTCACGAGAATTTTTAGACGATAGCTGAGTAAAAACTGTTCGCAGTGTATTTATGTCAATGTCAGGGGAGGCAATAGTTGCTTTAACATTGTTTATTAAATCATCAACAGCACTTCTTACTCCAAGTTTTGCGTATTGTTTTTCAACAGCATCAGCACCTTTTAATGACCTAATAACGTCCCTTGCAGAAGTTTTAGGGCTTAACATACCTAAACCAATCTCTAACGCATTATCTAAACTAATCTTATCACCGCCCAACTCAACTGCTTTTCTATACTGAGGCGAGGCATTCTTTAAGCTATCTGACACTTGGCGATACCATTGCACCGCATCCAAAGCGTCTGCTGTTGGTCTACCAAAGGCATCAACTTCTTTAAATGCTACCGCACCAATCATTTGCTTGATTTGATCTAGCTGGCGTAGGTTTGGCATTTCTCTAAACGTAACACTTCCATCGTCAGCAATATCAGCCATTATCTGTTGAGGTTTAGGCTGTCCTGATTTCAAAGCATCAAGGTTCATTTGATCGTTGGCTTTTTCTATTGCCTTACCTTTAAACCGTTTTGGTATATTGTTAAATACATTTTCTATCTGCATACCTGCCTGAGAACTATAGTCTATAGGCGTGTTGTAGGCTAGATCGTATGCCTCTTGCCTTTGAACTTTTGTAGATAAAGCAATGTTTTCTGCCATGTCTAAAGCATCTGCTGCTTGATCGTCTACTTTAGGTAACGCCCCCAGAGCATCATCCATAGAAGTTGATAGTGCTGCACCTTGCCTAGCTGCTCGGCCTGTAACTTCCTCTGAGGTTATCTGTGAAGCCCTGCCACCTGTTGACGCTGATGCATCAAGCAAAGCCTGTGCTGCAAATCCAGAGTCAGCAAGCATACCCTCTTCACCAGCGTTGAAAATGTTTTGTAGCGCAGATTTAATATCTGTGCCAGCATCCCGAAATGTAGCTGATAATACTTGCGCTGATGGAATTGATATATTTAAAGACTTTGCAATATCTTCTGCCCCAACATTTCTAAAGGATACTTTTAGATTTTCATAACCTTTAATTGCTGCTGGAGGTAATAAACCGCCAAATATACCGCCTGCACCACCTATAGCCCCACCTTCCACAGCCCCTTCCAATCTACCACCCTCACCGCCTCGGCCAGCACCGCTTATTGCACCTTCTGTTAACCCAAGCAGTCCACCTGTGCCGCCTAAAGCTATCATTTTTTGAACTGTTGGTAATTTAGACATCCAATTAAGAAATGCTGCTGGAGCAACAACGGGGGCGGCAATAATTGAAGGAACTACAGCACCACCAACTTGCAGCGCAGTGCTTTCAATGGGGTCTTGAGATTGCTTGGCTTCTGAAACTGCTTTTGTTTTTGCTTGAAGTTCTGGTGATACTGCGCCTGCTATATCTTGTATCCACCCACCAACAAGCGGTATACCCTCTGCTACCTTTAATGCTTGGGCAGTCAAGGGCGCTTGCTGTAGATAGTCGCGCTC
>Ga0208814_1001652_pt1 | contig 10184 bp, 4 predicted proteins | sample MalvirAntarct_55_FD_184253 | JGI IMG/M metagenome (GOLD analysis project Ga0208814, IMG submission 184253) | Marine viral communities from the Global Malaspina Expedition - Malaspina viral metaG Antarct_55 (SPAdes) (version 2) | ecosystem: Environmental > Aquatic > Marine > Oceanic | place: South...
CTTTTAGTATAGGCGTGTAGTTTGTCATGATGCTATCAAACTCAGTGGCAACATACCCCATAGCGTCATTGGCTGCTATATCTCCTTTACTAACGTTGTAACCCATGGCATCTAGCGCTACAGATTGAAACTGCATAAATAAATCCCCGTATTTTTCAGGTTTTTTCATGAAAGCATCTTTATCCTGCTTGTACTCTAAAGCTAACTTATTAACGGTTGTTTTATCAGATTTTTTTACACCTTCGCCTTTAAAGTTTTTTATAGCTTTTTTAGTTTTCTTGCTTATTTTACCAGATCTAAACGCAGCGTTGTTTGCGGCTAGGTATTGTAAAGCTTTTTCAGGAGTGTTTAAGTTGTTAGGGTCTGTACTATTAAAGACTCTAGTCATTAAACCGTCTTCTTTTTCTATCTTAGCTATATCCTCGTAAGCATATAAGTACTCTTGCATAACCTTAGTATACTCGTCTCTGTACTTTTCGCTGTTTTCAAAAGTTAATTTATCTTTGTCATCTATGCTTTCACCATCTTTATTTTTATTGTAAAGATTATCAAGCATTTGTCTAACTTTACCGTCTATAGATTTTAAAGCTTGATTGTCTGTTTTGCTTGCCGCTGCAGCTAGGTTTTCAGCATACATCTTTCTATTCTCAGGCTTTATACTAGCATCATCTCTAATGTGACTGAATTCATGGAATATTACTGTACCTGCTTGTATTATACCTTTGTCAATATCTTTCTTTGCTTGTTCTACGTTTTGAGTTACTATAGTGTTACCTAACACAGCCCCATATGATCCGTCGTTATTAAACTTCTCAATAGCTTCTGTAAATTCAGGCGTGTTGCTGTCTACGCCGTTGGCTTCTAATACTTCTCTCAGTTCATCTTCTGTTTTGTATACGGCATAATTTATATTGTCTAAATCTGCAAATATAGTTTCAGCCCTTGTGCTTACACCAGCAGCTACAGATACAGCTCTTGATCGATTTAAAGCCATCTGATCACCAAGCTCTCTGTATCTTACCTCTTTTTGCTTATTGTTTAAAGGTTTACCATCTATTGTCTCGCTTTCAACCATCGCAACAATTTCTGGATTTGCTTTAGCTGATTTTTTACTTTCTCTACTTACGCTTTGTCTAACCTGGTTTATAACAGCTACTAGTTTTTCTTCAGTAGATTTCTCATTGTAACCATCTTTGTTTGTTTTAGATAGATACTTATCATTGTTTGTCCACAAAGCTCCTAAGCTTTCTTTAGCTTTCTTAGTGCTTGTTGGTTTTTCTTTTATGTCTTTTATCTGCTTATCAAGAACACTTATTTGAGTATCAAACAATTCAGCCTCTTGCTTATTTAAAGATTCCTTGTGTGCTTTTATAACCTCGGCCTTATCTACATCAGACATACCAGGTAATACACCAGCCTCAAACAACACTTGATTTTTAAGCATCTCGGTACCTATTAATCTTTTCATGTCATCGACATCTCTACCAAGAATATCTACACCTAACTTATCTACTTCTAAGCCCTGTTCTTTAAGGTTAGCAGCTATGTCATTTATAAGTAGTTTCTTTTGAGCCGGGCTTATATTAACATCTTGTATTAGCTTGCTTAAATCGTTTTTATTTAACCTAAGATTATTTATTTTCTTTTCAAAATCAACTGTAGCATTGTAAGTTAATAAACCAGAGTATGCTACGCCAGGACTTTGAGATACGCCTAGAGTTAAAACAGTAGACATGGCTGTCTCGTCCCAAGCGCTCAAGTCTAAGTCTCTATCAAGTATACCAAACTCAGTTACAAACTGTTGCCCACCGTATATTAATTCTTCTTCAAACACTTCACCACTACCACGCTTAAGCAATGGTTTACCTATTAAGTTGGCTATTTTTTCATACTTATTTCTCCCAAGATTCCTAGCAACAGAGGCAATATTTGTAGGTGTTCTAAAATCTTTTAATAGTTTCATTGTGTTAGGTGCTGTACCTAAAAACCTACTAAAACCTCCTTCAATTATACCGTTTGCAACCGCGGCGTTTATAATCTGGTCATCATCTAACTCATACATAGCACGAGCAGTGTTAATGTCCTGCATAGCTCTAGTATAACGATCTAGATCTATAATGCCATCTTGGTAGGCTTGTAGAGCCACTTTAGCTTGCCTATCTGCTGTACCTTTTATTTGCTGTGTTGATTTAAGATCACGATAAGTTTGAGTACCAGAGGATATACCAAAAGCAGCACTAATAGCATTAGCTGTCATAGCTGTAGACAGTCCAGCCGCTGATCCAATTCCACCTGTAGCTATAGCCAATGTTATATTACCTGACTGCTGACTAATACTTCTAAGAGCATACGTAAGAAAATCACCATCACTATAAGTACCCATTGTTTCGTAGTACTCATTTTTAGCATTCAGTCTCTTTTGTTGCTCTACAGCCCAATCAGCATCTGCAAGCGTTGGCAATGCTAGTAGTATACCGGCAAAAGAATCATTAACGTCTTTTCTAATTAAAGCACCTAATCCGTACTCTTTCATAGAGTCTTTAAATATTTGCTCATCAGCAGGGTTGTTAGCATAAAACTCTACAGCTTTTTGCTGAAGGTTATTAACACTAGCCTGCCTATCTATTTGTAAGTTTTCGTAATCTTGTTGTAATCTAAAAAATCTAGATCTACCTTCTTTTAATTGCTCTCTCTCTTGTGCATTGAGGTCTTTCCTGTCGTTTAATATTTCAAATATAGAAGAGCCATTTGGAGTGTATTCTACTTTAATACTACTTCCTTCTGGTAAAGATCCAGAAATATCTTTTAACTCGGTATCGAGTGTTACTTGAAACTCTTCATTTATGGCAGCTATCCCTGACACTTCTTTCTTCATGCCATCTTCAAATACATCTTTCTCTATATTAGCAAGCCCCTGACCAAACGCTAAAAAATCCTGATCTCTAGCAGCCATCAGTCTCTCTGATATTGTTCTAGATCTATCCAATAGCTCACCTGCTTTCAACTGCTTTATTCCGTCTGTTCTTATACTTTCAATAAACTCATCACCACCAGCTTCTAGTATTTTTAACCCAACACTTTTAGGTAGTCCAGAAAGATTTTTTATAGAGCTAATAGACTTGTCTCTAGATACTGGCATTCTAACCATTTTATCTAGTTTAGCATTGTACACCATTTCAGCTCCATCATCAACACCCTTATATTCCTTTATCTTTTCTATTTCTTCTTCGGTCAGTTTATTTCCTTCAGGCAGTATAGCTTGTAGTCTAGTTATTAGTTCTTCATTAAAGTTATTTTTGAAATACTTTAGGTTTAGACTATCATCAGATTGTACTACCTTACTTTCTTTTTCTATTGCCTGAGTCTTATCTTCTAAGTATGTACTAGTATATGCGTACGCTTTTTTTGCTATAAGACCACGTGTTTCGTCAGGTAGTTCGCTAGCTATAAATTGTCTTAACTCAGCTGGATTAACATCTTTTACTAGCTCACCGTCTTTAAATATATCGTACATGTTACCATATCCTCCAGATAGTATACCTCCGTCATCTGCCATTAGCGTACCTGAGTCGTCATTTAATTCTATTTTATAACCTGTACCCTCTAAAGCAGTATTCAGCGTACTTGTATTGCCTTTTGCTTCTGTTAAGTTTACAAGACCTATCATACCGTTTTCCACTAAAGCTTCTTCATCTTGAGTCTTATAAGCTTTATCTAAAGCTTTTAAAACAGCAATAGACTCATCCGTGCCATCCAAAGTAAAGGGGTTTAAGTCTAATTCAGTAGGTTTGTCTTGGCCTGGAAAATATATATCTAAAGCATTTCTAATACCTGTCTTCTCCATGTATACACCTGGATAAGCTTGACTTAGGAAAGATAAAGCTTCACCTTCTCCTTTATTTATTATGGATCTTGGTTTTTCAATCTCCATTTCTTTTCCAACATAAGCGCTTCTTAAATCTTTTCTTGTCTGAGCATATCTTTGATCAAGTCTTATCTTCCCAGCTCTAGTGCCTTCATATTTATCACCTATCCAGTTTTTCTCAACTTTTTCGTATTCCGATAAAATACCTTCCAATTGTGATTCCAACTCGAATGTCCTGTCTATCTCCGCTACTACAGGTGCATCCTCCGTTGCAGTAGCTTCTTGAAAATCTTGACTAGCGAGTGTTATTCCGTTTTCTGCTAATATAGCGTCAGTTATTGCTTCGACACCTAAGATCATTTTTATTTCATCTAAAGTGTATACACTACCATTATATTTGTACATAAAATATTATTTATTTCGTTCTTGCGCGCTTGCGTTTCTAAGTATATCTCTAAACAAGTTTGAATTACCACCTTTTTTCCATACTACAGGAAAATTTGTTGAATCATCTCCTCCAGTGTTTCTTACTAGGTCACCATTAGCTCTAACAATATAAGTTCCTCTACCAGTCACGCTTAAAGGGTTTACTAAAGCGGCTATTAAATCGGTATCAGACATGCGTAAGAAATCTGCGTATTGATCTGTGCTACCTTCATCACCACCGGTATTTTCCTCATCTATACGAGTTCTTTGGTTTTTCATCAAGTATACAGTATCACCTTCTTTGTAGTTTTGTGAAGTAAGAGGATTAACCATTGATTTTGCTTGAGTTAGTATTTCAATAGGTGTGTCTTTATCTAGTACCATTTGCTCCTGCGAATCTCCATCACCTTGATTGTTTTTAGACGGAGGAAAATAATTTTTCCAAAGCTTTTCAGTAATATCAGACATAACAGCATCTCTTCGATCTTCAGGTCTTGCGTTCTTCCATTCTTTACTATTCATATCTAATGAAGATCCTATTTGCCTTAAGTAGTTTTGTTGTATAAATCTAGATATAGGTGGCATAGCATTTGAGTTAAACACAGCGTCATACTCTGCTTTTATCCCGTCTTGAAATGGCTTTGAGGCAATCATTTTATTAACATCTAAAAAACTATAGTTTTTTGTTACCTTATAACCTGTTGGTTTGTTATCTTCATCTACTTCAAAATTAGAAGTAGTTATAATATTTGGGTTTTTATACGTTTCACTCCACGCACCTGTTTCGTCCATTAGACTTGCCTCTTGAAATGTTTTATCGCTTTCTAAGATAGTTAGCCTTTTTTGAACCAAGTCTACTCCACCAGCGCTTTCATAGTTGTTTAAATTTACATCTTGCGTAAAGGTGTAATACTGCTTACCATTAATTTTTTGTTGTGTTATGCGCCCATGCTCTGCCTCTAAACCTTTTTTAATTTGATCCATGATAGTAGTACCACCCTCTGATTTAGTTGTGTCCCAAAATGGACTATCAACAGGTATTGATACTGTATTTCCAACATCGTTTATATTACCTTCTCCAGTTAGATTAGCATTTATAATTGCGTCTTTAGCAATCATACTTCCCTTAAAGGCATTCAGGCCAAGAGTATTTGCAAACTGCTCACCGTTTGTATCATCACCGTATACGACATAATCAGTGTTATTAACTAAATCAATATCAGAGCCAAACGCTCCAATTTGCGTTAATGTATTCTCGGTGTAACTTGTTACGTCTGTCACTATTTTAGCATTCTGCATTCTTTCCTCATCAGTCATCTCTTGACCAAAACTCATATCTAACTGAGCTTGCATAGCGGCCCTTCCTTTCTGACTAGCTCTTGCTTGATATTGTTCTATAAGAATCTGTGGAACTCCTTTTTTATCTAAATCAGAACCAAACTTTCGCTGTGCTTCAGCTTGTGCAATTGCTATAGTGTTTTTTGTAGCATCTTGATCTTTTAGCAGCTGTGCTGCTTCTTTTCGTTCTTTGTCTTTTCTAGCTCCATAAGCTACAAGAGCAGACCCAAAGCTTTTACCTAGCTCAGCCCCTACGTTTACTTGTAGTGGTGGTAGTGAGTAATCTCCAGACGGTATAGTATATCCCATATTATATTTTTTTTATGATCCAAAAGCTCCTCCTGCAAGAGCTCCACTAGCTATACTACCTATACCGGTAAATATACCTGCGGTAGCAGCATCCCTATTTGATCTAGATTGAGCTTCTCTTTGTGCAGCTCCAGTTTCCTTAGCAATATTATAAGAAATATCAGCATTCTTTCTATCTTCGTCAGCATTAAACATAAATATGTTTCCAGCTGCTTCAGCTTGCTGCTCTCTTGATCCTTCAGATATAGCTATTTGTTGTAATCGTTGTTGTTCTTGCGTTTGTCTTTGTTGTAAGTTTTGTTCACCCTGCGCTCTAAGCTTTTCGTTTTGAGCTTCTTGCTGTTCTATACTAGCTGCAACACCTTTTTTACTTCTTAAAGCAGCTTGAGCCAAGGCGGTTGCGCCACCCGCGCTAGCACCTGTAGACATCATAGCATCAAGTGAATTAGCTAAAGCTATATCAGCTTGTTCCATTTGTATTTCTGCAGCTTGAGTTGCAACACCTAGACTAGCATAAGGATTAGACATTTGACCAGATAGGTCCGATGCTAAATTAGCTAGTGACGTTACACCACCGTAGGGATTTGTTATAGTTTGCCTACTGTTTTGAAGTGATTTAACTTTAGCAGCTGCCATAGCTTTTTCACCTCTAGCACCTCGCATTGCTTTATGCTCTTTACCAGATTGAATAGCTCCACCAACTGCTACTGCTGCTGCTCCTACTACCATTGCGGTTACTGCTGCCATAATTTATATATTTTTTATTAATTCATATGATGGACTTTTATCTACAGCCCATCCTAATTTCTTGTGTGTTTCTATTAGGTGTTTATTTCTACCTATACTAAACATGTGTTTCTTACCTGCTAATCGGCAAGTTTCTTCAGCTGTAGATATTAATAATTCTAAAGCTTGTTTACGGTCTTTTTCTCTATAGTCTGGGCTAGATACTATCCACTCTAATAGCACGCCGTCTGAGTTTGTAAAATATAAAAACCCAGCTACAATAGGTGTATTTTCTTTGTACACCATAAGACCACCAGTGCCATTGTCTGGTAAAAAACCTTTAGGTGGATTAACCCATTTAGGCCATTTATCCCACCAACTTACTAAAGTGTCCCAATCAGTTTCCTCTAGTTTTCTAACTTGTAATTCCATTTTATTTGATTTAATTTAACTACTTATACTAAAATTTGAGTTGACAGCAAATAATTCTTTTGCTCCACCTGGATTAGTGTAGTCATCATTCTCTATAACCACTGTACAATAATACCCTTTTATGCCTGTCATTTGATTACCAAACCTAACTTCAGCCGCTGTAGCGCTTGAATTGTTAACTAGATTTGCATAGTATTTATTTTCTTTTCTTGTAAACCCTGCGTATAATCTATTGTAAGGTGGATTATCGGTTCCAAATACACTCGTGTAGTCTGCTCTATTAACAGCTGTATTAAATGTAGCGGCAGTCGATCTAGGATCTATTATGTACTCTCCTTCATAATAACTATATATACCATTTGTTGTGTCTCTAGTTTCTGGCGGTAATAACCATATAGGTATATTTAAAGGATTAAGTTGTATACTGTCAGAGCCTGTTATATCAGATACATACGACACAATCTCCCAACCATTACTTCCTTCGTAGTCTACGGTTTTAAATACCTTACTTCTACCTACGTCTGGATTAACAACGAATGTTATATTTGATTTATACTTAACTTCGTAAAACTCTGCTCTATCAGAGCTAGAACTATTATGTAACCATACAAGGTCGTGAGTTGCACCACCTTTAGCTATACTAAAAAATCTACCATTCAAACTAAACATCCAAGAAGGTTTAAAGCTGTAGAACGATGGCCAACCTAGTACAGCTTCGTCAAACTGAAGTGTGCTGTATGGGGGCTGAGTATTGTTTTTAGGATTTTTTTGTAAAGAAACTGTGTATTGCTTTGTGTATATGTCCCAACCGCCTATTATTTTACCAGGTCCAAGGCTAACTGAATCTACAGCACTTAGGTTATCTCTAAACCAATCGATCATACCGTAGTTTGAAATCTCTGTAATACCGTCCCTAGATAATCTCAAAGCAGCGTTTCTGTTTCTGTCTACAAAGTATTTTCTATAACCGTATGCAGCAAAACTTTCAGGGTTATTTGCAATACCAAAATTACCAGCGTAAGGAGTTATTTGTCCTATAACTAAGTTTAGCTGGCTAACGGGTACGCCACCGCCTTCTGCTGTGTATATTGCGTCCTTATCTATTAGTGCTCTACTTACTTTTTTCTCAGAAAATATTATTAAATTACTGTCTTCAGCATATAGCCTTTGTATACTACCATTAGCTGGATCAGTTGCTTTTGTTATATCTTTTGCTACTGAAAATTGATTAGTCTGGTTAATGCCTGTTCTAGAGTTATATATACCTGAATATATCATTGCATTACCTCTAATGCTTCCCTGTGGCTCGTCTTCTACTAAATAGGCTTTAGCTCCAAAAGAAACAGAAGTATTATTATAACCACCTCTAATTCTTGATTCTTCTATAGCCCAGTTAAGAGAGTTTGCCCCAACCCCTGTGATAGGAGGGAATAAAAAATAGCCAAAACCACCTATAGCTGAAGGTATGCCCCGCGATCCAAAAAACGTAAGTTGCTGGTTGGATGTAGGTGGTGTGGTCTCTGCCGCTATACTTTTTCTTAGCGTAAAGGAATTAAAATATTTTACTTCTATTAATGCCATTATATATTAGATTACATGTTTTAACAACGCTTTACAGGAACTTTTTTAGGTAATGCTAATAGGATTACCCTCTTTGCCAACAGATGTTCTACGAAATTTTATTCCGGTGGATACATCCATTTTACAAGCCCACCTTCTTTCGTGTTGTTCGTTATTACTAGTTTGAAATGGATTTGCAGCGTTCTCAGATGCCATGTTTGCCGTTAATCCCGGAGGTGTAACTCCTGCATCAGGATCTTGCCCGGTTATAGTGTTGTTAATGCTATAAGGCACATTATAAGTTCCATCGGTATCTTCTGTACACGAATAAGCTATATAACCATCACCTCCTATCCACTGCGGGTTGGCACTAACATTGGTTATTGGTATAGTTAAAGCAGCGTCTGTATAGAATTGACTAACATACCTAGGAATTCCTTCTTCCGCATATAATATTACTGTGTTTGGATTGCTAGGTATTGGATTACCAATATTAGCCTGTAAAGCTGCTGTCATGTTTACCTCATCACTACCACCAGTAAAAGTTTGAAGGTGGACTATATATCCAAAGGCCCTTGGACTGCCTACAGGTCTTAGGTCGTAATAAAAGTCACCTATATTAATGATACCAGCTTTCTGGGCAGTAAAACCTCCTAAAGAAAATATATTTACAGGTTGAATACCTGGTCCTCCTGGTTGACCTGGACCGTAATTTGTATGGCTTACTAGTTCGCTTTGACATGATCTTTGCTGACCACCTATGTTTTGTATAATAACTCTATATTCTCCAAAACACGAAGGTGTTCCATACACAGGACTATTACCCACAGCAACCCATCTACTAAGGGCCATAGTTGGAAAATTAGATTGAGTACTAGCATTCTGTACGGCATATCTTATAAAATTAACCGGAATTTGAACGGTGTTTGTGCCTATGCTTTCTGAAGCAGATCCAAACTGTTTTCCTTGCGGGCTGTTTGAGGTTCCTTGACCAGTTGATTTAGCATGAAGAGCATTATTGTAAAGATTCCCAATACCACCTGGTGCTGGAGCATTACCCTCTAGGGTTAGTCCAGATTGTTGAGGATTTGAAATAGGCGCAGGGACGGCTGGATTAAGTAGTGTGTTCCAAGAAAGTACATTACCTTCTATATCTGTAGCTGCTTTCCATGGTTGTACAACATTATTAATAATCTCTCTATACTCTATTGCCCAAGAAACTTCAGATTTTTGAAATTCATCGTATGCTTTACCATCTTGAGTTGCATCTTGCGTGTCATCCCAGTTAACCCCATTCATTAACATTTCTATGTTTATATAACCCGTGCCTTGCGTTAGTGGCCCGTCAAGACTACCTCCAACTCCTTGCGAAAGTACTAACGTTTGTGCGCCAGCCGGAGTAGCGCCGCTTAATATTTTATTAAACATTCTTCTACCATTATAATTGTTAGCGGGGGTGCCTATACCTTCGGCATTACCGTTGTTGCTAAAGTTACCTGTAAGCAGTGGGGTAAATGGTCCACTGATA
>Ga0208814_1001654_pt1 | contig 10178 bp, 20 predicted proteins | sample MalvirAntarct_55_FD_184253 | JGI IMG/M metagenome (GOLD analysis project Ga0208814, IMG submission 184253) | Marine viral communities from the Global Malaspina Expedition - Malaspina viral metaG Antarct_55 (SPAdes) (version 2) | ecosystem: Environmental > Aquatic > Marine > Oceanic | place...
GTTTTGGTAATGGCATAGTTATATATTTGATTTATAAATTTCCTCTTTGTGATCTCTTATTGAATTTTCTCCTGCTAGATTAAGTCTGTCATCTCTATAAGTTCTAAAAAAAGTCATCACTTTATCTATAGATAATCTTTCATAAAACTCTCCATACTGTCCTGAAATAATTCTTTTAAACAGTAGTGTTAAGTCAGATACTTTAAGCATATAATACTCCTCAACTACCATGCTAGAGCATAGCTTTATTTGATCTTCACTCATAGGCTTATTAAGATTTAATATTTTATTTAGATATAAGAGCCAGAAGGTTATTAAGCCTTCAGTAAATTCTCTACCTTGATCCCTTTGAAAAGAAGCTATACTAGGAGCTTTACTGTTAACAGCATCTTCTATAGTCGCTAACTTTCCTGAGTTAGTCATGCAGTTACTAGGATGATATTTTTCTAGCAAGTTCTTTCTGGAACTCATTTGAATAGCTGAGTCCATTTTTATTATTTTGTTTTCCATTTGTTATAATTTTTTGTGGGTATATTCCTTTCCATCCGTTAGCCATAGCAGCCTCTATAGATTCTACTGCATGAGCTTGATTATCGCTTTCATTAGATAGTTTTTTTAAAGCAGCCTGTTCGCTTTGTAATGAGGAGTAATTAAATTTAAATTCTTTAGACTTATATATCTTCCAGTTTGCCCAAGAATTAAGAAAATCTTTTGATGTATAAGGATATATTAACTCTTCTTTTTCTTCTTCTATCTTCTTACTTCTATCTTCTATCTTCTTTGAAAAGCTTTTTTTGGGTTTAGTTTGGGTTTTAGGTCTCCCTCCTTTTAGTCCATTAATACTCTGTTTTTTTCTAAAAGCATTTTGATCTATTACAATTTGTAAAAGTCTTTTATTATAGAAGTAATCACCATTATCTATAAACTTTTCTTTCACCATTTCTGGTAGGGTTTCCCAGTCGTAACCCAGAAATAAGGCTAGCCTTTTTTTGGGTATTCCTTTTTCATTATTAATACTCCATTGCTTACATAATAGAGTAATATACAAGCCTCTTTCATCCATAGTTAAATCCATAACTCCAGTTAAAAAATCCTGTGCATATAATTGAAAAGCTGGGGCTTTATTGGACATAGTTAATTTCTTCTTTTAGGTTTTTTAAATCTGAATTAAAAGCATACATTTCAGTAGCTTTTATATATAGTTCCTCCTGTTGGCTGTTGCTTAGTTTAGTAAAGACTACATCTATCTTATTCTTATAAGCAGTAGTTTTTTTATTTAAAATGTTAGCACTTCTTTGAAGACAAAATCTAACTCTTTGCATGAAGTCATCGTCTACGCCCATTAACTCATCGCATCTTTTAATAGCTACAGTTACTGTGCAATGATCTCTATTAATATATTTACCTATTATTCGTCTGCTATATTTATTTCTAAATTTCAAAGCTGAATCATTTTTTAAGCACTTATTAGCTATGTAACAATAGACTTTAACTGCATCTGAATAAGGCATCTTTCTAGTTTTGGATGAAATATTTATTCCTCCATATGAATCCTCTACCACTTCTTTAATCTGAATTAAATCCTCCATCTATAATAAGTTTAGTTTTTTATGTTCTAACCTTTCTATTTCTTTATCAATAGAGTTAAGCCTTTCATCAATTAACTTATATTTAAAATAGTTTTCTATTAATAGATCATGCTCAGCTACTAAAGAAATTAGTTTATTTTCTATAAGATTTAAGCTTTCACTTTTTTCTAAGGTGCAGTAGGTACTATTAACCTTACCTGTTTTAGGATTTCTAGCTGAACCTTTAACTCTAATAAGGCAGTCATTAAGCAGCTCATTAAGCCTAGACCTTGAAGATATTAAGCTTACTCTTTTATTACTTAAGTCTGTTATTTGCTGAGCTGTTAATCCGTTTGGATTCTTTCTTAGAGATTGCCAGACATAATTTCTATGATCTTTTATTATTGGTTGATGTGATATAAAAGAAGCGTTTCTGTGTTGTAGTGTTTCCATAATTAAAAAGGTAAGTCGTTAGGTTCGCTGTCATCTATGTCATTATCTGAAATCATAGAATCGTTATTTCCGTTTTTCATTCTCCACTCTGAAGAAGATTTAATAGTTTCTTGTAACCAAGAAGGTATCATGTCACTCTCTGAAGTAACTGCTGACTCTTTAAAATGATCTTGATAATCCCATATAAAGCTGTGGTTAAATTGTTTAGGGCATTCAAGACCTTTAGGTAGTGTAGAAATCCCTCCTATATTAGCATAGGTTTTATCTCCTACAGAGTTATGAACTATTGAAAGCATACACTCAGCTTCTAATAATTTACTTAAATCAAAAGACCTGCACTCATCTTCTGTTAGTGTTTTTCCTCTCCAGTTATTTAAAAAAGGAAGTAGAGCTGACTTCTCATGTAATGACTTTGTAAATTGTCTTTCTATGACATAAGGCTGCTCACCCTTATCAGTATTAAATACCTTTGTTAAGGTTGGTAGTTCAAACTTTAATCTTATTAAGGTTCTGCTTTTCTTTTCGCCTTGCCATTCTGTTGGAATAGTTCCTATGTCGATCATAGAAATACATCTAGCAGGGTAGCTCCCTGAAGGAATAATCTCTCTCTTTGGAGAGTTTGAATTAGATAGAATCATATTTATTTATTTAGTGTTTAGGTTTATAAAATTTTATTATGTAGTCATAGCCTCCGTAAACAGTACGCTCATAAGAAGCAGGCTCTCCTACTTTAAAAGGAAAGAAATCAATTTTTGTGAAATAATAACCATGATGATTATTATCAAAGAAAACATTAAACTTAAAATTCCCTTGTTTAGTTTTTACACTGTTGCTTATACTAGAAATCTTATTAGTATAAATAACTTTTAAATCTGCTTTTTGTTTAATCATGAAACTGAGCTTTTAAGATTCTAAATTGCTTGCCATGTATGGTAGATTTTATCTTGCCTTGTCTGATTCTTTTTCTAACTGTAGGAAGGCTAAGGTTTAAATAGGAAGCAGTTTCATTAAGTGTCATCTGCTTATCTAAAGAAATAGCTTTTATAATTTGTTCGGATACTGTCATAATTAAAATGGTAAAGGATCGTTAATTAGTTTCTCACTTCTATCTTTTATTGCTTTTAAATAAAGAGTACTGTAATCCATTTTTCTATGATTCATATTAGCAAACGGAGCTTCAGCTAAATAGATTACATCACTGTTATGAATGTTTTTGATGTTATAAATAGTATCACCTATTAACTCTGCTGCATCTTTATCATTATCAGCATATACATCAAACTGTAGCTGTACTCTGTATCTTTTTTGTTCTGTTTTAGGTTCTGGAAATACATATCCAAAATCATTATATAGTCTAGTATCTAAATTATCAGCCATTATAATTGAGGTGTTAGGTTTTTAATTAAAATTCCGTTTTGTAGTATTTTTAAAACTTCATCATGATACTGGTCTGGGATTTGCTTATAGCCAGAAAACCAGTTATTTCTAATTGACAAAGGCTTTTTGTTATAATGCCTAGCTAGAGTAGTGACTACTTCTTTTTGTTGGTTGCTGTCAAAAAGATTAAATAATTCTTGAATGTTTTGATTCATTATATATTAGTTTTGGTTTTAGTAAAATATGGGGTACTATAATAAGCTGCTAAAGTTTCTGGATAAGTCATTTCTGAAACTTGTTCAAAAGAATACATTCCAGTGTTTATAATCTCTTTTTGGATATGTTCAAATAATAAACTCATGCTTATAATTTTAGGATTTGAACTGAATTTTTTGTAATTTGAATGCTTGTCATAGATACTTAATTAACTATTATTATTATTATTATGATACAAACATATACAATTTTAGCCAAATAAAAAAGAATAAGCTAATAAAGTATAAATAAAGTTAAGTCTACTGAATACAAATTAAGCTTTTTTTAACTTAAACAAATTAAAAAAAATGATACTAAGTGAAAGATTAATTAAGTTAGTTGCACATTATGGAATTAATTTAACAGAGTTTTCTAAAAAAATAGGATTAAATAATAGTGTTACTATTTCTAAAATTATTAATCAAAACAGAAAGCCTTCTTCTAAAACAATAGGCAGGATTATTAAAGCCTTTCCTGAGATTAATTATGACTGGTTAATAAATGGGAAAGGTGATATGTTAAAAACTACTCAAACTAACTACTCTGATCCAGATGACTTAACAGCTACAGCTAAACAGGTAATCGATTATTTACAAATTTCTTATAAAACAGGCATTGAAGACCGAATAATAAAACGACAAACACAATCTATAAAAGATATAGAAACTAATTTAATGTCTATTTTATATGAGGGCAAAGATGATCTTAATAATGCAGCAAAAGCCAGAGAAAAAATACTTAAGAATTATATAGAAAAAAACAATAAAGTATTAGATAAAAAAATAGATTATCTTAACAAGAAACTTGAAAATATAGATTTTACTATTGAAGAAATTGAAAAATATAATTTAATTGAAGAGGTTAGAAAAGAAGATAAGCAATATAAAAAAACCAAAAAGGATTTAAAAAATGGCAAAAACATCTAAAAACTTTACTAAATCTTTAAACGAAGCTCATCTTTTACCTAAAAAAGACAGGTTTAAAATCTTCAAAATTTGGAGGAGTGATTATGTAGCTAAATTAAAAAAGAAATATAATTTTAGTAAAATTAAAACTGAAATTTAACTCCAAAATTTAACAGTAGTATCTATTAAGGTTTCCATGTTTATCTTCTTATAACCCTTTAAAGTTTTTGCATCTTTTATCCCTGTAATTTTCATAATCTGGTGATCTGAAACTCCTCCCTCACTCATTAAAGTTATAAAGGTTCTTCTTGCAGTATGGCTTCCTATCATTTGCCATTTAGGATAGATAGAAATGTTTTTATATTTTCCTTTTTCTCTTTCTTCTTTTATTTCATTATTTAAACCTATTTTTTTACATATTTTTTGTATCCTCTTATTAAATTTTTGGGAACTAATCTTAGGCAGTCTCCATTCATACTTATCAAGTAAGGCTTTAAGTTTAGGATGTAAAGGAATATAAGAAATTGTATTAGTTTTTTTCGCCTTTTTTACTATAGCATCTCCTTTGCTGCTAATATCTGCCTTTTCAAATATAGAATAATCCGAAAACCTTTGACCAGTATAAGCTCCTATTAAAAATAAATCTCTTGCTGAGTCATCTGCCTTATCTAACTCTACTTCCTCTAGTAGTTTTAACTCTTTTTTTGTTAAGTGTGGGTGATTAGTTTCATGTCTTTTAATACTTATGTTTTTATAGTCCTTATTAATTTTATACCCTTTTCTAGCGCACCAAATTAAACAAGTCTTAAAAAAATTTATATATCTATGTAAAGTATTATCATAAAGATTATGTTCAATTCTTAAAAAAGCTATAAAATCCTGAAAGAAGGTATCGTCAAAATCTGTAAGTAGATATTTTTTATTTGTATATTCTTGAAAAGATAAAATTTTAGATAATACTACTTTATATTTTTGTATTGCAGGTTTACCTACTTGCTGAACTTTAATTTTTTCATCAATAAAAGCAGTGAAATAATCTTCTATATAAACATATTTATTCTCTCTTTCTTTATTGGGATTAAAATATTCTTTTAAATGCCCTATAGTTAAATCATTGCCATGAGTATCTATAGCGTGCTGTAATTTGTTATTTAACTCTATAAGCTTATCTGTGATCCTTCTATTCTTATAGCTGTCTCCTCCTCTTTTAGATCTAGGAAGCCTGTTTTCTTTAGACCAGTCAATAGGGTTAATTTTTAGTTGTGTACTTAATTTAAATTTTTTATTTTCACTCTTAACGAAATACTGAATAATAATTAAAGTTTCTTTATTTGAGTTAGGTTCTTTTAAATAATAATACATTAGTGGTATATATAGTGGTAAGTAAATTTAGATTTAAATTGCTATATTACAAAAAACTAGATAAACTTAAAATTAATATATGAGGGGTTTTTATCTTATTTTAGGTAAAACTTAAAACTAAAGTAAATAAGTTCGAATCCCTTCTTCTCCGCTATAATCCCTGTAAGTCATTGATTTACAGGGGTTTTCTTTTTGTAGTGGTAAATATAGTGGTAAGTTTGTTGATAATTAGCAGTTATAAGTCCATCATAACATTAATGGCAGTATGCCCACCTATAACAATTCCGCAGCCTATAGCTTGTCTTCTAAAGTTTTTAGCATAAGCAGCGGCATAAGTTTTTTCATCTACTCCGCATCCTACTTGTAATCCGAAGACTTTGTATTTTTTACCTACAAAGAATTGAGTTCCTGCTTTTGTATGGGTATGTCCACAGACTGAGCTCTGCATATTTTGCTGAGCCTTTCTATAAGCGTCTCCACCTTCTCCATGCTCATAGCATACGTTGTCATAAGTAATATTTTCTACCCAGTTCCATTTAGTGCCTAAGACTTCGTTATAGTCTCTGATCCATTCTTTAGGAATATCACTATCAAAAGCTCTGCGCATACATAACCTGTCATGATTTCCTATGCAGACATCCGCTACAGGATATTTATTATTCCATTTTTCTATCTGGTCTATTGCGTGCTGTAACTCTTCACCTCCTCCATAGCCATTAGGATCAGTAGCATGAAAGGAGCTATAGTGTGAGTCTATAATATCACCTATAAACACTACTTGATTACAGTTATATTTAGAATAGGTTTCATTACAGAAATCAAAATAACCATCTAACTCAAAAGGACAGTGCAAATCGCCAATAATAAGAATGCGAGATTCATCTCTTGTGATGTTATCATAGGCTATCTTTGTATTTCCTTTAAGTCTTGGTCTAAAGTCTTTCATTTTTTAACTTTTTCAATTGATCTGCCACCAAAATATGCTCCAATTGTAGTAAGTAAAACAATCTGTAAAAGATCGGAATGAGAGTCTTTTAAATCAAAGCTTATTAAACCTCCATCTATAAAGACCATTAAAATAGTAGAGATTACTAAAAAGATTAATACCATTGGTCTAACATTTTTACTAAGCCATGAGTCAGAATTTGCATCTGAGAGCCATCTTTTAGTTATGTTCTTTTGAATATCCGCTTCTGCATCTATAAAAACCTGACTCATTTCTTTTTGCATTTGAGCCTTTTCAACTTTGCTAAAGGTATGTCGGTCTATAATATCACTAATCTTATTGGCTACTCCTACTCCTGCCTGTCCAAATAATTTTAATAATATTTTACCCATTTATTTTTTTCCTTTTAATAACACCTCTCCAGATGGTCTAGTAGTAATGTCTGGAGATACTGGAGGCTTTTCAGATTTATTTTTAGAAATAACAGTTGAACTACTTCCTCTATTATCGTTATATCTCCATTGATAGTTATAATTTCTATAGTTGTAATTATTATAATAAGGATTAGAATAAATAGGATAATAAGAATAATTCATGCTTGGTCTTATCTTATCTATAGCTATTAAAATAGTATCACCTTCTAATGTAACTGCTAAAACATGAGAAGCAGTAGGCGGTTTAGTATAATCTGCGCAGCCTAACAACATAACAGAAAAAATAGCAAGAAATAATATAAATACAACAGGCTTAAGAAATGATATAATTACTTTTTTCATTATTTAAAAACTTTTTTTTCTAGATTATCTATTCTTTTATTATGTTGATCTTCAAGTTTAGCTATGTAATCTTCTAAATACATGATCTTTTGCTCTATTAGATCATGAGATTTAGCAGGAGGCAATTTTTTAGCTACTTCTATCTGCTGTTTATTAATTTCAATTTGTTTAGTTAAGGTAGAATAGGTCATGGTTATGCTAATTAATCCTCCTAATATTAAAATAATTGTTTTTAAATCTAGATTAAAATCAGTTTTTCCGTCTCCATCAATATCTAGGTTTACTTTTTTATTTAATCCCATTATTTAAATCTTTATATTCATTTTTAGCATTAAAACATGGACATACTTTTTTATCTGTAAAGTCATTATGTCCAAATATTTTAGCTTTTGGATATTCTATTTTCAATGCGCTTAATACTTCTATTAATGCTTTTTTTTGTTCTTCGGTTCTAGTGTCTATCCACTTATCCATAGTGCGATCCATGCCGCCTATATAACAAACATGAATAGAGCCTCTATTATGACCATAAACTCCTGCGCCTGCTCTAGACATAGGTCTTCCAGTCTCTACAGTGCCATCTAATTTAATTACTAGATGATAGCCACAGTCTGACCACCCTCTAGCAAGATGCCACTCTGTAATGTCATCTACATCAAACTCTTTATATTCTGGAGTAGCTGAACAGTGAACTATAAGCTTATCTATTATTCTCAAAGCTTTTTAGTTTTCATTACTGTATAAACTATAGTACAGATAAGAAGAATTACTTTTAACCAAGTTTCTATCTCAGTCATGGTTATCATAAAAGCCATTGTATTTATAGCGTAAATCTTCAAATCTGTAAAATCCATAGATATTAAACTTAACTACTTTATATATTCGTCTAATGCTTCCATTGAATTGGCAGCACCTTCTCCATCTTGCTTTTCTGGAATAGGTTCATAAGTTCCGTCTTGTAGTGAAACATTAACTTTTCCATAATTTGCCTCTAGCTCTTTTTTAAAGCCTTCATTTTTTTCAATTAAAGAAGCTAAGCCATGAAGTAGTTCATGTTTTTGAGCTTCTAATACTCCTAGATCATGCAATATTTTTGCCTGTTCCTGAGAGTGTTTCTGTAGGTTTTCTAGTTCTTCGTCTTTGATCTTGTTTGTCATCTTATTTATTAAGGGTTAATTTTTATAAGGTTTATTTAACTATTTACTTGTGCTTTTAAACTATCTATTTCTGCTTTTAGTTCTTGTATTGACTTAATTAAAAAAGGAACTAAATCTGTATAGTTTATTCCTTCTATTTGAGGTTTATCAAATCCTTCTATTTTTTTATTAAATACTACATCTGGAATTACTTTAAATGTTTCTTCAGCAATTAAACCACAAGCAGGTTCGCCAGTATTTATATCCTTATATCTTACAGGTCTTAATGTATTTATTTTATCTAAAGAACTTTCAAGATTTACTATATCAGTTTTATATCTTTTAGAAGATGTTTGATAATATATTCTTCCAGTTGCAGTTGAATATCTAACATCAGAACCTGCAGTTCCAGAACCACCTAACCCAAGAGCGTAAATATGACCATTAGTATTTATAGACAACCTTTCTAACCCTGCAGTATGGTCAAAAATAGCAAAATTATCATTTGTTTGACAATTTAAATCCCAGTCAGAAATATCATTTTTTAACCTTAAAGAAGCAGTTTGACTTGTGCCACTTTGTAAAGTAAGAACTGCAGCACCTGTATTAGTTATTTTAACTTGCCCCCCAGATGTTATACGCATAACTTCTCTGTTTTGACCTGTTGTATTTCTTGTGCCAAAAACCATATTTAATGCACCATTACCACCTGCATCTTGTACACCTATACTTGCAGCGGTAAACGCGGTTTCTCCCCAAGATATACCACCACCAAAATAACCATTTAAAGAAGGTGCTGCAATATGAACCATATGCTCTGCGGGAAGATCTGGAAAAGGAGCTTGATTTCTATATTTACCTGATGTATTATATGTACCTAAAGTTAAAAAAGTAGATGGAGCTGTATTTGCAATTCCGACGTTTCCTCCGTTAAAGTAAGAATTACCATTAGCTGCAAAGTAGTTTTTTAAAACCCCATCTTTATACATTCTTATAGCAGCCTCTCCTCCTGTTCCGTCTGAATCAAAAGAAAATACTGTATCTCCTGTTTCACTAACACATTTAATAAAATCGCCCCCTGCACTATTGTTTGTAATAACTAAATTAGGGTCAGCACCAGTTTTTGTCATTAAAATTTGACCTGCAGATGTTATACGCATTTTTTCGTTTGCTGTTATACTTGACGTTCCAGTATTAGTACTAAAAATAATAGGATTATCAGTATTTGTAGTTATAAATAATGCTTCTTGCGTGTTGTCATTTCCATCAGCTCTTGAAAAAATAGCTCCTATTGTATCTCCATCTCCTGCATTTAATTGAATACCTGCTGCTGAACCCCCAAAACTTTGACTTTTATTTTCAAGTTTAAGAGTTGTAATATCATCTAAACTTGCAGCAGG
>Ga0208814_1001655_pt1 | contig 10164 bp, 13 predicted proteins | sample MalvirAntarct_55_FD_184253 | JGI IMG/M metagenome (GOLD analysis project Ga0208814, IMG submission 184253) | Marine viral communities from the Global Malaspina Expedition - Malaspina viral metaG Antarct_55 (SPAdes) (version 2) | ecosystem: Environmental > Aquatic > Marine > Oceanic | place...
GATCAATGGACTTTGAAATATTGAGCAGGGATCATGGTGCATTGACGGGTTCTTATATATGCACTTTAGATAACTATCATTCAGATATCGACAGCATAGATTACAGCACCAGTGAAACACCAGCAGAACATAAATCGCACAATCTTTTATCTTTAGAGAATGGGCAGTTTTGCCTGTATCCAAATAACAGGATGAGAGTTTATGATAACTCGTTAACTCCGCAGGAGCCATTGCAACCAGACTTCAAAGTTAGTACAATAGAGTACCAAGTTGAGAATGGTAACAGAACAAGACTTGGTGATACAGATGAATACTTTTGGAAAACCAAAGATGAATGATAGAGTTTGCTTTAGTCTATATGATAGGCACGATAATAATTAACCAGGATCAAACATTTCCCAATGTTAATGACTGCCTGTATTTTGCTTCAAGATTAAACAAACAACCAGAGATTCCATACCCTAATGACAAGACAAGAAAGATCACAGCCTATTGTAAGCCCGTGCCTAAACGTCTGTAAAATAAAAAATAATATATGCATAGGGTGTTATCGAACACTTGACGAAATATCTGTGTGGTCAACGCTGTCAGATCAAAAACGTATTGAAATTATGGAATCTGTCAAAAAACGAGGCTCTCAGATGCCTCAGAATCGTTGAAACCCAAGGGTTTGGTACGATTGCTAGTTAAAATAGGGTATTCTTTTGTACGATTGCGATACCTAGCCTAGCTTCAATTCACTCCATTTGAGCACTTATGTTTTTCAATTTTACCCAGTTTTATATTATATAGAAATAATCTATAACTAATAATAGAAAAGGAGACATAAATGTTATCAAATTGGTTTTATAAATTTAAGATAGGAAGAACAGTCAACGCTTTGAGTATGTTGGACGATCACATATTAAAGGACATAGGTATAAATAGATCAAATATTAGATCTCATGCTTATGAAATCTTTAAAGATGAAAAACCAGAAGATGACCCATTGACAGAATTACACAATCAGTATGTTAAGGCAGGATACTAGCCAACCTCCCCCCAATTGTTGCCTAATTCTGCATCAACCTCAAAAGGGATTTTTAAGCCTGGAATACAAGTGGTCATGATTTCTATAATCTTGTCACTTTGTTCCTTGCTACTGATATTAAAGCACAGTTCATCATGAACTGTTAAAGTTGGACATAGACCTTCTTTGAAACAATCAACCATAGCTCGTTTGGTTTGATCTGCACTAGAGCCTTGTATTAATCTATTTAAGGCTTTGTAAGTGTATGCTCTTCTTATTCTACCTTTGCTTCCATATTCTTTGATAGCTTGCTCCATAGGTAAGGCTTTATTAAAACCATATGACACCGGCTCATACATATCAAATCTACATTTACGTCCTAACCATGTTCTAATAACACCGGTACTCGCTGCACGATCCATGGCTTTATCAGATAACGATTTAAGAAAAGGAACTTTCTCTGCATACCTAACTAAAAGTTCAGATGCTTCTTGTGCATCTATATCCATTACATTAGCAAGTTTAGCTTTACCCATTCCATACATAAGACCTAAGTTCACAGTTTTAGCTTGCTTCCTAGGAATGTTTGCCATATCTGCAACCATCTGATGAAAGTCAGCATTGCCTTCATGATACATTTTAACTACATCATCTATTTGAGAATGCCTATCAACACCAGTTAATGTAGCACAATAATGTACTAGCCATCTTGGTTCTTGTGAGGCATAATCAAACGAGCCCCATTTACAACCATCTTCGGGTATGAATAGTCCACGAATTAGTTTCTTAATCTCTGGATCTCTAGCTGGAATTTGTTGAAGATTTGGATTACTAGAACTAAAACGACCCGTAACAGTGCCACCACCATCAGAACGAAGGGAATGAAAATCACAATGAATTCTACCATTATGAGAATGCTCAAGAATAGTATCAACAAATGTCGTATTGGCTTTATTTATCTCTCTAATTTTTATAATTTTTTTCGCAATCGGATGACTGCAATTAGTCAAAAATTGTTTTGTAAACATGGGCGACCCGGATTTTTCTGTGCGAGAATACGGAAGTCCCACAGAGTCAAAGACTTTTGCTATAGATGTGGCGACCCAAGGTTCAACCGTGACACCTGTTTCCTTGACTATATCTTGTATAAGTGATTTTTCTATCTTAGTTAGTTGCTTTTTAGTCTCGTGTGCTTTTTCTACATCAACACGAACTCCTTTTGTTTTCATCTCAAACAGAACCGGTAAGAGATCTGTCTCTAACTGAAATATACTAGTGCATTCTTGTTGAGTAATCTTTGGACTCAAGGACTCCCATAACTTCAAAGTAATCAACGCATCTTGTTCAGCATATGTTCCTACATATCTAGGAGGCAATTGCCACATTCCTGACTTAGGGTCAACACCAAACTCTTCTGCCGCAGACTTTAAAAGTTTTTCGTTTTTGAACTCTCCTAAGTAATCACGAGCAAGAGAATTTAAGTTATACCATTTTCTATTTTCATCTAACAAAGGTGCTGCAATCATAGTGTCTATAATCTTACCCTTAACTTCTATTCCTTCTGCCCTTAACCAACCTAAATCGTACAAAGCATTGTGGAATATTTTAGTTATCTTTTCATCATCACATATCTTTTGTAACCATTTATAGACAGAGTTCTTAGACATATTGCCTGACTTATGTGCTACCGGAAAATACCAAGCACTATCTCCTGCTGCTACTGCCACTCCAATAACATATCCATCTTTTCTCGTCCAACCAGGACCTAGAGTTAAAAGATTGGAATCTTTAGTTTCTAAATCAATGGCTACTTTTTCATGTTGTGATAAATCTGGAAAACTTTGAGGAGGTGTCCAATCAGAATCTACATTACCCCACGATACATCTTTTATATCTTGATCTAAGAAATGGTATTGATCACGACTTGTCATTTATAATTTCTCCACCTAAAGCTGCATAGCCTATAACGTCTAACCACGAATCGTCTTTTGAAATGTCTTCAGCGAGACGAGCCACCTTAACACCTATCATACAAGCCACAACTTCCTCTGGAGTTATTTTTGCACCATTTAATTTTTTATCTAATAGTATAGTCCATATATCGGCTATACGTTGATGGTTCTTTTTAGCAGGTCCATACTCCTTGGCTCTCTGTCCATTGATTAGCTTCTCTGCCTCTTTTAAAAAAAATTCTCTATTATGTTTCATATGTTAAACCTATGCTGTGTTGTTGATTCTATTAAATGTAATGTTTGTTTAGCACGAGTTGCACCTACATAGAAAGTTCTAACCTCAGAATCTTGGTCTAAACTTTCAACACATGCTTTAGTTGAGTCAAGTAGTAAAGCTACGTTATCCGCCTCGCCACCCTTTGCTTTGTGAATTGTCGATATCCGAATCCTCGGAGTTCCGGTCAGTATTCTCTCCCCTCTCCTCCTCACTGACATTATATACGCAGTCTCCTGCTCCGATACTTTCAAGACTTTCTGCCACGGTGTCTCTCGTGTTGCAATCAAATTGCATTTCTCTATAATATCTTCGAGAGTATAAGTTTGTTCGGGATCTAAATGGGACAATCTTTTTCTCCCAGATTTCGTAATAATATCTGGGTTCAATAATTTCACAAAATTCTTCAGTTCTATTGAAAACAAGCCTAGGTTTTTGCATAGCTTTATCCATACCTCTATTCCATTAAGTACATTTGGGGAAATAGACCAACCAGTGCCTTCTCTCCAATAGAGATGACCTTCTTCTTTAAGACGAGTGCACACTTTATTTGCAATGTAATTCGTTCTAGCAAGTATCAACCATTCGCCACTAGTTAAATCTACATCTAGTATATCCCTATGCCAGACAAGAGATCCATCTTTTTTTGTGGGTTGCCATTCTTTCTTTTGTCTGAGTGATGCCTTCTTTATGAGGTCTTGTGAAAAATCATGCACGGCACTCGGTACACGATACGATTCTTTTAAAAAGATTTTTTGCTCACTACAATTTAAGAAGTCTTCAATACTAACCCCCATCCATGTATAGATAGCTTGATCATCATCCCCTGCATAATAAACTTTCTTAGAGTTAGGAACTAAAACTTCTTTTACCATTCGCCATTGCAATGGTGTCAAGTCTTGTGCTTCATCTATTATCAGTAAATCAAACTTAGGACTTGTTCCCTCTATAATAAATTGTTCGATCATATCAACAAAATCTAATTTATTTTTTTCTTTCTTGTAATCCTTATAAGCTTTATCCAACACTTTTAACTGTTGCCAATGTAATCCATGATCCCATGAATCACTAAATTGTTTTTCCAAAGATATTTCTCTAGCACGAGCCATTTGTATGAGAGATAAATATTTATCCCCTCCTGCTCCTATCTGAAATAAAGCACCTTCTTCCATGCTAACAGTAGAATTACTTCTAAATTCTAGTCCAACTAATCTACCAAGATCATTATAATCCGATCCTTTAAATACTTTTTTAGTATCTAAACCTAACCAAGTAAAAGCCAATGAATGTAATGTTCTAAAGAACACCATTTGTTTGACATCTAATTGAAGTTCTGCAACAGCTCTATCTCGTGCTTCAGTCGCTGCTTTACGACTAAAAGACATAAAAGCTATCTTGGTCGGATCCATACCTTCTTGTATATTTTTCTTAATTATATTAATTAAAGTTGTAGTTTTACCCGTCCCTGGAGGTCCGAATATAACTGTTTCTTTATTAGACTGAGTCAACACAAACTCCCATAATTTGAATTTCTCTTGCAAATGGATATAAACGTCTAGATTGTTCAGCAAACCAAACCTCAATTAATTTCTTATCCATCTCACATTCTTTTTTATCTTTAAATTTAACCTTGGGTTCATAAGTACCACATATAGCTTTAGTTCCTAAGTGTGGCGGTTTAACAGTAGGATTTATTTCCAAGACAATACAAAAAGCTACAACTAATTCAATCAAAACGGCACCTCCCCTGACTCTATTTCAATAGGATCTATTTCTACTTCAGATCCAAATTCTGGAATCCACCACACTCTAACTGATTTCCATTTCCCATTAGATGTTTTAAATTTCTTACTACCAGAGCTATCTCCGTCATTCATTTCTTTAACTCTCTCTTGCACTTGTGCTCTTGTGTAGCTGTCAAATTTCTTTTGTCTCATGAACTCCATTAAAGAATCTAATCTAAAAAAAGTTTTACCTTCTTCAATATCTGTAAATGGTTTACCTAACATGACTTCTTCAAAAGTTTGTGCTTGTATTCTTCCGGTGCAGTAAGTTTCAAGGATGGATATAAATTGTCCTTTGTATGTTAATTCTTCCGGAACTTGTATCTCATTACATTTTTCCATAAGACTATTTACTGTTGTTTCCCAATCAGAATCTTTTAACTTAGGAGGCATAACTTTTAATTGTTCCATGCAAGCACGTTGGAAGAGTCGAGGTGCTTGTAATTCTTCTGTTGTTATCTCTAATCTTTGCCCACCTATATCAACAAACCAAAGTCGAGGTTCAGATAAAATAACTGACAACCCACTAATAGAAGGCATTGACGTAGCACCAATACCTAACTTCATAGATCTACAAACACTTTGATTGCAATGAGAAGCCATAGGTTCTTCTTTACAAAGGTACTGATATTCTTTTTTCTCTAATGTGTTTTGAATTGCTACAACTTCTTGTGCTGATAAAGGTGGATGAAAGTCTCTTACATTATGTTCTTCAAATCGATTCTTCCAACTACCTGGTTCAAGACGTTGTAAGAATACTCCTAGTTGAAATGCAGTCCTATTTCGTTCTCCCTCAAAAACACCAATAGCTAATTTAGTTCTTAAACAAGGTATGTAGTTTGGTAGGAGATCAACTGGTCCACCTATGGGTAAGCTTAAGAAGTCTTTCGGTAACGTCTTGACTTTTTCGATCTCTTCAATGAATTCCGAAAGTGATGCCTCGATATAATCTCCTCCTCTTTTGAGGATCGCATAGCGTAGAGTTTGTTCTGAATCAAAATACGGAAGATTAATAAAGTTACCAACATCCCCCCTTTCGACAAGAATCTGTTCTTGCTTCGGGAAAATCTCGCACCGACCATGCCCAAGTGCCGAAGAAATCTCCGCAGCTTTGTCCCTAAAATCACCTGCATTCATCCACTCCTTAAAGAAAAAGAATATATGTGCACCACCAGATTTACTACGGCACACGATACACGGAACATTGAATTCCTCTAACTTATCTATTAATTCATTATGCTCTAAAGGATATTGATCAATATCCAAAGCACCAAATCTACATTTGTTTTCTTCATTTATAGGTATAGCACCGATACCTTTTTTACCACCAATGTGTCCTTCCATCAACTGTAAGGTAAGTGGATTCCTAACTATAAATGATTTTGCTTTTTGTTTTCCTGCTGTGCGTTCTTGAGAGACATCCGTCTGCCCATGAGCACTGCTAAAACCTTTAAAGGCTTCTAATAATTCTTCTGCTAATTTCACTCTTCACTCCATAAAAAGAAGAGCCGTGACTTGGAGGATGTAGCCACGACTCTAGTTAATTAAAACGGTATTTCGTCACCTTTTTGTGCACTTTGCATTTCTTCAGCAGGTGCACCTGCCGTTTTGATTTCACCTTTTCTAAAACTTTGATACATAGTCCTAGCCTCTAACATCATAGATTCTAGTTCCTTTGTTGTCTGAGTAACTCTTTCAATCTTGTAGTTATACCAACTACCTTGATCGTTACTTTCTGCAATAGTTTGAATACTCCATGCAGTTCCGTACAGTGGCATTGGCTTACCCGAAGGTAATCTTATGCCGTTCTTAATAGTATTCCATCTACGAGACACTTTTAACTGTGTCTTTTTCATATCAAGAATAGCAGGAGAACCGGTCTTAGTCTCATAATCCATAGCCATAACTACATGCTGATGAGTTCTAACTAACTCATTACCAGACGGCAACATTTCTGCCGCACCCTCACGAGTTGTAAGACCTATATCTTTATCATCAGAGGCTAGTTCTCTTATAAAACCACCACCAGATGACCGTAGACCGAACTCCAAGAACTTCTTCTCAAAGAAACAAGGTACAATAAGCACACCTTCGTCTGCCCTATACACTGCTTGAGACACTGTGTTAAATATATCTCCTTGTTCAGCACCTTTGATATACATGGAATCTTGTTTATTTAACTGTGGAGACAATGCTTGTAATATCCTTATAAAAGGTATTTGCATATCTTCCGTAGTAAAGTTTTCTAGTCCTGCTCCTGCCTCTTCCTCAAGTAAAGATGAAAGATTTGAAACTGCTACATCTGTAGCCTTTTTTTCTGCAACTGCATTGCTCATTATTTTGCTCCCTTAATTTTTGCACGATTGCCTACATATATTCCGAAAGTATCAAAATCAATTTCTTGACCATTATCTATTCGGTTCTTAACCCAAGTTCTCAACGTCATTGGATGTATGTGAGTCTTCTGAGAAGGTGTTAAACCTTGATTGCGTAAATCATCAACCACGGCTCCCGCTACATTGTCTTGACCCATACCAAAGCCGACAACAACTTCGTTCTTAATAATGTCTCCCTCGCCAATAGAACGAATGAAACCATATGCTTCTTCCTTCTTATCGTCAGGTATTCTTGCCGACACATATTTATCTATAGAAACTTTGTTGCCATCAACTGTAAGACTTTCAACACCAAGAGTTTCCATCAATGAAGGAATATCTTCTTCATCAACAGTTCTCTTTCTTTGTTGTAAATCTTTGAGATGTTTTTCAGCATCCTTGATCTCATTATCAAGATCAATGGATTGCCTTATTAGTGAAGAGAGTTTTGAAGTCTCTCCTTCGCTAACTTTATTAAACGCTTGAGGGTTAGCTGCCTCTTCTTCGAACAGTGAAAATACATCACTCATCTTTCTCTCCTTCTCCGTTAAAGTTTATACCCTTCGGTATTGGTTCTAAGGTTCTACACCCTAGCTTTTTGTTTGTCAATAGAATTAGTTTGACTCTTTTTCCACATATATTCTTGCTTAGTGAGAAAAGATATCTGACCACCTATTGATCTATCATTGTCTTCCGACAATTCTTTTAACATATCCCAAGTTTTGATTGGTACTGCTACTGATTTCCATCTATCTGGATCCATTTTATTCTCCCTTTTCTTAGTTGTGCCTAGTTTTTTCCATATTGTCAAAGATTTTCTTACATTCAATTAAACTTTTTTCTAAAGCATATTTCCAAGACCTTTCTATTAAATTTTTATCATTTCTAAATGTGTTAATATGAACTTTTTTAGTTTGACCAGGTAATAATCCCACCGGAATAAATTGTATATTCCTTTCGGGTAGTGCTACCAAAGCTATTATGTCACAATCATATTTTGTATATGGTCTTTTTGGTTTGCCTTTTGATGTTGAAAAGCTGTAACATTTTTTCTTATCCACATATGTAGATGTCTTAACTTCTATCCGCTGTGCCATAAGAATCCCATCTCCTTTTACAGCGACAACATCTGTCCCATCTTGTTTTATAAGATCACACTCAACACCTAACATTGTTAATTCGAAAGCCGTAAAGAGTTCTCCTGCCGTGCCTATTAGTTTCTCTTTTCTTCTAACCATTAGTCACTCCTTTTTGGTGTAATCTTCAACCATTCCTTTGCTTCTTCTCCCAATGTTCTTCCTGCTAAAGTAATTTTTGATCTTAAAACTTTGACAATATGAACATCTATACTGTCGGGCACAATTAAATCCACATATAAAACCGGTTTGTGTTGCCCAATTCTATGGCACCTATCCTCTGATTGTATTCTTGTCTCAAGATTAAAATCATTGGAATAATAAATTACATTAGTGGCTGCCGTTAAAGTTAATCCTCTTCCCGCAGTTTGTGCATTACCCACAAAGAACCTAGTCACTTCGTCATTCTGAAATCTATCAATAGCTTTGTCTCTATCTTCTTGAGAAGTGTCTCCAAAATAAGTGACCACGGTGCCCGATCCATAGGCTTTGTCTAATGATGCTTTGATTTTCTTTATATCATGTCTGAACCTAGACCATATAATTACCTTACCATCCATTTCGTTTATGGTATCAAGCATTGCTTCTATTCTATGATTGGCTATCTCAACAGTTTCTCCATCATCCGTAACAAGGTAGCCACATAGTAATTGCTGTAGCCTTAGTAATCGTGTCATAACCTCGGGTGCAGTAACCATGTCTCCTCCCTCTAAGAAAGCTACGGCAACATCTTTCATGCTATTATAATGTTTGATTTGATCTGAAGTTAAGTTAACATCTCTTGTTGTATATATTTTTTCGGGCAGATCCAATGCTTCATCCTTAGTTACTCTATAAGAAAAGTTTTGTAGTTTGTCAGTTAACTCCTCAAGATTCCTAAATCCAACCACTTGTTGAAAGCTATGATTACCCATTCTAGTTTGTCTTACTACGGCATAGCGACCTTGGAAAGACCAATAACTATCAAAGCCTAATAAGTCTTTATCAAGGAAAGCACATTGAGCGTACAAGTCCATAGGCGATTGTGTAATAGGAGAACCGGTAAGTATTCTTTTATATTTAGCAGAGTCCCCTAATTCTAATACTGCTTTTGTTCTTTTTGCTTTTATGTTTTTGATTGTTGTTGATTCATCTACTGCCAATATAAAATTACTTCTATGAATAAATGCGTCTAAATATTTCTTTACCTTCACAGTAGCAAACGATTCTACGTTGACTAATAATATTCGTAGCTTGTCCCTGGTTTTTACACCTTCTTCTAAAACTTTCTTCTCAGTTTTATTGGCACTAGCTTTCCATACATATACATTCTTCTCAACATTGTCTGGTAAGTGTATTGGAATTTCTGAGTTCTTCCAATTCATATAAACACCTTTCGGTGCTATTATAATAGCCGTATCTATTTTTTTGTTTTCATACAACCATGTAATATTATCTATTAATACTTTTGATTTACCACAACCCATCTCCATAAAATAGGCATAGTTATCCCTACAAAAACTTTTAAATAAAGCTTCTTCTTGATGCTTGTAAGGCTTCGTCTTATAGTTGAATCCCATTGTTTTCCCCTCATTTGTGCATATCTTCTATCCAAGTTAATGTTGAATTAGCAGAACTGTACTCTTGGTATTTTT
>Ga0208814_1001657_pt1 | contig 10145 bp, 13 predicted proteins | sample MalvirAntarct_55_FD_184253 | JGI IMG/M metagenome (GOLD analysis project Ga0208814, IMG submission 184253) | Marine viral communities from the Global Malaspina Expedition - Malaspina viral metaG Antarct_55 (SPAdes) (version 2) | ecosystem: Environmental > Aquatic > Marine > Oceanic | place...
GTCAGGGCGACTTCATCACCTTTGTGAAACACCTGTGGCCCGACTTTATTGAAGGTCGGCATCACAAAATTATTGGCGAAAAGTTTAATCGCATTGCTCAAGGCAAGCTCAAGCGCCTAATCGTCTGCTTGCCCCCCAGACACTCAAAGTCTGAATTTGCCTCGACCTTCTTTCCCGCTTGGATGATGGGTCTGCGCGGAAACCTCAAGATAATTCAGACAACGCACACCGCTGAACTTGCTGTACGGTTCGGACGAAAGGTCAGGAATATTATTGATTCAGAGGACTATCAGTCAGTATTTCCAGAGCTAAAGTTGCAGGCTGACAACAAATCAGCGGGGCGATGGACAACCAATCAAGACGGAGAAAGTTTCTACGCGGGTGTTGGTGGCGCTATCACAGGTCGCGGAGCTGACTTGTTAATCATCGATGACCCTCACTCGGAGCAAGACGCACTATCTCCAACGGCGATGGATAGCGCGTATGAGTGGTACACGTCTGGCCCTCGCCAGAGACTTCAGCCGGGCGGGATAATTGTTATTGTAATGACGCGCTGGTCAACCAAAGACTTGGTTGGAAAGGTTTTAAAGCGTCAGGGCGATGAGCACGCTGATCAGTGGGAGGTTGTTGAATTCCCCGCCATTATGCCCGAATCCGGTGAACCTCTCTGGCCTGAGTTTTGGAAAAAAGAGGAGCTTCTTTCGGTTAAAGCATCTCTGCCGATTAGCAAATGGAACTCACAGTGGCTGCAGACGCCGACCGCGCAGACAGGCTCGATAGTAAAAAGAAGTTGGTGGAAGATCTGGGAGTCTGAGCAGGTTCCGGCATATAGCTATGTTATCCAGAGTTATGACACTGCGTATTCTAAAAAAGAAACAGCCGACTACTCGGCAATTACAACTTGGGCAGTATTTCAGCCAAGGGATGGTGACCCAGACCAGATAATTCTTTTAGACGCAAAGAGAGTACGGCTAGACTTTCCTGAGCTTAAAAAACTAGCGTGGGAAGAGTACAAATACTGGGAACCTGACTGCGTTTTGATCGAAGCCAAAGCCAGCGGTACGCCGCTCGCTCAAGAGCTTCGAAGAATGGGCATACCCGTTACGAGCTACTCGCCCTCGCGTGGTCAGGATAAAGTTGCTAGAATGAATTCAGTCGCGCCAATTTTTGAGTCTGGAATGGTCTGGGCAACAGAAGACAATTTTTCTGAAGAAGTAATTGATGAGATGGCTTCTTTTCCTTATGGCGAGCACGACGATTATTGCGATTCGTCAACAATGGCGTTAATGAGATTTAGGCAGGGTGGATTCCTTCATCTTGAGAATGATTACCCCGACGAAGTTCAATTACTTCGTCACGACAGAAAGGTCTATTATTGATGGCTATTGAGCGAAGATTGGGCACCGAAGACAATCCTGACGTGCTAGATACCGGCAGCGAAGTCGAGGTTTTTGTTGAGCCGACCGAGCAGGATCAAATAAAAAATGCCGCGCAGATTCTTGTCACTGAGCAAGACTTTCTGATGGACGATGAGATTGATGCGGTCATGGATCCTGCTCCAGTGGATTTCAACGCAAACTTGGCGCTTGATTTAACCCAATCAGAGCTTGCATCGTTATCTGGCGACGTTCTCGCAAGTATCCGCTCAGACCGAGAGTCTCGCAAGGAGTGGGAGGAGACATATGTCGATGGGCTAAAGTATATCGGCATGAAGTTTGAGGATAGCCGATCTCAGCCTTTTCAGGGGTCAACGGGCGTAATACATCCAATTCTTGCCGAAGCCGTCACGCAGTTTCAAGCGCAGGCTTACAAAGAGCTTTTGCCAGCAAAAGGGCCGGTTAAAACTGAGGTCATTGGTGCTCGCAATGCTGAGACTGACGCGCAAGCTCAGCGTGTTGAGCAGTTTATGAATTTTTACATCATGAATGTCATGGATGAATACGACCCTGAATTAGACATGATGCTATTTTATTTACCTATCGCTGGATCCGCGTTCAAGAAGGTGTACTTTGACACCGCACGCAATAGAGCTGTTTCTAAGTTTATTGAGCCTGAAAACTTGATAGTGCCCTATGAAGCTACCAATCTAAACAGCGCTGAGCGTGTAACTCACGTTCTTTCGATGAGCAAGAACGAGATCAAGAAACAACAGCTAGTTGGATTCTACGCCGACATTGAGCTATCTGGCGGAGACGGTACTGTCACTGAAGACGAGATACAGAAGCAGATCGACGAGATCGAAGGCACTTCGCCATCCTATCTGGAGGAGCGCGACCGCACGGTTTACGAAGTGCATACGGTTCTTGACCTGCCCGGCTTTGAAGATGAGAGCGAGGGCGGCGATCCTACAGGTTTAAAATTACCCTACATCGTTACCATCGACGAAAATAGCCAGCAGGTTCTTTCAATACGGCGTAACTATTTAGAGAGTGATCCGTACAAGGCAAAAATAAACTTCTTTGTGCAATACAAATTCTTACCCGGCCTCGGATTCTACGGACTCGGCTTGAGCCATATGATTGGTGGCCTATCTAAGGCAGCAACATCAATTCTTCGGCAGTTAATCGACGCTGGCACCTTGGCAAATCTCCCCGCAGGTTTCAAAGCTCGCGGTATGCGGATACGCGATGAAGATGAGCCACTGCAGCCGGGCGAGTTCCGTGACATTGATACAACTGGTGCAAGCCTGAGAGATAATTTAATCCCACTGCCGATCAAAGAGCCTAGCTCGGTACTGATGCAGTTACTAGGGCTGCTCGTTGAAAGCGGCAAGCGGTTTGCCTCAATCGCCGACATGAATGTGGGCGACATGAATCAGGCAATGCCAGTGGGCACAACGGTGGCTTTGCTCGAACGCGGCACAAAGGTAATGAGCGCGATTCACAAGCGCCTGCATTACGGACAGCGGCTTGAGTTTCAACTGCTCGCAAAGGTCTTTGCCGAATATCTGCCACCCACGTACCCGTATGCCACCGGCTCTGGCCCACAAGAGATTAAGGGCTTGGACTTTGATGGTCGCGTCGATGTAATTCCGGTATCAGACCCTAACATATTTAGCCAGTCTCAACGAATTACAATGGCGCAAGAAATGTTGACACTGGTTCAATCCAATCCAGAAATACACGGCCCAAGTGGAATGTATGAGGCTTATCGACGAATGTATGCAGCGCTTGGAATTGACAACGTAGACGCGCTTCTTCAGCCCCCGCAAGAGCCTCAACCGCCACCGCCAATTGAGGCAGGACTTGAGAATGCTGGCCTACTCATGGGTCAGCCAGCTCAGGCGTTTGAGCAACAGGATCACCAGTCTCATATCAATGCCCACCGCGTTTTATTTATGACTGAGATAGTCAAGAATACGCCGCCGATGCAGGGTGCAATTATTGCGCACATGATGCAACACGTTCAATTTATGGCGGATCAAATGGCGCGTGAGCAGATGCCTCCTGAGCTTATGCAGCAAGAAGCTCAGTTGCAACAGATGACTGCGGAGGGTCAACAGCTACCGCCAGAGCAGATAGAGGCTTTTATGATGCAGATGCAACAAGTTCAATTATCTATCAGCGCACCGTTGATTGCTGAATTGACCGGCGCACTCATTGAAAGTCTCGGTCAAGATTCGTCAGAGGATCCTCTTGTGGAGATTAGAAAAAGAGAGCTAGACTTGCGCGAGAAACAAATAGAAATAGATAACCAACAGTTTGGTCAGCGGCAGGCGCAGAAGGCGCAAGAGCAGGCGGCTCAAAATGAGCTTGACGGCAGAAGAATAGATACATCAAAGGAAGTTGCCGACGACAAGCTAGACATTGCAATAGCCCGTCTTGATCAGCAAGCAAACTTAAAACTAATCGACCTGCAGTCGAAGAGAGGCCAGTGATGACAGTTAAGAATATGAGCAAAGAGAAAAAAATCTCTGTTGAATTAAAGAAAAAACCTGCCAAGCGCATGAAGACTCGCGGTACTGGCGCGGCAACCAAAGGTCTTATGTATTACGACAAAACTTAGGGGCGAATCATGGTTAACTCAATTCAACTTAAACAGCAGGAAGAGCTAAAGAAACTCAAAAAGATTCTTCGTGAGGCAGAGCGCATTGCAAGAGAGAAAAAAGAATCTGGCGACAGATCAGAAGATATAACGGTCACTGTCTCGCAAAATACGACAATAACCTCTGGCAATTCTGATCCGCAAGATGCGGCTAAAAAAATCACGATTGAAGCGCCGACAGTTCAAGTAGGAACAAAAGACAAACCTGCGGCCAAGAAAAAATCTTTTGCAAAAAAACAAAAGCCTACCGCCAAGAAAAAGGATAAATGATGCCGCACTATACTGAGGATCTTACAGAAATCATTGCGGGGTTAAAAAAAGCCTCAAAGCTACACGCTGCGCAAGCTAAAAAACTTGAAAAGATCAAAAAAGATCAAAGCCAACGATACAAGAAAAAACCTGCGGCAAAAAAGAAAAATGGATGATCTCGATCTTGCAAGTTATTTAAGAAAAGTTATTGCTGAAAAGCGAAGCGACATCTCGAACGTCTTGATGGAGGGAATGCTAAAAGATGTTGAACATTACAAAAACTTGCAAGGTCAGCTAGAAGTGCTTAAACTTATAGAAATGAACATTTCTGATTTTTATAAGGGGAATAAATTTTGACTAAACCTGCGTTAGCTGCGGCTTATGTTTCCGAGGAGGATCGAGTTCTTGATCCCTCGCTTCTTGAAGCATCAGCATTTGACCGACTACCTCAACCAACCGGGTGGAGGATCCTTGTCCTGCCTTACTACGGTGCGACAAAAAGTGCAGGCGGAATTGCCCTGACGAAAGAAACGGTTGATCGAGAGCAACTTGCATCCGTGGTTGCTAGAGTCGTGAGGATGGGTAGTCAGTGTTACAACGATGTGGATAAGTGTGGTGAGGAGCCTTGGTGCAAGCTAAACGAGTGGGTAGCCATTGGGCGGTATGCTGGAGCGCGGTTTAAGGTTCCTATCGAGGAGGAGGACGGAAAGACATCTTTTATAGAATGTAGAATTATCAATGACGATGAGGTCATTGCGACCCTTGAAGATCCAACCGACATAGTGAGTTTCCGATGAGCCAAGATGCCGAAGATGAAGTAATCATTAATGTTACCGAAGATAGTGACGCACCCGCTTCTGTCAACGACGAGCTTGACGAATATACCAAAAAGGTTAGCAAGCGAATCAACAAGGAGAAAGTAAAGGTTCGTGAGGCTGAGGAGCGCGTGGCTCAGCTTGCTCACATTGCGCAGCAAAAAGACCAAGAACTAAATCAATTTAAAAACATTGCCGCCCAACAACAGGTGACTGTACTTGCCAAGGAAGAGGAAGCCCTCAAGTCGAAAGAGGCTCAGGTAGATGACATTTATCAAAAAGCGGTGGCTTCTGGCGATGGCGAGCTAATGAGCAAGGCAACGTCTCTCAAGAATGACGTATCTATTCAAAAAGAAAGACTCAGAGTGGCTCGCAATCGTCAGAACCAACAACAATCTGCGCAACAGGTTCAGCAACCTCAGCAGCAGATGCAGCCTCAGCAGCAGGCTCCTCAAGCTCCCATCAAACCAAGCTCTGAAGCCCTTGATTGGCATGATCGCAACAATTGGTTTATCGCCTCAGAAGAAGAGGCTGAGTCTGCAAGCGAGGAAAGTGTTGAAGCGACAAAGTACGCGCAGTTCGTCCATATCGACCTAATTCAGCAGGGAGTGACCGCCGATACTGATGAGTATTACGAAATGCTTGATTCGAGAATCAAAAAAGTTTACCCTAATCTTAGCTCTTCAGAATCTGGAGGGACAGTCGAGCAAAGCAGACAGCAACCCAGCGTGCAAAGAGTTGCTTCCGCCCCTTCAGGGGGGAGACGAGAAACACGCAAGAACGGAGTATCATTTTCTAAATCAGAGATGGAGCGCCTGCGAGGATTGAAGCCGCACGATATGGACGAGAAGACGTGGTTCCAAACTGTGGCAAAGGAAAAACAAAAAATCGCACAAAGAGAGGCAACATAGATGACTAAGCAAATGGCAAACCGCGAACCCCGTGATAGCATGGCGCACGATAAATCGGCCAAGCGTAAACCGTGGGCACCCGTAAGGCAGTTGGACACGCCACAACCACCCGAAGGCTATCGTTATCGATGGATTAGGGAGAGTATGTTGGGAACAGAAGATCGAGCTAATGTTAGTCGTCGCGTTCGAGAGGGTTTTGAGCTTGTACGCGGAGAGGAACTGCCGACCGATTGGGTGTTGCCGACAATGGATGGCAATGGAAGACACGCTGGGGTTGTCTACAACGATGGTCTGCTTTTGGCAAAAATTCCGATCGAAACGGCTGACGAGCGTAACGCTTATTACGCCAACAAATCAGCACAGGCAAAAGATGCATTGGATAATACAATGTTTTCCGAAACCGCCGCCGATGGTCGATACGTGAAATATGAACCGAGCAGGCAAACTCAGGTAACTTTCGGAAGGAGATAAATGATGGCTAATAAAGATGCCGCATTTGGTATGAAGCCGATTCGTATGATCGGTGGCGCTCCGTACAACGGAGGCCAGAGCCGCTATCGCATCGCTGCAGATTATGGAACTTCAATATTCCAAGGCGATATGGTAATGCAGGTCACGGGTGGTACGGTCGAACAACACGCTGATGCAAGCACAGTGCCCATTGTGGGCGTGTTTAATGGTTGCAGGTACACTGACCCCGCAACGAAGAAACAAATTTTCAGCAATTTTTATCCAGCAAATACAGATGCATCAGATATTTTTGCCTTTATCATTGACGACCCAAATGTTGTCTTTGAGATTCAAGCGGCAATTGCTTATCCCATCGCTGACCTGTTTGGAAACCACGATATCGTATACACGACTGCTGGTAGCACAACAACAGGTATTTCTGGCGCTGAGCTTCAAGTAACAGATGGTGGCACTGCCGTCACTCTGCCGTTGAAGGCTATTGATATTTCTCAGGATCCGAGCAATTCGGACGTTGGCGCGGCACACACTAACGTGTTGGTCGTAATCGAAAACCACATATTCGGCGTTAAAGGCGCTGGACTAGCATAAGGGGCTTAAAAAATGGCTATTTCAAGAGCACAACTAGCTAAAGAGCTAGAGCCGGGTCTCAATGCGTTGTTCGGCCAATCGTACAATAGTTACACGAATGAGTACGACGCCATCTTCGCGGTTGAGGATTCACAGAGAGCGTTTGAAGAAGAAGTATTGATAACTGGATTTAAAGGAGCACCCACTAAGACAGAGGGTCAATCAGTTGCATTCGACAACGCAAACGAAGGCTACACTGCCAGATACACCCACGATACAGTGGCTTTGGCCTTCGCACTTACCCAAGAGGCACAGGAAGATAATCTCTATGACTCTCTCGGTAAGCGTTATGTCAAGGCGCTGGCAAAGTCCATGCAGAACACCAAAGAGGTGAAGGGAGCAGACGTTCTAAACAATGCCTTCTCTGCAGGCTTTACTGGTGGTGATGGGAAATCTTTGATTGCTACTGATCATCCCCTTGCAGGCGGTGGAGTATTGGCAAACAGAGCAGTTGCGATGGCGGATCTCAATGAGACAAGCCTCGAAGATGCTTTGATTGACATCTCAACCTTCACTGACGACCGTGGTTTGACAATCTCTGTTCGCGCAACCAAGCTGGTAGTTCCACCTCAGCTTGTTTTTATTGCGGATCGAATTCTCAATTCATCACTGCGTAGTGGAACTGCTGACAACGACTTGAACGCTATTAACAATCTGGGCGTTCTGCCGGGCAACTTTACTGTCAATCACTATCTGACGGATCCAGATGCCTTTTTTATCCTCACTTCAGTGACTGAGTCGGGTGAAGGCTTGAAGATGTTTCAGCGATCTCCAATGGAGACTTCGATGGAGCCTGACTTCAGCACTGGCAACCTCCGATACAAAGCTCGCGAGCGATACAGCTTTGGTTTCTCGGATTTTCGCGGAATATACGGCTCACAAGGCGCGTAACATTCAGCGAAAGAATAAGGGGGAGCTTGTAGGCTCCCCCTTTTTTTTATACACTGATTATCCGTGAACAATTTTATCGGCAAAGACAGTCACGGCTGACGCTACGAAGACTCTGCCGAATAACTCTCGTAGGAGAAAAAAATGGCTAACACAACTTTTAGCGGCCCAGTTCGATCACAGAACGGCTTTCAGGATATTACAGTTGCAGCATCGACTGGCGCTGAAACAACGAACTCAACATACGGCACCAACGCCTCTGTTGGCGGCACGCTGGGCGTAACAGGTTATGCCTCGTTCACCACTGGCGTTGCAAACCCAACTGGACTATTAGCCCCCACAATAACAGCTAAAACCCAGATGGCTAACGCTTTTGCTGCCGCGATGGATGCAAATACACATTACCTTGCGCCAGCAGATGGTGCCGCACTGACTGCAACGCTTCCAACTCAGGCCGCTTCGACCGCTGGTGACGTTATCATTGTGGAGTGGCACGTTGATATCGATAACGGCGCTACACAAAAGTTTGGAACTGCCGGTGAGTTCTTTATGGCAAAGTCGGCTATCTATCGCACAACTGGCGCGACTAGTTCTGCTGTAGGGCTTATAAAGTCAGTAGACGCCGCCGATGGCACTGGCGATGACTTTATGAATTTGATTGGACTGACCAATTCAGGGCCGGGCATTGGAAGCTATGTCGTGTTCACGTTTAATGGCTCAGTCTGGCGCGGAGAAGCACGCCTTGAGTCATCAGGAACTGGCGTTGCTGCTAACCTGTCTGTTTTCGCAACAAGCTAATAATCTAGCGGGAGGGTTAGCGCTCTCCCGCTATTTTTAGGGAGAAGATTATGGGTATGAGCGATGTTAAGTCCGTGACCATCACGGCAGACACGCAGGCATTAGATGCGGATGGCATCTCAGTAGCGGCGGCTGTTGGCAATAACGCAGCGTTAACCATTGGCGGAGCACTGGCCTCTGGTGGAGCTTGCGTCTTTGATGCAGGCCGAATCGTAACAATTCTTTCCGCTGGTAATGATTCGTCAAAATCATTTACCGTTGTCGGAACCGACGTAAACGGCAGTGCGCAGACAGAATCTATTACGGGCGCAAATTCTGGCACCGCGACGGGCACTAAATTTTTCAAAACAATTGCATCAATCACTGCTGTAGGAGATCCTGCAGGCGATGTATCTGCAGGCGTTAATGCTTCAGCGTCTGATGTTATTTTTGCCGGTAGATCTCGTCTAAAGGGTGCCTTCCTGACGAGCACTGCTACAGCGGGTAATGTGGATTTTTTAAATACCTCGCCAACTGGTTCGAGCCTGATGAAGATAAGCTCGGTCGGTGACGCTGACGCAACACGCGACGTGGTTATTCCTGAGAATGGCGTGCTTTTTACTGCAGGGATATACATCGAATATACAGTATCAACATTTTTAACCATGACGGCTTTTCACGCCTAATGGCTGACACAAAAGATGTTGAGCGCCTAAAGAGCGGTAGAATAAAGTACCGCGACCAGACGTTTCCTGCCTACAATCAGCAGGTTAGGACGCCGGGCGAGAAAAAAAAGTTTAAGGTACTGGCTAAAAAAGGCGATCAAATAAAGATTGTTCGCTACGGCGATCCTAATATGACGATAAAAAAGGATCAGCCTGCGCGTAAAAAATCTTTTAGAGCGCGGCACAATTGCGATGCGGTTCAAAAAAAGAAAGATGTTTTTGCCGCATCATACTGGTCTTGCAAGAATTGGTGATAATATGAACGAAAAGATGATGCGCCCTCGCACAAGCAGTGGAATTAGCACCCTCACGCCATCGTATAACTACAACTCCCTCATGGCTCAGGCGCTAAATGAGTATGGGCCAAGCTCTGTAAGCCCCTATCAGCAGCAAGCCGATTATCTTATGAATCGACCAGTGTTCTCGCGTGGCACGGCTGATTACGACCCAATGGCAGGCTTTCAGTACAATCAGCCTGCGCCTCAGCCCCCAGTAAACACAATGCCTACTCAGCCTGCGCCTCAGCCCCCAGTAAACACAATGCCTACTCAGCCTGCGCCTCAGCCCCCAGTAAACACAATGCCTACTCAGCCTGTCACTCAGCCTGTAACTCAGCCTGTAATTCCGCCTATCACTCA
>Ga0208814_1001658_pt1 | contig 10144 bp, 12 predicted proteins | sample MalvirAntarct_55_FD_184253 | JGI IMG/M metagenome (GOLD analysis project Ga0208814, IMG submission 184253) | Marine viral communities from the Global Malaspina Expedition - Malaspina viral metaG Antarct_55 (SPAdes) (version 2) | ecosystem: Environmental > Aquatic > Marine > Oceanic | place...
CGTTTCGAAGCTTAATAGACGATGATTTTTTGAAAAAAACCTTATCCATCTTCGCTATAGACAAGGATGTCGAGAGAAGGTTGAGGTTGTGGAATAGGTTTTCTTTTGAATTAAGTAGGGACGAAAACTTTCTTGATCCCACCAATCTAGATGCGGCGATGTCGGCCGTGGATGATGCGATTGGAAAGGCTTTTGCAAACATACCCCTACCTGAAATAAGCAACCTTACAGATGAACAAATTCAAGACAGACAAAGATTCTACAAACAATGCGCTTTGATGATGAACCTACCTAAGTTGGCTGCTCCATATGAGGCGCATATAATCGCACGACAAGGAACCCAAACCGCCGACGGACCGGATAAAAAGAAGCCGTTTGGTGGAAGATTTTGGAGAGCCACGTCACATAATAAAGAACAATTGATTACCAATATTTTTTCTTCAGAAAAATCACAATATCTATTTGAAGCTCCTCCCCATATTATGACTCAACTTGTACCAAAGTTTAGATTATACAAGGTACTCAATGATTCATCTGGTAAACTACAGAGAACTGAGTTTGTATTTCCAATGCACGCCGACTTGTCAAGAACTAAAAACTTTACAAAAAAGCAGGCAGGTAGAAGTGGGACAGTTGTTGAGACAACAATCCCATCCTTCTTGGAGGCAGAGTTCGATAAGGGAGATGGCGTTGGACTTAAAAGTTTTACTTTAGATTTCAACGGTACCAATCCAGCAGAAGCTAGGAATGATGTCAAAGGGACAATGACTCTGTTCTTTCAGAGCTTCGCAGACTTCGTAAGGGAGCGAGTATCTTACAATGGACTCCCCTTTAGCTATGTCGACTTGATTGTCCAGCCAAAACCCGATGATGATAACAAGATACAAGGCTTGGACACTCAAAGCTTGAGACAATATGACCCATCTTTTTATAGAATCATGGTGGAGACTGGATATAACGTTCCGGATAGCCTAGAAGGAATTGGAAGTGATCTACCTAACATCCAATCAGCAATCAAGAATATGAATAAGTCATTCTATCTATGCATGATAGATCACAGCTTTAATATTAAAAACGATGGAACAGTCGAAGTTAGTTTAACATACAGAGCATATGTTGAGACCGCACTTAAGAGTCTGAGGTATGATGCATTGGTTACACCAGAATTAGCAACCCAGAGACGAATCAATCGAACGAAACTATTCGAATTAGCAACAGCTAAAAAGTGTACGAAAGACCAATTGAGTGATGTTAAAAAGCTCATCGCAGCAATTGAAACAGAGATATTACAAAAATCTTTGAATTCAATCATGACCCGATTACAAAATAAAAGCAAAATATTTACCTGCGTTATTGACGATGGAGATAGAAGACAATTTCTAGACAATGGATATTTCCGCAAATGTGATATCACATCGGATGTTAGCAATCTCAACAAGAATAAGGCAAATGCGAATACTGGGGACTTAGGCGTTGTTCTCAACACAAGACTCCCAGAAAAAAGCAGCGGGTTTGACTTTAACGATGCAGACAAGAACGATACAATTGTCCAATATTTCTTTTTCGGAGACCTACTCTATACAATAATGGATTCTTTATATGACGAGCACAATGAAGGCAAAGCAAGAGGGTTGGCGAATACAATGATTGTATTGGGATCTTTTGATTTTGAAGCATTTCCAACAGAGGGTCAAGAACAAGCTAACTCATTTAATATTTCGCACATACCTATATCTGTTGAATTTTTCTCTAGATGGTTCGTTGACAATGTCCTAAGTCAAAAATCTACTCGAAAGTCTTTTCCAATCCTAAACTTCATTCGATCTCTTTCGAACGCATTGGTTTCAAATGCGATGCTGGAGAGCTGCATCAATCGAGATATTGAGCAACGTCTCATATTTCAAACTGGTCAATTCTCTTCATATTCTGCAGATGCGAAAGATAAAATTGGACAACTTATTGGTTTAGGTTCGCGAAATGCTATCTTAGACACGGACAATAATAGACTACCTCCAACAGTCAATGGGGGCGGTACGATACAGCCGACACCTTTACCTTTGGAAGGTAGTCCTGCTGGTGATTCAAAAATTGAAAACTTCTTTCATTACATAATCTTAAATGCAAATGGTTCAACAAGAAATCATAAGGGAGTTGGAGATTATGCATTAGACATCGGAAGTGGTGTATTTCATATCGAGATTGGATCGAATAGAGGATTAGTAAAGACGGTTCAATTTTCAAAAACAGATTTGCAATATATTCGAGAGGCTAGATTCATGCGTAATGGTGTTGATGGATTGCTACAACTATCTTCAGTCTATAGCGTGTCTATCGAAATGTTTGGAAATACATTATTCTATCCGGGTATGGATCTCTGGCTAAACCCATATGGATTTGGAGGTACTGCACTAGGTCACCCTTCGACGGGGGGAATCGACAAGAAAAGATCTCTTGCTAATGTACTAGGTATAGGTGGGTACCACACCATCACCGGTGTGTCCACAACGCTCACTCCGAGTTCATTCTCAACAAGCATCAAGGCTCAATATTATTATTCCGGAGATCTCGAGGTCGGTTCAATTCGACCAAAGACATCGGTACCAAAAGGGCTTGATGAACAATTGATTGAACAAGGCGTTGCAGAGTCTACTCAAGACGCCGCCGATAAGGTTAGCTGTAACAGTGAAATCATTCACCTTCAAGACGTTGGGAGAGGAGCGGTAGTCGGAGAGTTGCAACCTAGAGCATATATCCCACAAGACGAAATAGAGGCACAAACATCCGAATCATCATCAAGCACCACAGCAATACCGGCACCAGCGAATTCTTCAGCCAGTTCTATAGCAGCAGGCGATGGATACTACGATATCAATGGTGCACCTCAGTTTGGAGAGTTTGTCGAGCAAACTGATGGTTCGATGTCTTTTGAGTACTTAGACAGCAAGGACGGGATGATAACTATACTAAATGCGAGGTAAACTATGAGCAACTTTAAAGGAAACAATAATTCGAAAGCACTCAAGACAGCTTTTGACAGAGCAAATTACAAACTCAATGCATTCTCCCCAAGTGAGATTCAAGTTGTGGATTTTAATTTTGCCGAGAAGTCATTTTATGGAAGGGTCAATCGACAACTTGACCCAGTCATTGTAAACGACTCTTTTTTAAGAACTTTTCACAATCAAGACTTTCAAATCATGAATTTTGTTGGTGACCAATTCAAAGAGATGTATGTACGCTATCAGAACGCTTTAAACTTAAGCCTGATAAACAACGAAGATCCTAACCTATCGAAATTAAAGGTTATTCGCGGTTGGGAGAGCCCAATAAAAGGATATTCCGATTTCATGGCCTCATTCATGGATGATTTTCTCATGAAAAAAATGATCCCTATTGATAGGAAGATCGATTCATTCGAAACTTTCTTGAAATTTTTTGAAGCATATGTCCTCACTGAGGATATTGGATCAAAGATAACTCTTTCAGGCTTCATGAAATCAAAACAAAGCTCCGCCTTCAACACAGGTCTAGCTTTACAGTTAGCTCCTGTTGGTTTCGCAAATGATGCTACTAAAGAAAGTGCGATTCTAAATTCACCGAATTACAAGTTCTTTATGAATATGGCCAAACAGTTTGGATTTTCTGTCAATCTCCAAAATCCCAGCGTACTGGTGTCTGACTTAGCTCACCCAACTACAACAAGGTTTCGAGAAAGATATACATTGTTAACTGTTGCCTCAGTATTCGAAAAGCAATACTATAAAACAAACAACTTTGATTTTGATCTATTATCACAATACCTACTTGACACTTACAATTCATTTGTTTATCTAAGACCGAACTTAAAGGAAGTATATGTATGTAATAATAAAACTAAATCTAATATATCTAAAAGAAACAATATTAATAGTATAGATTATATTATATTATTATTATTATATATTAAAATAAGAAATATGGAAGAACTTTTTCCGTTTTCTGATTCTGAAATTAGATCTATCCACAACACCTCCACAAGATTGTTTGCGATAACACCAGAACAAGCAATGCAATTCATTGAATCTCAGTTTCGAAGCAGGTACAACACCAAGGAAGGGTCGCTTACCTATTACAAAAAAAAGTTACAGAAATGATTTGACAAGTCCATTCAAATATGTTATTCTATTATAACCACCACACTTATTATAACACATTTCGGAGGACCCTGCAGATGTTTTTTCAACTTTTAGACAACAAAATAGATTGTGCCGGAACTTACCTAGACGGTCAGTTCATTTGGCAAAGAATTCCAGAAGGAATATCAAAAACGTGGTCATACTCAGACCACCTATTCGGCATGGATGTCGATTATGCTAGCTTGCTTGTTGAGGGCAAATCAATAGATTCTGTATGTCCAGAATTCTTAAGGGAACGATGGGCTTCCGTTAGCAAATTGATGAAGTCACACTTCAAGAGTTTTATGACTGCGAAGATTGACCTTAACGACGTTTGCTTTTACGATGTCGTCCCCCAGAAGCATTTGATTCACTACTTCGATACCAAGAATGAAATCACAAAATGGATATTCGACAACCACGACAAACCACAACACTACACTTTATTAAAAAACGCCCAAGCGGCCATAAAGGAACTTAAGCGTCACCCTATCAATCTTAATTCATTTGCGTTGTATTGTGTAGCGGCTGATGACTTGAAAGCGAAATACCTTTACAGTCAATTCGGCGAAACGACACCATACATTGATTATAACTTATTTGGAACAGTAACTGGTCGATTGACGACAAGAAAAGATTCTTTTCCAATCTTAAACCTTAAGGGTGAACTTAAAAATCACGTCTATCCAAACAATGACGTGTTCTTGGAGCTTGATTTCAATGCTTCCGAGATTAGAACAATGCTTGCATTGCAAGAACATGAACAACCAGAGGAGGATATTCATGAATGGAACATCAAAAACGTTTTTCGAAAAGATCTTAGCCGAGACGAAGCAAAAACAAAAATATTCGCATGGCTCTACAACCCTGAGTCAAGAATTATTAAATCCGATTATTACGATAGAGACGTGCTCTTGGAAAGATATTATGACTCCGAAAGTGAAATGGTCAGAACCCCTTTTGGACGGACAATTGCAACTACCCCTAGTAAAGCACTCAACTACCTTCTACAATCAAGTTCCTCTGATAACACACTCGACAGATTTATCAAGATTTCTAATTTCCTTAGGGCAACACGATCCCATGTTGCTGCAATTGTTCACGATAGCGTTGTCATTGATCTTCATGCCGACGACAGACGATTGATTCCTGAACTCTATGAAATGTTTGGAGACACTCGACTAGGAAAATTTAAAGTAAACTGTTCAATGGGCAAGAGCCTAGGGAAACTAAAGGAGTTTTCGTGGTAGTTGGTGACTTAGTCGTACTTTCTGATTGCCAAACAACTGGATATAAGAATGGTGAACTCGGAATTGTAACGAAAATTGAAACAGTCGGCCAATTATTTAAATTGTATTGGATATTTATGAGTGATGGTGTAGAGGTTCCAATGTGGGACACAGAACTCGAGGTATTCTATGGAAATAGGCGACTTGGTTATAGTGACGATGGAGTTTCCTGACTGGGAGTGGCTAGATTATACCACTGGTCATATCGGTGTTGTACTGGATATACAAAAATTCAGTCACAATTACACCGTTTTGAGAGTATTTTTCATCACCCAACAGGTGACTGCGAAAATACCAGAATTTTATGTACAAAAACTAAGGAGCGACAAATGCTAATGATTGGAATCGGCGAAGCAGGAAAGAATATCGTAAAGCTATTCAAACCACACACAGATAATTATAAAATTATAATTCTAGATGAAGGCGAAGGTTTGGAGAGCAAGTCCAATGTCGAGCAATATGACGAGATTGATTTTAAATTTAAACAGAGGGGCCTCAAATCTCACGATGAAGCCATCCTATTTCTTTGTGGGTCCGGTAAGGTTGCTGGAGCATCTCTACGTGTCCTAGAGGCACTGAAGCCATTCAAAACAACTGTTTGTTATATCGTACCTGATCTCGAGTTCTGCTCGAAGAAGGAAAGGTTGAGACACAGAGTTCATTTCAATGTACTTCAAGAATATGTCCGATCAGGAATGATTGAAGAGATGTTGATTTTAGATAACAAGACCCTATTAGACATCGCAGGAGCAGGAACCGTTACGGATTATTACGAAAAAGTAAATTATTTTATTTATTCAACTCTTCAGAACCTTATGTATTGCACACACGTACCTGCAGACTTTAATAAGATTCACTCTAGAAAAGAAATATCGAGAATCTCTACCATATCATTTGGTTCATTTGATGCAGAAGATGAAAAGTTGCTTTATTCACTTGACAACATTACTGAATCATGTTATTATATTAATATAGAAGAAGATGATTTGAACACAGATGAATCAGTTATACCGAAATGCCAACAAATTGTTCGAGAGAACAAGGAGTACGATCGGGAAACTTCATTCGCCATTTGGCGTTCATCTGAGGAAAGTCATCTATATGCTAAACACTATACCCACTTCATTCAGGAGGATTAATGCTAAGCTTTATAAAATCCTTTGCTAATATAGATATATTCTGCAGAAAGTCGACACCTTGGGGTGTCTCGGTCATAATTATTGATGGGATGCCTGTCGCAATATGCGACAAATATTTGGATTCCATTGGAGGAAATTATGAACAAGCAAGAAATAAAGAGTCAACTCTGTGATCTACTAATAGCTGAAGAGTCTATACTTTTTAAGTTATCGACTGAATACCAAGCAGATATCGTACAAACAAATTTTGTAATCAAGAGGCTTTTTGAGATTAGCGAAATGATCTTGAGACTTAAAATCATACTAAAGGAAATTAAAGACAATGAAGGTTAAGTTAATGGACTTGGTATTAAACCCCAAGTCAAATTTGAAAGGACAAATAGTTAAAATAAGACACAGCGTGATGACAGTTGACTTTGTTACTGGGGACAGACTCACTGTGTCGATTTATAAGATAGTATGGAAAAAAGATCACTGGAGGATTAATGATTGATCAAATTTATTACAGCATGTGGGGTAGTCAAAGTGAAGAACACAAAGATTACTTCTACACAATAGGAACAATTGCTAACTGGATTGGCTATGCACTGATTGGTCCGAGACACAAACCTTACACAACGGAGATTGTGCCCCTGACTAACATATCAGTGCTACAAACAAAAGAAAAGTTCGGCTCACCTAGAGTCTATGTTCATTTCGGTGAAGAAACGCACTTGCAAGACGCAAGGCACTACAGACATGTATATAAGACAGCAATCAAATTGTTTCCTCAATACGAGAAATCAATAAGAGATGGAATGGACTATTCAACTTATATGTTTGAGTCCGAAGATGAATTAAAGGAATACATAGGCACACAAATTGAGTGGGCTGAGCGAGTAAGGGATGCCGGCGATGTTACTGACGACTGGTTCGACATAAAGATGGAGTCCATTAGGGAAACTGAATCTTTTATAAAAAAAGTTTGCCTTTTTACTTGACAAGTCATCTTCAACATGTTATATTATAGTATAACAAATGAGGAAAACAAAATGGAACTACTAATCGGAACTGTTCTATTCGTCATCGCCTTTACTTGGCTTTGGTATTGGATAGACGAAAGGATTTGAAAAAAACTTTATAAAAATACTTGACAAGGTATCAAAACTATGTTATATTATAATAGTCAAACAATATTCTGGGAGGAATCATGACAAACACAAATAACACAAACACTATGACCGTATACACGGGAACTTTCGTAACACAACGCGGAGAACAACGAACAATGAACTTTGTTCGCATCTCTGAAGCGCCATCTGGGGTTTTCCCAATGACTTTACGTGAACGAAACCTCAAAGTCGGTTATGAAACCGTGTGGGACATTGATCGTCAACAATACCGCACATTTAACTCCAACACTCAAGTTGGGACTATTTCGAGCCTATCTCGTGATGTAAGCATTAAATTGTTTTAATACTCCGTTGGTTAAGGTTTGCCGCTACCTACCAAAAGGCGGCCTGTTTTTGAGAGGACCTATTACCTCTATAAAAATGATAGCGGGTTGATGATTGTATTCAAATTGAGAATCACAATAATCTGTATACAATAAGATCTAATAAAAATGGAGTAAATTATGTTAAAAGATATTTTTCAAAACCGTGCCGATCGGTTACAAAAGTTAATAGGGTTAGAGGCACCACCAATCATTCTTGAGAATGAAATAGACCTGCTCAATGAGGCTTCCAGAAAATACTTACATTCCATCCGAGAACGAGAACAACACTCACGCACAAATGGTGATGTATTTGAAGTAGACTCTGATGATGAGCACTATGCATTTTCTGATTACTGTATTCGCTCTCAAGGTGCATCTCAAGTCAATCGCGTCAGCATTAAAGATTGGCGAAAACTAGAGAACTAGTTAAGTGGTTTACGGCTACCTTTCAAAAGGCCGCTCTATTTTATCGAACCTCCAAGGCTGATAAAGGGTTTGTGGTCTCCTTTCAAAAGACCACTCTTTCTTGCCTTTGTAGCTCAGTTGGTAGAGCACCTCACTAGTAATGAGGACGTCGTAAGTTCGAATCTTATCAAAGGCTTTTTGCACTTGTAGCTCAGCTGGATAGAGCATCCGCCTTCTAAGCGGACGGTCATAGGTTCAAATCCTATCAAGTGTACTCTTTCGCTCGACTGTACGGTTGCAGATAACTAACGTGGGCAGGCGTCCAATCTAAAGCGTTAGAATTGTGGGGTTCAAATCCCTTCTCGAGCACAAAATCGTCAAAATCTTTTTTCGACACTTTTTCGAGATTATGAAAAAAAAGTTAAAGAAATGACTTGACAAACCTTTTTAAACATGTTATATTATAGTATAACAAAAACGAATTACAAATGGGGGCATGGTTGAAACCCTGCCTACCTTAGTGATAAAACACAATAAAATAAACAAACCAGATAGGAGTATATCATGGCTTTAAATTTAACACAAATGGCTGCAAAGCTAGCACAATCAAAAAACGGTGGAAAATCATCCGGAAAATCAAGTACAATGTGGAGACCCAAGGCGGGCGACCAAACTATTCGTATTCTTCCAACTGCGGATGGAGATCCGTTCCGTGAATTTCACTTTCACTACAATGTAGGGAAGAATCCTGGAATCTACTGTAACAAACGAAACGACAATGGCGAATGTGCCATATGCGATTTCGCATCAAAACTTTGGCGAGATGGCGTCGAAAGTGACGACCAAAATCTCAAAAATGAAGCAAAGAAAATGTTCGCCCGAAAGCGATATTATTCACCTGTTCTTGTTCGTGGACATGAATCTGATGGTGTAAAAATCTGGGCTTATGGTAAGACCGCTTATGAAACCCTTTTGGGCTATGTATTGGATCCTGATTATGGTGATATTACAGATTCTGAAATAGGTACAGACATTAAGTTGACTTATACAATTCCTGGAACACCTGGTTCTTTCCCGAAGACAAATCTGCAACCCCGACGTCGCCCATCTGTCTTGTGTGACGACACTATTGCAGACTGTCAACAATTGTTAGATTCTGTTCCTGATATCGACAGCTTGTTTGATGTCAAGACTTCAGAAGAAGTACAAACTCTGCTGGATGGTTACCTGTCCTCCGACACTTCAGCAGAGTCCTCTTCTAATGAGACTCAACAATATAACAAGAAAACTGGAGCAGACGTGGATAAGGCATTCGCCGCTTTCATGACCGAAGATTAATTAATCCTCCTGTGTTGTTTAGGGTTTTGCCGTTCCCCCTGTAAAGGAGCGGCCTTATGTCGCACAAGATCAACCTCCACGTGGTGTGCGGTGGAAACGGGTAATGCCGGCTAAGATCATTATTATTGTTGTTGACCACATTAGTTGCAATTGAGCACAGTGCAAAACGACCCATTGAAATACATACTAAGGAGTATAACATGGCTATCACTAACATAACACAGTCCAGAACATATGATGTTTTGGAAGCAAAAAAGTTTTCGAAAAACCCTTCTAAGTTTTTTGACGAAGCAGTTGATAATTCTGTTCAATATGGCTCAAACCTAATTGAGACAGAAATTA
>Ga0208814_1001666_pt1 | contig 10114 bp, 13 predicted proteins | sample MalvirAntarct_55_FD_184253 | JGI IMG/M metagenome (GOLD analysis project Ga0208814, IMG submission 184253) | Marine viral communities from the Global Malaspina Expedition - Malaspina viral metaG Antarct_55 (SPAdes) (version 2) | ecosystem: Environmental > Aquatic > Marine > Oceanic | place...
AGTGTCGTAATCAGAGAAGGCCGCGAATCGTTCAGCCTTTGTGATGCTCCTGTTTCGGTGTGCTTCAGTGCCATCCCAGATGAGCCTAGCGTCACTGTGGACTAGCTCAAGAAATGTCATTGGACTGCCTCTCCTTTTGCTCACGTACTGCCATATGAAGTGCTCCAGCCTTGGCTTGCTCTAGTTCTCCAGCTGTTAAGTTGTTTGCCATAGACTGCGCTAATGTTGCGGCGGCCTGTGCCCTGTCTATTGATCTGGCGGTTAGACTGCGGAACAAGGCGACTTGCATTGCTTCAACTACTGTTTCTGCTGTGTAATTAGTAATCATTGTAATAGACCTCCTGAAATACTGACGTTTTACCGCCAGTGATTTGTGCATAAAGTTCTGCATGATGTTCAGCTGTTTCCCTGTCGTTGTAAGTTCTTAGGTCAACGCTGTACTTCTCGTCCTCAAGTAAGATGCGGTATCTTGTGCGTTCTTCAGTCATTACGCCACCTCATGAGCTGTTGGTAAATCAGTGTATTCAACAGCCTCGAACCAAGCTACTGTGATTTGTTGGCCATCATATCTATACCTACGCAACCTTTCTGCAAATGCATTCGCAGAAGTAATATCGTCAAACAATTTTGGCTCTTCACCATAAAACGCAATTAAAGGTTTATTAGGATTATCGTGTGTTGATACATCAAGATAATTAGACACAATCCTAGACTTAACCTCAAAGCCTAGTTTTGTTTGATCAGCAATGGTTAGGTTTGCTATTACTACATATTTTGTCATTCTTTTGTTCCTTCAGTTGTTCCATGCTTGATTGCATGAGCAAACCCACCGAGACCGATGGGCTAACTGATGCAATCAGCTGGCCTTCTCAAGTAGGTCGCCAAGACGCCCAGTGATGATAGTGAGAGCCGTGTTCAATGCTTTGGCATCACAGGTTTCAAGATGGTCTCGAATGGCGTTGTATTCGTCCCATGAGCCGCCCTTGAGTTCTTTTGCTTGGGCTGGTGCTGTGGTTGGCTGTGGTGCTTCGTAGCCCAGCTCCTTTAGCTTGTTGATCATGACGCTGTGGTCATTCAAGAAAGTCAAAAGATCAGCCTTGGATGTAGGAACATCAACCTCAACGAATGCCCCTAGCTTCTTGGCATCTGCCTGTGTTCCTGACCATTCGCCAACTGGTGTTGTGTAAAGTCTCATTTGATTTCTCCCTGTTAATAAGTGTCGTTTTGGTATTCAATATCGTCTTGAGATACTTCACCATAATTTATATTTACTTCATATAAGTCTTCGCCAATCTTGGTGACGAACCCAGCTTCTAATGCCTTCACAATTATTTGCTCGGCGTTCAGCTCAAAGTTGAAATTAGGTGCTTGAGATAAGAAAAGTGTTTTCTTTGTGTAAGTTTCTTTAGGTGTCATTCTGTAGTTCCTTCAGTTGTTGTCGTGGCTAAGTCCACTGGATGACCCACGACAAAGCATGGGTGCACCAGTAGGCTCAGTAACTGCCGTAGCCGTAGATGACTGTAAGAACTGTAAGGATGATGCCAGACAGCAGAGCGAATGATGCTAGGGCGTCTGGTGTTAACATGCGGTTTAGAAGGTGTCTCATGATAGCACCCCATACGGCTCAATTTGCATCATCATCTTGAGTGCACCACGTTCAGCAGTCTTATAGCTACCATATGAACGCGCCTTGATCACCTGACCTACTGGGTCAGCCTCGGTTGCATTGGCAATAATAGACACCCAATAGCTCGAGCCATCTTGAGCGTATCCACTGTTGTCATTTAAGGTTGCTTTAAGTGTGCCCATGTAAAGGGTCTTTGGCTGTGAGTTGCTCATGATGCCACCTTTGGAGTATAGTAGTTGTTCCTGTTGATAATGTTATGAATAGCCACTGGACTAAGTCCGCGCCCAATGTCCTTGCCGCCCAGATACTTATTGATGTGCTTGGTTGTTGTAGCTGAATAATGCTGTAAGGTTCTAAACGCGCCCTTATCGTCCCAGCCAGCAACTGGTGTATCATATGAAAACAATATATATGTACTACCGATACATAATTCAGTCATATTGCTTGCGATTGATTTTATCTTTAGTAAATTTGTCATTCTGTAGTTCCTTCTTTGGTTGAGAAGGTACTTGCTGTCTGACTATATCCCTCGGCCTATTGTTGGCTCTGGTCTGCGACTTGATCCGCTTAGTGTGGCGTCTCCGCGAGGGAGTTACAGTCCCCTGCCACACCTTGCGGCCTGTCGCCCATCTTTAGTCATCGGGCTAGTGCCTTCAGTGTACCCAAGGAAATACAGCATATAACATCCCCCGTCAATGCATATATGGCAATTAATATCCAAGGTAATACTTGTGTCCCACTTTAAGACAGAAAGACACAAGAACACCGACGATATTCATGAATAGAGACCACAAGCCAGACTATCAGGCTAGTGAAGGCCTTGGTAGATCTACAGCTCCCTCATACTTCCCTTGAGAGGCTGATGATCCCAAGGCCAAGACTACTATAGACTACTATAGACTACTATAGATGACTAAGGATTACTAAGAACATCCTCTCCATGACAAACAATATAGAGAACTATAGACAACTAAATACAACTAAAGACAAAGACTAGGACGACTATAGATAACTATAGTATCTAAAGACTGGTTGTCTTCCTATTGATGAGGTGGTTGCTGTCATTGGTTGTCATTGGTTGTCATTGGTTGTCATTGGTTGTCATTGGTTGTCATTGGTTGTCATTGGTCTACTAAGGATGTCTAAAGATGTCCCAATGTCTGCTTAAAAGCACATATGGCACAACCAGATAAAAATCCCGTCAATGTCTAATGTCTATCAATTGTCTTCCCTATTTATACTACCAGATAACGAGGGATACATTATCCTTCACCTATGATTATACAGCGATTACAACAGGTTAGCATGGATCGACCCTAGTTTTTTATAGGTTCACAGGATTTTAGACCCCCCGTACACTTAAAATAACATCAATTTCAAAAAGAAGGCTAAAGGTTGTTCTTGTTGTTGTTGTTGTTCGGCCTTCGAAACAAGAGCCATCCCCAGAAACACAACAGAGGAACCCCAGATATGGCACTCGAAACAGGAACATACGTCAACAGCCTCAACGCCTCAAACCCAGCGTCCACAGACGGCTTGGCGCAAGCTGATGACCACATCAGACTACTAAAGGCTACCATCAAAGCTACGTTACCAAACGTGACAGGAGCCGTCACATCGACACAGCTTGAGTTGAATCTTATGGACGGCGTAACGGCAACCACAGCCGAACTAAACACCCTAGACGGCATTACGTCTACAGTAGCCGAACTCAACATACTTGATGGTGTCACTGCGACTGCGGCTGAACTAAATATAACTGATGGACTTACAGCCACCACAGCCGAACTAAATATAACTGATGGACTTACAGCGACAACCGCAGAGATAAATCATGTGGATGGTGTCACTAGTGGCATACAGGCACAACTAAATGCCCTTACAGCCGCTGTAGCAAACAGTGGATCACCTACGGGTCTTGTGTCTTACTTTGCAAACACAAGTGCACCTACAGGCTACATAGAATGTAATGGCAGCGCAGTTAGCCGTAGTACCTACTCGGCCTTGTTTTCAGCTATTGGTGTGACACACGGAGCAGGTAACGGAACGTCTACATTCAATGTCCCTGACTTACGTGGTGAGTTCATACGTGGTTGGGACAACAGTAAAGGTGTAGACAACGGACGTGCATTTGGTTCTACACAGACTGATGCCTTCCAAGGCCACGGACACAAATTGGTGGGTCAAAGTAATGGTTCAGGTGGCGGTAATGGTACTTACGCTATGGGGGGTGAGAACCTTACCGACAGAGTTCTTCAGCCTGTAAACTTATCTGGCTATGGCACTGTCCGCATTGCATCAGAGACCCGTCCGCGAAACGTAGCCCTACTCCCTTGTATTAAAACGTAACAACTAAGGAAGCTATAGCCCATGACTAACCTCCCTATCCGTGGGCTGGGGTCTGTTGGTGTCGTTACAGACATCGACCCATACAGCCTACCCATCAATGCCTATACACGCGCTAAGAACGTACGCTTTAACGAAGGAAAAGTAACAAGAGCACCTATCTACAGGAGCATCTCAGGCAACCTTACTGTCACTCCCAAGTTTATCTATGGTATCGATGCCCTTACAGGTTTTGATACAGTTATAGTGGTAGATGATACCTTTGACATCTTTGAGATGTCTAATGGCGTCCTATCACAGAAGTTCAACAGTTCACTGTCTGCATCGTCTATCACACCCGTGACAGCTACGATCCTTGCAGACGTACAGTACATCAACAGAGCAACCACAGCACCAGTACATAGAGTGCCCAGCGCAGCTAATTTTACTGCGTTACCTAACTGGCCTAGTGGTACAACCACGACAGCTATGCGTTCCTATGGTGACTTCTTACTTGCACTAGGCACTATAGAAAGTGGCACAGAGTTCCCTAACAGGGTTCGCTTTAGTGACCCCGTGTTAGCTAACCAAGTCCCTAGTACATGGGATGCCTCAGACTTGACCAACAGTGCTGGCTTCAATGACCTAGTGCAAATGAAGACACCTATAGTTGATGGTGCTACTCTAGGCTCCAACTTCCTTGTCTACTCACAAGACCAAGTGTGGATGATGGAGTTTGTCGGTGGTGCGTTCATCTTTAACTTTAGAAAACTATTTGATGACGCTGGGGTAATCAACCAGAACTGCATACAAGAAGTCGAAGGTAGACATTATGTCTTCGACAGAGATGACATCTACGTCACCGATGGCAACACACGCCAGTCTATATGTGACGGAAGAATCCGAGACTACATCTTTAACGGCCTAGACAACTCTAAGGCAGACAAGTGTTTTGTCTTACATAACTCACTGCTTGAAGAAATATACTTCTGTTACCATACAGGTGACGACATGGCTGAGTACGCAGAAGGTGATGCTTGTAACCGAGCCGCCGTCTACAACTACAAAGAAGACATCTGGTCATTCTATGATTTACCTAACGTAGTTGCTGGTGCTCAAGCCAACGTAAACTCTGTGTCTACATATGCAGACGCTACGACTACCTATGACAATGTAGGTGGCTCATACCACACACAGGAAAGCCCATTTCAAAGGCATCCGCTTCTACTAGCGAAATCTGGTGGTGGGGTAGATAACAGCAAGGTCTATGGTATCGACTTGATTGAAAAAGGTAGTCTATCGCAAGCTATAGACACCGCAGTCTCAAAGCCATTCTTTATAGAACGTGTGGGTCTTGACCTTGATGAGCAAGGGATACCCCTGACAGGCTATAAGATCATATCAAAGCTAACCCCACAGGTATCTACTGACAGTTCTAATGGTCAGTTTGAGTTTACCTTTGGGGCAGCCGATACACCCCATGCCACGCCTAACTATGGCAGTGCAGTAACCTTCAATGCTCTTACTGATTACAAAGTAGATGCACGTATGGCTGGCAGATACCTGTCGTACAAAATGTCTACTACGGCTGACAAGGACTTCTCGTTCACAGGTATGGATGTCGATATAACAGTCACTGGTCGGAGGTAACAATGGCTATCTCAGATAAAATTAACATGCTGGTGTCTACTTACGTTAGACGCCAAGCACCAACACTCTCTCCAGAGTTCCTCCCAAATTACTTACAGGAAGAACTACGAGAAATAGAAGCGTCTATTAAATCATTAGCAGACGCAAGTATCCAAGTAACCGACAGAGAGCCTACCAACCCAAGAAAGGGCATGGTTCGTTATGCCGTGTACCCTTGGGAACCAATAGGATCAGGCGTATCTAAACTTGTCGTGTACAACGGCACAGCTTGGATAGCCGTTTAAAAATGTAAAGGAATATATTATGCCGTGGGGACAAATAGCAGGGGCTGTCATAGGCGCAGGGGCTAGTTATCTAGGTTCAAAGAAACAAAAGAAAGCAATGGATGCGGCTAATGCGGCTAACATGGCTTCTTTTAATCAGTACAAGCCATACGTGGACAACAACCTAAAAGGTGGTGAAGGTGCACTTAATAATGTTTTAGAAGCTGGAAACTACCAAGGCCAAACATACGCTGGTGCTAACGACTTTCAAACTGGCACAGCTAATACTATGGGCGGCTATGGTACTAACATGATGAACAGCGGTAACGCCATGATGGGCAATACAGCTGGCTTCGGTAACAACGCAAATCAACTGTACGGACAGTATCAAGATATGTCAGAGGCGGCACAAAAAGACCGCCTTGGGACAGCTATGAACTACGCATCAGCAAACTCAGGCTCTCTAGTAGATGCCGCAATGCGAGATGACCGCCGTAACCTACAAGAAAACACTTTGACTGGCATAGACATGGCGGCAATGGGTTCTGGCAACATGAACTCCAGTCGTGCTGGTGTAGCTGAAGCAGTGGCTAACCGAGCATTTGACGACAGACGTGCTGATGTATCTACAAACATCCAGAATAGTCTTATAGATCGCAGTCTAAACCAACAGGCGAGACAGTTTGCAGACCAAGGTTCTGCACTGCAAGGCGCTGGACAGGCAAACCAAAGCATCCAAAGTGCTTATGGTGTCGGTATGAATACTTTAGGACAAGGTGCTAACTTTGGCATGAACGCTGGTAACTCCTTACAAGGGTATGACCAAGCACAGCTAAATGATCAGAAGAGAAGATTCGAAGACCAACGTGACTTTGAGCTAGAGAAGCGTATGCAGTATCAGTCTGGTATGCTGGGCAAGGCTCCACAAACAAACAACACATATCAAGCTAACATGAATGACCCAATGGCCGCCGCAATAGGCGGTGGTATGCAAGGATTTGGCTTTGCGGACAAGTACATGCCACGGGGCGGTCAGCAACAAGGTACAGGGTCTTTCTTTAGAGGCAGTACACCCAACCCACATACGAGATAAAGGAGGAATATAATGCCAGCCGCAGTAAGACGACCAGTTCTATCACAGAGCTACCCTAACTATATGCCTCCTATGGCTCCAGCGTTGGATACAGCTCCATCTAAAAAGAAGTCCAAACTTGTACCTGTAGTTATTAATCCAAACACAACTATGGCCTATACAGTTATGCTAGATCCAGAAAACAATAAAGTTGTTTCAGATGGTTCTGACATTTCTAACATGATGACTAGTAACATTGATTCTGAAAAAGAAACACTTGAAGCCGCAAACCAGCAGTATAGACAGAACACTGTTGTTGACCCGTACCAAGAAGCCGAACAGAAAATGAAGGTTGCTAACGATAAGTTTAACTTAGCTCAACAATACGAACTAGGGTCTAGTCCCTACTTAGAAGAGTACACAGACGCAAGTAATGAAGCTAAAGCTATTTTAGAAAATGATATAGAACCAAATGCTATTGATGGCGTTTTAAATTCAAGCAATACCTACAGACAAGCACCACATGCCCTAGATGTCTTTGAACAAGATGGTCTTGATAGAAAACAGGGAGCCGAAGATTATTTAGGTGAAGACATGATGGCTTCAGTTAATGCTTTTAATGCAACAGACTCAGCTGTGATTCCTACTCAGGGCATGGCCTTAGAACAAGAGATGCCAACAGGCGCACGTTTAGACCCTTACATGGAAATACCTTCTACGAAAGAAGGATTCCACAGAATGCCAGATGGCACTCTTATGGCAGACTCTGAGATGGAATCAGATGGCGTACTAGGTAACAATAATGAGCCTAATCCTAAACCTAAAGCTGTCTTAGATACTACATCTTCTAGTGACCGCAAAGGTAGTGCTGTGTCTTCAAACGCCCGTGGCTCTATGATGCCATTCGCTAAGATTGACAGAAACGAGGCATTAATCCGTATCGGTGGTGCTATGGTCGGTGGTTCATCACAAGGTTACACAGGCGCAATGAAAGCCGCGACAGCTGAGTATGGTAACATTCAAGATGCAAACAGAGTGTCAGAAACAGCCGCATTTAACAAAGAAGAAGCCACAAGACTTGCTGAAGAACGGATAGCGGCGTTGAAAGCTAAAGGTAGTGGTAAATCATCTGACAAAGATAAAGAAACTTTTAATAACGTAAGTTCACAGCTGAACTCTTTCCAGTCTGGTTTAGATGCAATAGCACAAAGTAAAGCTGAAGGTGGAAACCTAACAGGTGTTGGTGGTATCTTTAAATCATTTATTGACAACTATACTGGTAGCCCAGATGCGGCTAGACGACTGTTGTTAAGCAGACTTAAAGTTGATGATGCCTTGCTTAGAGTTGCAGAGACAAAGGGTGCTATTTCTAACAAAGAGATGGATTTATTCTTACAGCCAGCACCGAAGAACTTCCAAGATGAGAAGATTTGGGTGGACTGGATTAACGAAAGAATGGTTGCGTTACGAAATGTGCAAAACAGGCTAAATGGCAATGTAGTCATTAACGAGTCTGAGCAGTCTTTTAGGTATAGAGCACCCGTATCAAACTATAAACCAGTTGAGGTTGATGGTTTTACAATCCAACAAACAAAAAAATAGGTACAGATATGCCAACTTTTGAGATAACTACGCCAGATGGACGTACTTTTGACATCACAGGTGACACCCAAGAAGGTGCATTAGCGGCTTTGAAGAAGCACCTTGGTGGCGAGGAAACTACAACAGCTGAAGTTGACACCTCAGTTAGTGGCGCGGCTAAATTTGGCTACGATAATGCAGGAAAACTTATAGGTCAGGGTATCCAAGGTGTTGGTGAACTGACAGGATCAGAAGGTATTGAGAACTATGGTAAGGAAATGGCTAAACGCAATGAACAAGAGATTGCAGAAGCGAACTACCAGCGTCCTGACGGTGCTGATGGTATTTTTAAGAACCTACGCGAAGGCGACTTTGCAAATGCTGGTAAATCTTTACTCTACGGATCAGCTGAAGCCGCCCCACAGGTACTAGCTGGTACAGCGGCATCTATCGGTGCTGGTCTTGCAGTTACTTCTGCACCGATTGTCGGTACAACTATTGCTGTAGGTGGTACAGTCTATGGTACTTTAAGTGCACTAGGCGAAACACGCGACGAGCATGAAGAAAAAGGCATAGACACAACTGCAACCATGCAAGACTTGGGCGCAGCTGTAACTTCTGGCCTTATAGAGCTACTGCCCGTCAAAGGTGGTGGCTACACTGTGAAGATACTTAAAGAAGGCATACAGGAAGCTGGTCAAGAAGCCACAATCATGGGCAACACTGCCATCAAAGGTGGTGAGTATGTCGCTGATGAAGTAGTAAACCGCATGGGTGACGCTGGGCTTATTGGTTCTACACTAAGTGGAGCCGCTAACACAGCTATATCTACAGTTAGTAAGACTGGAGAGGTTGTCTTTAAGCCAAGGCAAGAACTTGCACCAGAAGTTGACCAAGCGGCTGGTGATGTCTCTCGTATGATCAAAGAAATATCAGAAGACAGCGGATATAACCTTAAAGACATCGACCCCTCTTCACAGAAAGGTGCTAACCAGACACTTATAAGTGTTAGGAAAGAAATACAGAAAGAAGTCAATGCGGCGTCTAAACAGATAAACAAACAAATTGTAAAAGACCTAGACCCAGAAAGTATTGAAAAGTTTAAACGTATAGTAAGCACATCAAACCTAAAAGTTGGTGGCAGTGTAACACCATCTGACATACAGTTTGTGAAAGACATCGCTGGATCAACAGAAGTTGGTCAAAAGATGGTCAATGGGCTCTATAAGTCAAATGTACTTACAGAACTTTACGCATCTGGTCTCAAAGGTGGCTTCTCTAAGTTTACTGATGTATTCAACCCTATTAATAATGTCGGCAAAGGTTACAACCCAGCGCGAGATGTTGCTGGTATGTTAAACTTTGGTGCAATAGCTGGAACAGGTGGTACATCTTTAGCAACACAGATACCTTTAGTTGCTGGTGGACGTGCAATAGATGCAGTCACAGGCCGTAGGTCTAAAGTAAACCGCTTTGTCAAAAAGAACGCTAAGAAAAGCGGTCTTGCAACTCCTGTCGGTACACAGCTTCCTCAAAGTAAAGCAGATATTGAAAAAGAAAACAAAGCCCAATTAAAGGCCAACCAAGTACAATACA
>Ga0208814_1001671_pt1 | contig 10095 bp, 13 predicted proteins | sample MalvirAntarct_55_FD_184253 | JGI IMG/M metagenome (GOLD analysis project Ga0208814, IMG submission 184253) | Marine viral communities from the Global Malaspina Expedition - Malaspina viral metaG Antarct_55 (SPAdes) (version 2) | ecosystem: Environmental > Aquatic > Marine > Oceanic | place...
CAATAAAGCTGTCTGATATAAGGACTGAGATGGGAAACACTGCTGGTGATGACCGCTTGAGTGAGTACTATAGGAAGGGCCGCAACAGTAAGCCCTGTCCAACTAATGCCAAGAATGATAACATACCCACTAGTGGAACTATCAAAGCTTCTGATTTCTATGGTGGTGTTGGTACTTTCAACACACTGCACACTGCAAATATGTACTTTGTTAGTGGGGCATTCGGTGGCTATTGGCAAAATAGTGTGAGTCCCTCAACAGTCTGGTCTGGACAAGCTGTTGAACTTAAGACGGTTGGTGCAGTTTCTACAGGCCCACAGTATGTAACCTTACTTATAAATGGAAACAGAGGACAAAGTTTCTTTAGTAGTATATACATAGCTGGCAAATCTCTAACCAGCTCTAGCGCTACATATCAGTACACTGGTGGCAAATCTGGCTGGTCATGGTTTGCCACATCAAAGACCATAACGATGTCAGCAGGAAATATTGCATTTTACATGTACGAATAATAAATCAATTAACAATAGGAGGCTATATGGCTAGTGATAAAAGTCAATCTGTGATCTCAATAAACGAGACTCAGAAAACAAGAAGCCTTCACGATGGACTCTCTAACCTTGCTACTGGCTTAGGTGGCAGTAAGGACAAAGCAAGTTGGAACGAGTGGAACCACTCAGGCAAGAACTTAGATCATGTTGGCTTGTCTGCTCGTTACCGGGAAGATTGGGTGAGCCAAAAGGTTTGTCAAATAGTTCCCCAAGACTTAACTAGAGAGTGGCGTAACTTTGATTCGGAATCAGCTCAACAGGCTGACCAAGATTTTGAAGTCGCTAAAATGTTTCGTGAAGCTTATAAATGGGCTAGGCTGTATGGCACTTCCTTTATCGTTTTAGATATTGATGATGGCAGAACTACAGACAAGCCAGTAAACTGGAAAAGACTAAAGCCCGGTTGCTTACGTTCTATGATGGTCGTTGACCGTACGCGTATAGTAGCAATGGGTGTCATAGATCAAATGCCAATGAGTACTACTTTTGGTATGCCTGATCACTACCAATTTGTAAACCAACCTACACCTATTCACAAGGATCGTTTGATTCGCTTTGAAGGAACTGAACTTCCTATTTATGAGCGACAACGTAACTTGTGGTACAGTGATAGTATCCTAATACCCTTGATGCCTCAGATTGATAACTTCCACACGACCAGCTTTGCTGCTGCACAGATGGTACAAGAAGCTAACATAGACATAATTAAGGTAGAAGGACTGGCTGGTATCTTAGAAAATGATCAAGGTACCAATGCTATGCTTGGTAGGTTTACTGAGTTTAAGAAAGTAAAAAGTGTATTCGGGTTAGCAATACTTGACAGCACTGAAGAGTACGAACAGAAAAGTATACAACTCTCTGGAGTGAAGGACTTGATCTGGGAGTATCTGAAAATGGTATCGGCTTCTGTCGGTATACCTGCTACTCGTTTCTTATCAGCATCGCCTGAAGGAATGAATGCAACTGGTGAATCTGATCTGGTAAACTATGTAGAAACTTTGCAGGGTTTTCATAAGAGCATATTCGATCCACGACTGAAGCCTGTCGATGTATTACTGGCAGCTCATTACGGACTCAATGAAGAAGAGTTTGACTATGAGTGGGGATGCATATTCCCTGAGTCAGCAGCCCAGAAAGCTATTCGTGTCAAAGACAAATCAGAATCTATAGCAATGCTATGTGACTCTGGTGTTCTCTCAAGAGAGGCTGGTCTAGAAGAGTTGAAGAAATACGGAGCTGTAGAATTAACTGCCACAGTAGGCGACAATCCAAATCCACCAACACCAAAAGGAGTTGTCAAATGATAACTAATATAGGACTGGTAGATCGTATTGAAGTACCAACTAAGCGCAAGCTTACAGACGCTGGACAGATGCTTGTCCCTTGTAAGTTTGCTCGTACTGGTACACAACAATACACTGCTAAACAACTTGGTCTTAAAGACCGTAATGACAATGAAGTAATCACAGTACACCGTGAAGCTGCTGATGTTTTTGATGAAGCGTCTATGGACACTTTCAGAAGCGCACCAGTAACTATTGGTCATCCTAAGAATGAAGCTGGCGAGTCAATCGTTGTTTCAGCTAAGAATGCTAAGGCTCTACAAGTAGGAATGCTTGAAGGTATGCCAGTTCAGGACGAAGATACTTTAGGCGGAACATTAGTTCTTACTGCTCAAGAAGCTATTGATGCTTTGGAAGACGGTACTCAAGAACTATCTGCTGGATACACTTGTGATATTGAAGATGTCGATGGAACTTATTTCCAACGTAACATCAAAGCTAATCACATTGCTATCGTAGCTAAAGGTCGTGCTGGATCTAGCTGTCGCATTTCTGACGAAGCTCTAGACATCATTGAAGATGGTGCTATCGAAGCTAAGGTTGCTCAAGCTAAAGCTGAAGCTGCTGAACAGGAAGCTAAAGAAGCTGAGAAAGCTGCTGAGAAAGCTGAACGTCAAGAAAAAGCTGAAGCTGTATTGGCTGAGAAAGAAGCTAAAGAAGCTGCTAAAGTTTCTAAAGCTGAAAAGAAAGAAGCCAAGAAAGTTGCTGCTGCTGAGAAAGCTGAAGCTGAGTTAGTTGAGAAGGCTGCTGCTGTTGAAGCACAAGAAGGTATTGTAGAAGCTGTTGAAGCTAAAGATGAATCTATTGATCTTGCTGATGAATTAGCTGTTAAAGTTAAACTTGTTGATGAGCTTACTGCTGAGCTAGAAAGTGTTAAGGTTGAATTGGCTGATGCCAAGTTAGCTGCTGAACAAAGTGTCACAGATCGTTGTGCTGCTATTGAAAATGCTCGTTTGATTTCTGATTTCCGTGATCTTGGTGACAAGACTATTGAACAGATTGAGCGTATGGTCGTTGAAGACCAAATGCCTGAGAAGGACTTATCTGGTAAGAGTGATGTATTCATTTCTGCTATGTTTGAAATTCTTGTGGATGCCTCTCAAGGCGAAACCCCAATGGGTAAGCTACTTAACAAACAGAACTTAGAAGACGCTACTGTCGTTGTCAAGCCTGTAAACAAAGTACTAGCTGCTCGTGAACGATCTGTTGCTCGTAACAAAGCATAGATCACAACCTCCATAATACAAATTAGGAAATTTTAAATGACTATTCAAAACTTTAACATCTACACTGCTAAAGGTTATGCTGGTGACTTGGTTGATTCTGGTCCTCGTGTAATTCAAACTGGCGTACTGACTTCAGCTTCTGCTGGTTTTGGTAAAGGCATGAGCCGTGATTCTGGTACTGTTGCTAAGGGTGTTGCTCTTGGTGGTACTGCTGACGTTTTCGCTATCAGCCAACGTGAATATAACCATGAAGCTGGTGTTCGTCCATCTACTGGTAATGACACTGTTTACTTGAACAGCCAATCTGTATCTTTGATTCGTCAAGGCTACGTATACGTTCAAGTTACTAACGCTGCTGTTTCTGCTGGCGAAGCTTTATCTGTTGATACTGTTACTGGTGTGTTCTCTGACGCTGCTAATGCTGGAACTGGTAACGCTGTACTTACTTCTAATGTAGTTGCTGACGAAGCTGGTTTAGCTGGTGACATCATCAAAGTACGTTTAGACATCGTATAATTTTAGCCATTGGCTAACAACCCTTTAATTAAATATTAGGAAATAACAATGACTAAGATGATCGTAAAAGCTTACGCTATTGATGAAGCAACTAACCTAGAGTTGAAAGACTTGCCAATGGTTGACGTTGAACTTGATGATGCGACAAGCGTACTAGTAGCAAACGGTTCTATGACCGATGACGAAGGCGTATTCTTTATGCGTCAATTAGAATACATTCAAGCTCAAAGCTATGATGTATTATATCCAGAACTTAAAGGCCGTAGTCTTTTCGATCTTAACACTGAAGGCGGAGAAGGGATTCAAACTATCACTTACCGTTCTTACGATAAGCGTGGCGAGACTGCAATCATAGCTGGTAAAGCTACTGATCTTCCTCGTGGCGACATCTCTGGTAGAGAATACTCTATCAGTGTTCGTACTCTAGGTAACGCATTTGGTTACTCGCGTCAAGAAATCGCATCTGCTAAAGTTACTGGCATGCCTCTTGAAGCTCGTAAAGCTGAAGCAACTCGTAGATCATACGAAGAGAAAGTAAACCAAATCATTTTCTTTGGTAGCCCTGAGAACAACCTTCACGGATTCTTCAATGGTCCTGTTGGCGCACCTTGCTTGACTGCTACTCGTACTTCTGTATCTGCATCTGCTACTAACGCTTCAAACTTTGCATGGGCTGACAAGAGTCCTGATGAGATCATTGCTGATCTTAACACTGCTCTTACAAAAATGTTTGTTGATACCAAGCAGTTGTTCCGTCCTGACAAGATTATTATGTCAGTAGCTTCTAAGAAGATTCTTGAAACTACTCCTCGTTCTATTCACTCTGACGTTTCTATTATGAACTGGTTCCTTGCGAACAACAGCTTCATACATAGCCGTGACCAGATTGTTGACATTAACGAAGTAGATGGTATCTATCCTGCTCGTACTGACTTGAGTGGCGACATTGCTGTTGGAGCTGGCTACCAAGGCTTCACAGTTGTTGCTTCTGGTGCAGACAACATGCGTGTTCGTGAGCCATTTCCTTATGTACATTTACCCGTACAGCTTAAAGGTTTGGAATTTGAAATCAATTGCTATGGCCGTTTTGCTGGCGTAGAAATGATTCGTCCTGCTGCTGTCCAACATTGGATGGGTATTGCATAAGCATTCCTTTTCATTAACATAGGAGTGCAGGCGTGATGACAGATTTAGTAAAGCTGTTTATCGAAAAGCCTGCTATTGCAATTATAGCCATGCTTAGTATTGTGTCTTTGTACACAGTGCTAGGTATGTTCTCTTTGCAGGCGGCTGTCGCTGGAATAAAAGTAACACAAAAATCTCAAGTACTTACTGAGCAAAGAGTCTTTCAAATGTCTGATCAACTTGGTCGCATTGAAACTCACTTGGAAGTACTAAGAAACAAATAAATCATAATGGAGAATCCACATGAAAATTAAATCAAACCTAATATTTAACACATCACTAATGGCATCACACTCACCTTCTGAGAAAGACGGCAAAGTTGTGATCGGTGGCGGTGAAGCTAAGAGCGAGATACTGCCTGCTGGCGCAACACTGACTATTAAAGATAGTGACTGGCTAGAGTTATATCAATCTGGAGCACAAGACCAGATTGAGTCTGGTATGTACAGTATTGTTGAAGATGTTAAACTAGGTAAAGAAGATAAAACAAAAGCTAAAAAGGCCAAGATTGCTGCTGCTAAAGCTACACTTAAAGCCCTTGAAGCTGACGAGGATTAATCTATGGCAAGTGTATCAGATTTCCAATTAAGGTTTCCTGAGTTCTGTGAAGTTAACGATGATCGAGTTCAGCTATTTTTGGATGATGCTGCACTTAACATGGCTGACGAAACAAAATGGTTGACGTTCTATGATGTCGCACACTCGTATTACGCAGCACACTTTCTAGTGGTTGCAGACAATACTGAAGGTGGTGACTCTAGTATATTAGCCCCAGTTAATCACCAAGAAGTTGACGATGTGGTGGTCAAGATGGCAGTGGGTAACATTGTACCTACGGCTGATGATCTATTCAGTACGTCCTATGGTAAACGCTACGTCACTTACAGACGGAAGTGTATGCCTCTAATTATTGGAGTGTAGTATGGCAATGCAAATGCAACGTGCCTTCAACGCTAAGATGCTTACCAAGATGGTTAGGTATTCTACTGGTGCCGATTCTGGCTACTATGACGATAACAACTTTTGGGTACAGAGTAAATATATCAAGACAAATATCAGAGGTGTTCTAACTTCTGGTAACAAGTTCTCCCAGTTTACAAAAGGTCAAGCCTTACACTCAGAAGATGGTGGTCAGAGATTTAGTGACTACCGTACTTTGTATGTAACGGACAAATACACTGTTGAGTTAGAAGACAAGATAGGATTCGATGGAGCTTACTTCAACGTCCTACAAAGATCTGACTATGCAGTGAATGGCTACTTTGAAGTTCAACTAGAGAAGTCGAAGGAGTGGACACCATGACACCTGATCAAGCTGATGTACAAGTAGTAATGGCTATGGTGGATACTATGGTTGGCATTCCCAAGTTCTCTTACCCTGCACGACAGAGGGAAGCTAAGAAGCCTGCTGGAGAGTTTGCACACATAAGAGTGATTGAGGAATACCAAGTTGGTATCCCGGTTAGTACAATCTATGAACAAACAAATGAAACAACAACCTACAAGATAGAGTCCTTTGTCAAACTACGATTTCGTATTGGCGTAGTAGACACGACAGGATTACCTAGCTCGAAAGTGATGCATGGCTGGACCTCTGAAGCAATGAAAGCTCAGATGATTAGTTCAGGCTATGGCTTTATTAAATGCACTCCACTGTCCAGTGAAGATGCTCTGCTAGAGAAGGAATGGGAATACCGCAAAGGGTTCTCTGTTGAGTTCTATACAACGAGAGTGTTTACTGAGACTGTTGATAACATATCACAGGTAACAGTCGCTGGTTCATTTTACGATGAAGCTTTGGAAGAACACTTATTAAATTTTACTGTAAATAATATATAGGAACAATTATGGCGATTGAAATAAATGACTTCGCACAAGTTTCCATTAGTTCTTCACCTACGGGTGCCGCTGCTGGTGACTTTGGAATACTTGGTTTCTTGACTAACGAAGCAAATGTTATATCTATTGCTGAACGTGCTAGATCTTATACCTCACTTGTTAGTGTTGGTGAAGATTGGGTTGCGACTTCAGAAGTATATAAAGCTGCTGTTGCGTTCTATAGTCAGACTCCAGCTCCTAAAGATTTCACTGTTCTAGTTAACTTTGAAGCTGCTCAACCTGCAACCTTAATTGGTGGCGGATCTGAGACTCCTGCTGAATTAGTAGCTAATGTTGACGGTACTGCTGGCGACTTGGTTCTTGCTTTAGACAGTGGCGTTACTATTACTTTGACTGCACTAGATCTATCTGGTGTTGCTGCTACTTACGCAGACATGGCTGCTGCTATCCAGACCAAGCTTAGACTTGAGACTGGTGGATCAAGCATGACTTGTGTTCATAACAGTTACCAGTTTGTTATTACTAACGGAGCTACTGGTCCTGCAAGTACTATCGCTACTGCTGCTGAATCTGTTGCTGCTGTTGCTTTAGGTCTTACTCAAGCCACTGCTAAGTCTGTAGACGGTACTGCTATTGGTGAGACTGCTGTTGAAGCACTTGCTATTTGTGATAGTAATGGCGTTAAGAAAGTTGCTCTGGTAACTTCTGCATGGTATCGTGATGACCTAGTTAACACTTTGGCTATTGCTAACTACTGTGAAGCTGCTAAGGTTATATTCTGTAACACTACCAATGACTTAACTACTTTGTCTGTTGGTAACACTAACATTGCATCTACACTTATGGCTAACACTTTACGTTTCTCACTAACTAGTTTTAGTAAGAACGTATCTGCTTATCCTAGTGCTGCTGTATTTGGTCGTGCTGCATCTGTAAACTTCAATGCAATCGGTTCTACTATTACTTTGAACCTTAAGCAAATCTCTGGTGTGTCTGCTGAAGACTTGACTCCTGCTGAGTTTGCTGCAATGACTAGCTACAATGCATCTGCTGTTGTACAAATTGGCTCAAGCGTTAATGCTTATGTTAGTTCACGTATGGCTTCAGGTACTTGGTTAGATACTGTACATGGTTTGTTATGGTTAGAAGATCGTTGTGAAGTTGATCTGTTTAACTTGCTTTATGTAACTGGTACTAAGATTCCTTATACCCAACTTGGTCTTAACACCCTTGCTGCAACACTAGAGCGTAGCTTACAAGCTGCTGTTCTTAATGGTTTAGCTGGACCCGGCTTCTTGCCTGATGGAACTTATCTTCCTGAAGGTTACATAGTTGAAACTGTTAAGCTAGCTGACATACCTGCTAGTGATAAAAGCAATCGTTTGTACAAAGGTCTATCATTTAAAATGGTAGGCGCTGGTGCATTACATGAAGTTGAAGTTGCTGGCGAATTCAGCGAGTAATCAACAGTACTCCCCAAGCCTCTCTTAAGAAGCTCAAACTGGGGAGTCATTTAACGAGGAAATAAATATGAAACAGTATAGTTTCGCTAATGTTGATTTAATAATTGACGCTGACTACCCGGGCCGTCCTAGTTCTAACCCTGCATCTTTTAAGATCAAAGGTTTTAGTACTGGTGAGAACCTAATCAATGCAATGCGTAAAGCACCTATTGCAAGCACTACCTTCGATGCGTTTGGTGAGATGATCATTAACATGCAACGTATACGTGCTGGTGATTTGACGTTCCCAGTTCTAATGAACGCCCCTGAGAATAAGTATCTTCAGGATTGGGCTAACTACTTTCAACAACAAGCTAATGCAGATGGTCAATTGATCAATCCTATTCAAGCTAAGATAGTTGATAACATGGGTGCTGACGAAGTAACAATGATCAATGGTGTAGTTCTAGCCATGCCTTCATTGTCTCGTGGACAGTCTGTTAACACTATAACTTGGGCATTGACGTTTGAGACTATGAGTTTCGTGCGTGACAACGGTGCAGATAGCCAAGAGTTATAAGCAATACCTTAGCCTGACCTCCATATTCGGAGGCAGGCTTCTTAATTTTAATCCATAGGAGAAACTTATGTATCAAGCAACACTTAAAGATGGACAAGCTATTGCTATACCATCATGGCCCATTGATGTGGCCCTAGAGAATTTAACTCATGCAGGTAAATACCTTGGCACTGAGTATGTAATAAAGATGGCAGAGCTGGCAGAAGATGGTAGTGTGAATACTGCAATGGTTATCGTAGCTATTATGGAATCACAAGAACCTAAACTTTGTGCTTCAATTATTAAACAGTTTGTTTGTCAAGCACGTATCTCTGGCAACAAGATTGAGCCGGGAACTATTGACAATATGTTTGACAATAACCTATCTATCGTAACTGAGTTGTTCGCGCACGTAATACATGCACAGTACTCAGATTTTTTCGTATCAGGTTTAGCAAAGGCACACTCCCCCAGCAAGTAAGTTCGGGTGAGGCGGCAATCATACCTGTCGATTACAATGGAGTGTACCCAGAACTTAGTGGGTACTTCATTAAACCTTTACTAGTAAGTCCTCCAATGTGTTCTCTTAAAGAACTCAAAGACGGAACATACACGCTGTACGACTTAGAGATGATGCACCAGATTATTGAGCTGAAAGAGTATCAGCCAGTGCCATCACAACAGCATTTACCCCAACAATAAATCAACCTACGGAGGTTCTGATGGATTACGAAGACGATAACAACTATGTAGATTTTAGTGAGCAAGGTGATTCTTCAGACTTCCAAGTTGATCATGATGAACAAGGCTGGGCTGAACAACCCCCAGAAGAATATGACATCTACGGTGGCGAAGGAAGTTCTACCGAGATGAGTGACGAGGAGCTAATGGCATCTGCTATGGCTTCTGTCCCAAGTAGCGGAGTGCCAAGGTTTAGTAAAGAACGAACTACACCTGAAGCTCGCCGTGAAGTTATGCAAGAGGCACAACAACAAGAACGACTAGACGATACTAGAAAAGCCCAAGGCGACACTGTACGATTCCAAGGTATGAGAGAGAGTGACATCTTCCTACACAAGATAGGCAACATGGATTACAATATGCAGGCAGCATTTAAAGATGTTGCTTTGGGCAAGACACTATCAAGCCGATCTGGTATTGATGGACAGTCCATGCAAGTAGCTATGAACCAATTCACAAGTATCACTGGTGTATCCGGTGAAGAGTTTGCAGCTAGGATTAAGCTAGACAAATCCGTACAAGCAACACGCTCTAGTCACGATTTGAATACAGTAAACAGTATGCTGGCTAACATAGCTGGAGACCTAGAGATGGGGCCGGGAGCTAAACTTACTGGTAACATCTATGCTAATGATACAGTTAAGCAACAGAAGCTGAACGATGACCAAGCATGGGCCTATGGCATAATAGACG
>Ga0208814_1001675_pt1 | contig 10087 bp, 16 predicted proteins | sample MalvirAntarct_55_FD_184253 | JGI IMG/M metagenome (GOLD analysis project Ga0208814, IMG submission 184253) | Marine viral communities from the Global Malaspina Expedition - Malaspina viral metaG Antarct_55 (SPAdes) (version 2) | ecosystem: Environmental > Aquatic > Marine > Oceanic | place...
ACATGTTAGTGCTCAAGTCATTTGGCATTTAGCAAAACCTCTAACGCCCCGTCCCACCGTCTTTCTAAATCTTCGAGCCTACGGACAATGGCTAACAGCTCTTGGCCTAGCTCAACTATTTCCTCTGCATCGTCTTCTTCAAGCTCTATTATAACTCTCATTCATCGCTCCACGTAGACATCGCTTCATCGGCTGCGCGGTCGGCCATCTCTTGCTTGCGCTCCTCAGGGGATACGTAGTCTTCCTCCTGTGTTAACAAGTACTCTTCTAGCTCTACGACTATCCTATCTCTGCTCATTGTTCGCACTCCTGTATGTCTCTAAGAATTAATCTTTTAAGTTCACTACGTTGCTCACTCGTACACTCACTGGCTATCTTTATATCACTTAGCTTCAACTTGTAACTACTAATTTTCCAATACAAAGCAGCAAGTGGTTTAGTGACCAGTTGGTACGCCCATTTTTTCCCTTCGTCATCTCTTATGTAGAAGAGAAGGTCTGTCGGTAACTCTACACTCATGGCTCGTTCCTCCTTAGTGGTTGCCTTATCTAGTGTGACTCGTTTGCCGGTTTTGGTTGTCTCATCGCAGTTGGCTCGTTAACTATGTCTGGTTGTCTCGATTGGATTGACTCGCTTACGCAGGATGGTTGTCTCCAATTACATGACTCGTTTGCGATCTCTGGTTGTCTTTGGAACAATGACTCGTTTAGCGGGTCTGGTTGTCTTCTTCCTCTTGACTCGTTCGTCCTTGTTGGTTGTCTCATTTACCATGACTCGTTTAGGGGGTCTGGTTGTCTGCTCTCTCTTGACTCGTTTGCACTCTTCGGTTGTCTCGCCTTCCACGACTCGTTTGCGCTCTTCGGTTGTCTCACCTTCAACGACTCGTTTGTATAACATGGTTGTCTCCAATTGCATGACTCGTTTTCGCTCGATGGTTGTCTTCGGTTCATTGACTCGTTTTGTCGCATTGGTTGTCTCTCCTTCCGTGACTCGTTCACTTAATCTGGTTGTCTTCGCATACCTGACTCGTTTGCATGTTCTGGTTGTCTACTCGTCGATGACTCGTTTATCGACTTTGGTTGTCTTGGGAGCCGTGACTCGTTTCTCTCAAATGGTTGTCTCCCATCCTTTGACTCGTTAACATTACGTGGTTGCCTAGAATATATTGACTCGTTTAGATTGTCTGGTTGTCTTGACGCGCATGACTCGTTTCTCTCAAATGGTTATCTCCCATCCTTTGACTCGTTTCTCTCAAATGGTTGTCTAAAGTCTGGTGACTCGTTTAGATTATCTGGTTGTCTTGATGCTCGTGACTCGCTATCGTCGAATGGTTGTCTTCTATCAGATGACTCGCTTTATTCTCATGGTTGTCTTTTGCTCATTGACTCGTTTGCTTCGTTTGGTTGCCTTCCCATTTGTGACTCGTTTAGTTAGGCGGCGATCTTATGCACCTTACCTAGCTTGGCTTCACTGTATGTCGGTGCAACAGGCAAACCTTCTATCCTGCGCCATGCGTTATACAGATCAACTAAAAACATCTTAACCATATAGCGCACTGCCATGTTGTGTCGATGCCCTTTGGACTTTTCTTTATGCGCGTCCATGTGTTCAAGTCTGTGCTTGTAGTCATCGTATATCTTACGGTACACACATTTGTCAGGCGACTGTTTGATAAAGCTACTACCCAGTACACCTACTAACTTAGTCTTAAGGAATGGATTAAACGTGATACCTTTCTTAACTTTTACCTCACCCTCCGCATCGACATACTCGCTGTCCTCAAGATGTTCTTTCTTGCGGCTACGTCCTTGCCCGTCACTAGCAACATCCAGTCCTGCATACTTGTGTAGGCTAGATGGGTATTCAGCTTTGGTGATGTCTATCTCACTGAGCATAACACCTGCCATAGCAGGCCCAACTCCCGTCACCCCCAAAAGGAATTCGTTATAGATTGGGTAGCCTTTAAGAATATTGCCTAGCCTGCGGAAGTGAGACTTCTCCTGTGCCTCTAGCTCAAGGTAGTTGTCTACCAAACATAGCTCGGTGTAGTCACTGATTACCTCATCACCTTTAAAGGTAGCTTGTCTTGGAAAACTTGCCACCCCCTCAGTAAGAAGTTTGTGTGACCTCCGCAAGTTAGTCAGTACTTGTTGGCCTTCCTTGTCTATCGTGTCCTCCTTCTCGCTCGGTGCTTGCCCTAGCTTGGCCTTGAAGTTACCTACCAACCTGTTGCCGGTTTGGATACGGTTCTTTTGAATGTCATATGCACCACGTACTATTGTTTTTAAGTTACTCATTACTATCCTCCTTTACTAACATGTTGGAATAATTTATGTACCTGCTTGTTCACTACAGTTTGGCAAGATGGGCAGGAGTTATATCCTGCTTCTTCTAAGTTTCTTGCAAACAAGTTATCGCAGTACACACATGGTTTTTCACTAACTAATTCTTGTTTCACTTTACTCATGCTTCGTCCTCCATTGGTTAAATTAAGTGCGTACCCTCAAGGGGCACGACTAACCTTAGCGTGGCTTATTCGGTATGCGCACAAGATTGGAGGACTGTATATAGTCACTGTCCTGTCACATACTCTGGGTGTTAATTAACGTCCACCGCCCAGTGGGACAAACAACTAAGTATAATCCCGTCTGAAACCCTCATCGTAATCGAGATGAAGGTGGGGATTTAAAGCCTCTACTACTAACCCTAAGTTAACTTCATTCAATACCATTGCTATCCCCCCACTTTTCTTTATCTTCTCCAGTTCAAGTTTCTGTAGTGCAGTAGTGGTGTTCTTACCCGCCTTGCATTCAATACCGAAAAACTTTCCTTTGTAGCACCCCACTATGTCGGGCACGCCACTGCGTCCGTAGCCTCCGGTTGCAGGGAAGAAGTAGTAAGCACCCATCTCCTTCAGTATCTTAGCTATCGTCTGTTTAACTTTCTTTTCCGGTGTCATCGCCATCTTTATCTCCGTCGTAGTCTACCCAAAATATATTCTTGGCTATGCGTTTACCTACCCCACGCACATCCTCTGTTGGTGGTTCGTAAGAGAATGTTTGCAGTATCGCTAACTTCCTTTCCATCCATAGCGGTAAGTCCTCATAGCTGAAGAACGCTGGTAAGCTGTGCCCATCAATTCCCGCACCCGCCCCTAGCCCAAACTCGTTTACTTCAATGAGGTTGTTTAGTAGTTTTACTCTATACTTATTCGTATTAAACAATAGCAACGAGTGCACTCCCCTCTTGCGCAACTTCCGAATGTGTCTTGTGGTCTACGAAGACTGCGTACAGTACGATTTGGTACGGGTTATAGCTCCACGTAAAGGTACGTCGCTCAGAGTTATCGAAGTACCCAATACCTTCTAACTCTATCGGTTGCATAGATGTCCTGTTATCTTCTTTTGTACTTTCAACGTCCATCGTTCTTAAAGGACGTAACACCTCATGCGGTAAGGCATCTGCGTTTGGGTAACGTGTACACCTAGACCCAACGGTATCGTTATGCGATATAAGTAGTACATCCGAAGAGTTAAAGGTTTGCACGACATAGAGTATTGCTTGATCGCCTATGTACCCTACTTTCTCGGCGTGCTTGTCTCGCGCCTCCTTGTACCCGTCAAACGTCTTCATCAAATACCAACAATCATCCAACGCTATAGGGGTTTCCTGTCTGTCTGCACGTTCAAGTGCGAGTAAGAGTTCTTCTATCTGGGTGGTAGTTACTTTATCGACAAACAAGTTTTTAGCCATCCGCTCCATTATGTTGCGTGGCCTTGCTAGCAACCTCTCGGCTACCCTTTGAATTGAGCCTATAGATACCAGTGCCATCTCTGCATCGCCTACTGGAGCAAACGATGCCACCATCTTAGAAGCTTTGGACATATCCTTAGAACGGAACCCGCAAGTAACTTGCCCATAACTGTGTGTGTCTATGCGTTTCTGACGCACGATTCGGGGAGAGAAAACCTCGTATATTGGTCGATGGGGTGTACACTCGTCATCGTAGACAGTAACAAGTGCGGTGTATAAGTTACTGTTAGTGGGCCTTACGCCTATTATTAACTGATTGTTAGCGACCTTCCTGTGCGTATAAAACTCTACTTGATATCGTAGCTTACGCTTTATCTCATTCAAGAATGGCGCTAAGGATGTTGGTACAGTAAAACCATTCTCGACTGCCTCACTTAAGAGAACATCTTTGGAATTCTCTGAAATAGTTGGTGGATTGATTACCCAAGATAGGCTATCAAGACTCCCGTTCATCCAACCATCACTGCTAAACTCACCTACTGTTGCATTAGTCTTCATGTTAGTCCTCCAGTTATAATGTTATGTGAACAACTTTACCGTTAGTCGGCTTGGCTGATTTGTTATCGGCTATGCACCACAGCAACGGAATCGACCATGTACCCCATCGACCACCTAGGTAGCCGTCGGTAAATACAATCACTGCTTGTGCGCTGATTTGATTTCTGTGCATGTACTCGTGTACACACGTTATGTTTGTCCCACCTCCGCCCGCTGGTTTAGTAGACTTAACTAAAGAGTCAACGGGCATGCCGTTCTCACCGTACACTTCGTCCCCGCATACCTTAGTGTCCCAATACAACAGTCGTATAGCAGATGGGTTAACTACGTCTATTACACTCTTGATCTCGGATAGAAACTTAGTAAGTTCCAGCTGCCCGATACTACCTGACGTGTCGATTGCTATAACAAGTTCGTCTACCTTCTCACTAACACCGCTCGGTAGGTACATTCCTGCTGCCATATACCTACGATTAGGTCGTGCATACGTACTGTACTCGCTCCCCCTACACGTTTGAGTGATGAATTCGCGTAGTACTTCACGCCAATTGATCTCCGGTTGTAGTAAGGAATCAATAGCGCGATTCCCGCCCGACCCCATCTTCCCTGCTGTTAGTGCTCCTTGTCTAACAGCTTGGTCAATGTCATCTGCAAGCTGGGCCTCTTCGCCGTCGGACATGTCTTGCGCACCATCCCAGTCGTGCTCGTCCATACCACCTTCACCACCTTCACCACCTTCACCACCTTCATCGTCTTCGGGCGGGTCTTCTTCCAGTATGGCAAACACTTGTCCGCTATCCATATCTCTAAACTTACTGTCTAGTAAACCTATCTGCTTACCGCTAGCATTTACGGGCATCGTTGCAAAGCCGTCATGATTGTCATCTACGATCATCTGATTGATCACATAGTCACACGCCATGTTAGCTAGCTTAGAGTTACGTTTGTATAAGTACAGCCACGTTACTAGATGTCGGAAGAGTTTGTGGTAGCACTCATGCAGTACAAGAAACCGTAACTCTGCATCAGTTAAACCCATTACGAACTCTCGTCCGTACCACTCGTCCCTCCCGTTAGTGCACGCGGTAGGTATGTCATCGCTGATTGTTTTACTGCCTATCATTAACACTCCCGCAAGTGCGTAATACTTGGGGTTAGCCATGATAGCTACAACGGCTTGGGTCAATCGTTGGTCAGCTGTTAGCTGGTGATTAAGTGTGAGTCCCATTATTCAGTCCTCCATTGACCTTGCACCATCCATCCATTCGCCATGCACCACTCTCCGAATCCCTTACAGTTATTCACAGCAGTTGCCCTATCTACATCGTACCCTTTCGCTCGAACTCCATTAACAAACAACCCTTGTGACTCTCGACTAAGTTTAGACATGTACTTCATCCAGTTGTCTACCCACTTGTACTCGATGGTCGCTAGCGTGCGGTACACAACCATGCACACAGCGGCAGGAGCCGTAGGTACTTTGGCGTTATCGGGGTCGTTCATTAGGTCGTGCATACTGGGCATTTGGTCAGCGAGTTCTATGTATGCCCGTAAGTCTCTAGCAGCACGTTCTCCTATTGTGCCGATCAGTGCCGCAGTTAGTGTTGGCCCATCCATTAGGTGACGCTGCTTCACCCAATCAGAAGCGGCCTCCAAAGAACGTGGCGTAACGAAACTCGTTCTCTCTGGTGCTTGTGGGTGAAAGATGTACGGATTTGTTTCAGGGTTATCGTGCTGAGTGAAACTGTGGAATAGTTGTGGTGTTTCGTTTGCCCACTTAAGGATTGAACTATCCACCCCGTTATTGATGGCCCACTCCACCCATGCAATATTGTCGGACTTCTTCATGTTAATAATAGTAATGCGATTACGCGCATGTGGCGGGAGTATATCCCCAACACCTTCTGCTCCAAGGTTAGTTGTTGCGATCACAATAGAACCTTTGGTTAGACGGTCACTACCGCATGCGTGCTCTAACATCACACGTAGTAGTCCGTTCTTTACTGCTGGGTTAGCCTTGCCATACTCGTCTATCATAAGTATGACGGGTTTCTTATGGTGGAATCCCAGCTCTTCATTGAGTGCGTAACGTACTACGTTGTCGTCCCCAATCTTATCGAACATAGGAACCATCAGGTCACCCAAGTCCTTGGTTGTTGCATCGAAGTATATGGGTATGTGGTTAGGTAACTTCTTCGCCAACATCTGTAAGATAGATGTCTTCCCCGAACCCATATCTCCTTGAAACAAAGTGGTGCGCTTGTCGCCTACTGCTAGTGCTGCACTCACGCATTGGTCAATCGTTAAAGCATCGTAGTTAGTTGTGCCTGTTGGCATAACGTAGTCCTCCAGTTGTGGTTAAAGTTAAAAGCCTAGTGTTGGTAATTCATTAATGATCTGTTGTACTTCCTGCTTAGTCCGATCACGTAGCGTGGCGCTTGCCCTTAGCCCATCCGGCGTTACACCCGTAAGTGCGTTACGTAAACTTATATGCAAGGCTGCAATCTTCGGGTCGTTGTTGAAGTTACACTTACCCATCAATTCAACGATTTCGGCCACGTTATCTATGATGGTGGAATGAAACCCCTTCTTCTTATCTGTATCGTCATAGTCGATACGCTCGACAAGATTGACCAATGGCTTGCGCAGCTTCTCAAACATGTACTGACTAACCCCGTCCATTCGAGACTCTAGTAGTTCAACGTACTGCTTTTTCATTTCGGCTGCGGCTTGATCGCCTACCTTTATATAGTAGTTATCGGGGTCGGCTATGTAGTCAAGGTGTACGCTAAACTTAATCTTCGGCGCTAACTCATCGACTGTTGGGAATAGAGACTCGTCATACAGTTCCCCCAGCTCCAGCTGTGCGGCAGCTGCTGCACGCGGATAGTCATCAAGAAACTGCTGCTTCATCGCATCAAACTCCAGATGGAAAACCTCCATCTGAGCCTGATAGTCAAGGTTGTTTACGTTAGGTAATAACCTTGCACCTAAGTCCCCCCAAGGCACTGTCTCTCCAATGTGGTACTGATATATTGCTCTGCTAAACTTCTGCAAGGCGGTGTGCGGGGCACTGCTTATCAGTGATTTCTTTGCAGTGATCGCTTTGGGGTTAGCCTTCTTAAGTACCGCCAATGCGAGTGCTGCTTCGGGATCGTCCTTTACTAGATCAGGCACACTACGTGACAGAGATACAACCTTCGCTGCTGTTGCAACCGATGGCGCTACCGCCTCGGGCATTTCGGTGTCGAACATTGAGTCTTGCATTATACATTCTCCTTAGTTGGTGTTTCATTAAGTTTACTTGCGTTTGATTCATTATTATCGCTTGTTGTACTCGTTGGGTCAAGCGATGCGTACACTTGTGCACTGTCCATACCTTCAAAGTCGTACTCTGCTAGCAGGTCACTTAGGGTATTGCTATCGTCTATCTCCATAACAGGCTTGTACGGCAGCTTCACTTGCTTTCGCACTGGCACACTTTTACCCGCACCTAACTCCCCTCGTAGACGGGTATTAACCACATGGTCTGCCGCTACGTTCCAATGCTCCCGCACATTCTTTAGCTTCCGCGCTTTGGCGTGCTTCGCTTCGCGCTTGGCTATACGTTTAACCACATCAGTCGGGGAGTACTGTTGTACGCGCCCTCCGTCAAACCCCGCTTCGTACGCTGCGGTTAGTGCTTCCTTGAATTGCCATTTAGTAATCTTCATGCGTCTTGCTCCTATAGTGAAAGTACAATTCGAATAGACCACAGGGCGTAGTCCATAAAGATGAATAACCCTATGCTCATGGCGACCGCACCCAGTACTTGCAGTGGTAGCAACCACCATGGCTTGGTCTTGGCCCATGCGTTTATGTCGTGCGGGTCATGGGTGTTGTGCATCTTGCGCAGTGCATCGCGTGCAGTTCTTATCTGCTTCCTACGTGCTGCTTGCATATACTTAATCTCGCTAAGTGTCATGTCGTTCTCCTAGGTAGGGATCCCTACCTTGTTGGTTTACGTGGTGCGTTTAGGGTTTAACTGCTTGAGGTCTTCCCGTGACATAAGCATGTAGTTGCTCTTGTTTAGGGGTGCTACCGTATGCTTAACATCGCGTGCTTCTGATTCGCCGCATACCAAACATACTGTGATGCCCAACAACTTACGGGCAGGTGAATAGGGTTTGTTGCATTTAACACACTGAGCCATATCGTTCTCCTAGGTAGGGATCCCTACCTTGTTATACAAAAATTAAATCAAAAAAAGAGACCCATTATAGCATACTGTAATACCTTTTGTCAAGGGCTAATTGTAATACGTATAAGGGTATAGCTAATTGTAACTCGATTAGGTGTTGGTGTAACGTATAACGGTTTGGTGTCGTAATGTATAACGGTTTGGTATTGTGACGGGAGTACTGTTACGTTTATGGCCTATTGTGACGTTTATGGGGGGTAATGTTACACACAAATGTAACAAAGGAAATCGGGCTGTAGCCTTAGTGGGACGAGGGGTTTAGGTATATATGTATTGTATTGTTATATTGTTACGTAAAAAAAAGGTACACGGCAACTATTTGAAATTTTTTAGGGTGTCTTAGATTTGCATCTCTTGGCTTGCCCAAGCTCTTACAGATTCTTGGAAGTACTTTTTTTAGACGTAACAATGTAACAATACAACCTTAGCTACGCATATCATTAACTTAGGACGCATAGTTAAACATCACGTTAGAAGTAAAACGTAACAATAGATTTGAAGGTAGGGATCCCTACCTAGCAAGTGGCGCTGCAACAGCACAGCTACTATCAGACTGAAAATAAGAACAGGTGGAGCCGCAACAGCATAGCTACTATCAGAGTAGATACAGCGGATATGATCTAACTGGTAAGAAAACAATCACTTTATTTTAGGCACAAAAAAAGCCCTACCAGATTTCTCCGGTAGGGCTAATGGTTAGGTAGGGATCGCTACCTACTTACCCGCGAACATAAGAATTACAGCGGATACTTTTGTCTTCGCATCCGCATAATCCAAACCAACTTCGCCGTCCTTCAATGACAACCCCTCGCGATCCTGCGCATTGTTCAATGCTACAATCACATTGTTAAGCTGGGTCTGCAAAGCATACAAGGGATTTTCCTTTTCCTTCTTAGCTTGCACCGCTTTTGCTACCTTCTTAGCCTTAGCTTCGTCCTTCTTAGCCTTAAGCTCTGCGGCGGTAAACTTCGCGCCAGTAGGATTGGAAAGCTTCGCAATCTTAGCCCGTGCTATAGCAGGATTAGTTTTTCCAGTACCCTGCATCCACATGCAATGCTTATTCAAGTCGGTAAGCATAGTTTTAAACTGCACGCCCTCCTTACCATTAACCTTGTGTTCAGCGCGCAGGGCATTCATCAGCACCATACCCGCCGTCCAATCCTTCTCCCCAAATTTCTTAGCCGCTTTTGGATTAGCCTTAAGCCAAGTATCGTATTTAGCCTTAGGGTGGCCAGATAAGGTAGGGAACATGGGGCAGACAAGCTTGTCATCTAACTGTTTGCCTATACCTGCTAGCGTATTGCCAAGGCTACCAACTGCATCCGCAGCCTCGTTACAGGCGCGAGTGACTAACGCCGGTATAGCTTTCAATGCTTTGGTGGCCGCCGCTTGTAACAATGGCTTGACTACTACTACTTTAGGATTTTTACTCATAATGATTTACTCCAGATTAATATAATGATTAGTAGGTAGGGATCCCTACCTAAGGCCGGCATATTTGCTCGACTTGGATATAGTGTACCATCTACTATAGTA
>Ga0208814_1001677_pt1 | contig 10086 bp, 1 predicted proteins | sample MalvirAntarct_55_FD_184253 | JGI IMG/M metagenome (GOLD analysis project Ga0208814, IMG submission 184253) | Marine viral communities from the Global Malaspina Expedition - Malaspina viral metaG Antarct_55 (SPAdes) (version 2) | ecosystem: Environmental > Aquatic > Marine > Oceanic | place: South...
ACTGATTTGCCATTGCCACTCTGCGAGTAGATAGGTCAAAGTATTTGGTCATCATGCCTTCGAGGTCGTTCTCTAAATACTTCTCCAAAGACTTCAGTGAGTCAGGGTACTGGTCAAGACGGAGCATCCGTTGGTAATCAATGTGATCACCTGTTGAATCTCTCCGTCCACCTGTTGGAGGTGGCATATATACGCCATCGTCATCAGTCAAACGGCTGAAGATCATTTTAGCTTTCGTTTCAGCTTGCAGTGGAGTGATGTCAGCATTACGCTCGGTGAGTGACTCACGCATTAAGTGTTTAGCTAACTCCATTTCTACATTAACTTTATCCCGAATCATGGCTTCTTTGTTCCACACTTGAGGGAAGTAATCCTCGATGTGGCCCATGATTACGCCCGACTCTTTTAAGCTAATCGCCTCTTGAGAGAACACTGCACGAAGGTCTTGATAGATCGCAAACTCTTCTGGAGACAGACGCTTCTCTGACTCATGCCCAAGAGGTCTACGCAACGTCTTCACGATACGAGTGACACTAGGAGCCTGATTGGTTCTTAGAGGATTATTCTTTGAAGCCCAAGCTCCAACAATACCTTTTGCATCGGGAAGTTTTTTGATCTTTAGAATGATCGGAATAATCCTGCGAGCTAGTTCAGAGTTCTGCTTCTCGTGAAAGCCAGAGCCAGAGAGAGGCTGGATGAAATCACCTAACCACTTCATGCCATTGCTGCGAAGACGATCAGAACCTTTGGCGAAGAATTGCTTTGGCCCATACTGAGATAAGGTTTTAGCTTGAGCTTCTGACAATGGCTGTCGTTTAGCCACAGCTACTAATGCAGAGGTTAATGTTGGGGGAGCACCTTGATCCTCCATTGGAGTTACTGCATCTGCCCAACCACGATTGTTAATGTTGCCTTCAGAATTAATGGCAGCAGTAAGCACTGCAAAGTTAGGGTTATCCGCATCAGTGTCAACAACTCTGCGCTCACTATAAAGCATAGGACTGTCTTCATCGAACAAGTCGGAGGCAAGGTGGTGCATCTTCTTGTTATCAAAGAATACCATCTCTTCATAGTTAACTAACTCTGAAGTTTTAAGCTCTCCAAATTCATCATTGGTATTGACACGATTAGTTGTACTACCCACCTTGGCTTCATAACCAAGTGACTCCAGCATATCGTCAATGAACGCACGAGCTAGTGGCCCTCCATCCAGACTTCCATCTGATAAGTTTGACTCCAAGATATTGTAGAATTGTTGCCCACTTAAAGTGTCATCAGGATTAGCTGCCACTCTATCCGAAACTGCTTTTGCAATCGCTTGAGCAAGACCGCCTTCAGAGCCATTTAAAATGACTTGTTGATTGTCAGTGGGATCAGTAGTGCTAGTTTCAAGCTCCTTTAAGCGACCAATCATTTCATTGATCAGGTCACTGTCTGGACGATGAAGGGTTTTATCAAACATAGCGACCCGTTCAGCACCGACAATAAGCGGTATCATTACTGGGTCTGCTTTATAGCCAACGACTTGATTAAGGACTTGGTTGAGCTTACCAACCTCCTCATCAGCCATAACGTAGGCTTGGTTAAAGAACTCTAAATCCGTAAGGTCTTTGTCTAGCTCTTGTTCCATCCTAGCGATACGATCTGGATCATTACTCTCTCTGCCTAATCGAGCTATCATCTGCTCTTTAGACCTGATTTTATTCTGAGTCATCACAATGCTTTCGGCATAGTGAGAGCTGTCCATGTGAGCCTCATGAAGTAGCTTCACATTATCCATCATCGAAAGAAACTTTGATGGGCCAGCAATTGTTGGAGATTCCTTAAATATCTTCTTTTCTTTTGCAAGAGCTTCCATCATCCCTTGCAGAGAAGCAAGAGTTGGGCGTTTTGCAAACGTATCAAATCCTACATCAGCATTAGTTGTGGCATGAATACCTCGACCATGACGACCATCGGCAGAAGGTCTGAGCACAGGGTTTTTGTTGCGGTCAAATGCTGCACCATTAGGGCTGGAGTGCCATACGATTTGTATTGAACCATCAGCTTTGCGACCAAGACCTCTGGCTGCATTATCCATTAACTTGAATCGAGTTGGGCTGGCCTTCTCTGCATAATCCATGTAGCTATTGATCATTTTATCCTTCACCTTTGGAAGGACTGCTCTCAAGAAAGTATCTTTTAAAGCATCAGTTTGCTGTATCTTGACTTCATTCGCTCCAAGAGGTTCAGCGTAAGCAAGCTCGTCAAAGATGCCAACTAGCTTGTGCTTATCAACCACACCCTCAGTTAAGTATTTAACGCTGTCACGAACATCATCAAAGATGTCTATAACAGTGTTAGCTTCTTTGTTTGTTAGGCCAGTAAAGATGTTATTTCTTTGTGGGAAACTACCTGACATGTAATGAATGAAGGACTCAGTAAAGAAGTGCTCCATTTCTTGATGCTCACTAGCAGAGCTTCCAAGGTGTTTACGAACACGTTTCTTTATTGCTTCTGGCTGTAAGCGATACGTTTCTAAAATGGCTATCTTACTGGAGGATGGGATCGCTTGAGTCCTAAGAGCTAGGCGAGCCATACCTCTCATGCCATCCTTAATTCCCTCAGTGCTGTCTCCTGATATTACAGCCAGATTAGTGACATCCTTACGGATTCGGCTCAAGAATGCTCTCATTTCTTTAGAGCTTAGATCAATTGGGTTGATCATATCTCTGGCGTAAGGAGTGTTAGGATCACCGATTCTTCCCCAGTGAGATTCAAGGTCGTCCACAATGGTATAAGCATCTAAGAATTTTGTGCTTAAAAACTCACTGTTGGTTTCCATATCAAGCATATTTAAGAATCGAGACATGACCTGACGTAGTGAGTTCTGTATCAACTCATCCCGATGGGTGAACATCCGTATGAACTCTTGTCCCTGAGTTGACATGCCGTTTGGTATGCCTGTTTTCTCATCGACTGGCCCATTAAACAGACGCTCTTCTTTATCTACGAGCACCCTGACAATGTGACCTAGCTTAGTATCATTCTTAGCTGCTTTTGCTCTTTTATTTTGTCCACGCCTTATCATCTCAAGTCGTATTGCTCTGACGTTGCCTGCGCCATTTGCATCTCCAGCAGCGTCATCTGAGATTGCTTCACGCAAAAGATGACGAATGGTTGGAGTATCTAACTTGTTGTACCTTGCATCTTCTTTAAAGTTTTTAGGTAATCTTGCAGGGGTACTCTTCCACCTCTCTAAAAGCGCAGCAGCCGCTGCTGGGCCTTTAATGTCAAAGCCTCCAGCCAGATCAGTTAGCTCCTTAGTAGAAAGGTCTTTAACTGAAAACTTTTCAGACTTAAATTGATCACGGGGAGTCTTTTTAACTTTCTTGTAATTAGCCTTATTAGCCCAAGTCACTAAGGTCTCAAGTGAAGGTTCGATCTCTGGCTTCTTCTTCTGCCAAGCCAACTTTATCTTGAATCCATCACGATACTTTTCAAGCGCATCAGGGAAGGCATCTTTAGACATGCCAGATAAGATGAGCTTTTGCTCATTGCGGAAATACTGAGCACGCAAAGTATCATCTAGCTTGTTAACGAGTTCACGAACACCACCAGTCTCCCAATGCTTCGCAAGCTCGTAAATTAATTCTTTCTCCGCTTCCATTGGCATCTCAATCATGCCTGATTCTAAATCTGCCCACTCTTCTGGAGTAAGATCACTACCCATCTTGCCCTTATCTTCAGCAGACTTTTCACGAATGATGTTATAGATTCCCTCAGAGGCTTGACGGAGTTCATCATACATTGAAGAGACTTGTCTAAACTTACCCGTTGGTGCTCGCTCACTGGTTAATGACCAGAAAGATTTAGCCAATTCTTTCATTGGCATAACCATGTCTCTACCAGCTAGTGCATTCTCTATGTCTTCATTCAAGAGAGTGTTCAGTCCAACGCGAGTCTTAATAGCTTCGCCTGTAGGTGTCTTAGGTTCAGCGTTTAGTAGATCAACTTGTATGCTCACTCCATCCGCATCTAAAGTGTTAGTCAATAAGTCTCGGTGCTGCTTTTCATTTGGAATGATGTTGATGAACAAGCGTTCTAAATCAGGATCAACTACTCCAGACTGTTTAACAAATCGCTCGTACAGATATTTAAAATACTTTTGGACTTGCTGGAAGTACGTCTCCAACTGAGCGTCTGGTGAAGCCTTAGTTCGCATTGCAAATAAAGAAAAACTTTCTGCAAAAAACTCTTGAGGCGTAAGGTCTGAGTTGTGAATTATTTTACTTTCACCAATAGTAGATGTGTTAACTCCTGTGCGATATTCGCTGCCAATAGGTAGCGCATCAGCCATCTTCTCTACGTCTAGGCTTCCGTCTTCTTTGTAGTATTTGCCCATCGCTTGCATGAAATCACTTCTTTGACCAGGAGTCAGTATGTTGCCATACATCCAATGGGCCATTTCATGGTAGAAAGTCGCTAGCTTGGGGGTAATAAAACCATCCCCATCCATGATGGTAACTTCATTTTTGCTGTATAAAGCATTCCAAGTACCCTCACTGCCTCTCTTAGTTTGCCTTTTCTTGTTGAAAATAGGAGCGACATCTGAGTAACCCAAATCTCCAAATCGATCTAATAGAGCCACTGCATTTTCTACAAAATCAGGGCCATGGGATGCAAACTTTTCCCGTATTTGAATGATGGCTGCTTTACGAGACTGAGTGTTTCTCATGACTCCATTAGGAAGTAACTTTGCACGAACATCTTCAATCGCTTTAGTTGCGTCCATTCGGCTCTTCATTACAGTAGAGGTTCTACTCCAAGGTAAGGTAGTCATGGAAGTTGCAAATCGATCAAACTCGGCAAGAGAAGTACCTAAGTACCCCTTTTCGCTCATAGCTCTTGAAACAACAGGACTAAGAGCGTCTCTTAAAATGACAGCATCTTCTTGAGTCAGTCCTAGATCAGCTAAAGTTCTATCAAAACTTTCTATTGGCAGTGGCTCTGGATCGCTTGCTTTTGGAGTTGATGATGGAACTTCCGCAACAGTCTCAGCAACAGGGGTAACTGGTGCAGTTTCTTCTGGTACTCTGCTAGGTGCAGGTTCTCCAATAAGACCATTGATGTCTTCAAATAACTGCCTCTCATCCAAAGTCGGAATGTCAGATTGCATCGATGCCTCGGTGTAATCTGGGCCATCTACAGGATCAACTGGTCTTTGATCTGGAGCAGTGAGTTCATCAATTGTTCTTGCAGCATCATCAAGTGCAGTAGCTGGTGCTACTGGATCAGGAGCAACTGGTGCTGGAGCATTGGATGCAGCTTGTTCATCTGTGTAGGCTTTAATGCGAGCAGCCAGACTATTGATGTTAATAGAATTGAGGTCTTCTCCCTCTTTCTTTAGTCCGTACTCTTCAATGATTTTCTTCATCAAGACTTTGCGCTGCTCTGGTCGCTTACTCTTGACTGCGTTATCTATTTTCTTTTGGTCAACACCCATATCTTGAAGTAGTGCGATAGACTCATTGGTTAAATCAGACTTAGGGCGACCAGTAGCTACAGGAGCGGCATCTGGTACTGCGGCTTCTATCGCATCATCTGCTAGTGCAGGAGTTACTGGAGCATCTACGACTGGAGCTTCGGCAACAGCTTCAGCAATATTCCCCTCTGGTAAAGTATCCTGAGTAGTTCCTTCTCTAGCCGCTGCCCTCGCTGCGTCTCTAGCTGCCGCTTCTGCTTCTCCGTCTATCATATTGATCTGAGGTTTTTCACCAGCCACTGCTGGAGTGGCAGATGGAGGTGGAGTTTCTGGAACGACAGGCACTCGTGTTGTAGGTGCTGGTGTGTCTTGAGAAGTCTGAAGTGAGTTACGAATTTGGATGACAGTTTCTTTGAGGCCAGCTAATTCTTCACTCTCTTTGAAGAGAGCTTCTTGTGCCTTACCAGAGGCAGTCTTTAACTCCTCATCTATTTCTGCCTGACGAGCTGCACCATTGCGTAGTTTAACGCGAGTACGATTGAGTAAATTGATTTGTGCAACAAGTGGCTTACGACCAGTTGGGTTGGTGGTTTGATCTAACTTAGCTTGTACTCGATCTATGGCTCCAGTGATTACATCGTAATCATCTTTGTCTGCCCAACTGATTGCTTCTTCTACTGGAACTTTGCGATCTGCTGCATCCATAGCAGCACGTTGAGCTTCCATTGCATCAAGTTGAGCTGACTCTGTAGCGTCTATCTCAGCACGTTGGTCGTATGATGCTTGGGTTTCTGTCTCTAGCTTTGCAGTAGCTCCTTCTGGAGTCAAAGCAAAATCAACTTCCTTTTGAGTCATCATTGGAATTGATTCGGGAGTGTAGCCTTCGTCAAGTAGACGTTGGGCTTGCTTGGTTCCTATGCGAGCACCCCATGCTCCAGAGAACGCAGCCATGATTCCACCTAGACCAGCACCAGCTACAAGACCGATACCACCAGCCATAGCTCCTCGGCTTACAGAGTATTCATCTTGGAGTCCAACGTCTATTTCGTAGCCTTGAGTCAGTGCATCTATGCCTACTCCAACAGGAGCAGCGACTGCACCCTCGACTAACGCACCACGTTTGGCAGCAGCTTTTACACCAGCTCGCATACCACTTTCTCCAACTGCAACAGCTCCACGAGCTGCGGCTTTACCTACTGCCGCACCAGCACCAAAGCCGATGAGGTTAAGAGGGTCAGCCAGAATAGATTGGCCTATGTTAGCTGCGACATTGAATCCACCGATCTTATCAGCAAAGCCACCCTTACTATTGAGCATGGGAACTTTGTGATAAAGAGAAGACATACGAGCCATGTGGCTTTTTTGCTCTTCGTTGGCACTACTTGATTCTGCCCAGTTTATGCCAGCACCAACAGTGTTTAAGTTGTTCCAAGATTGATCTTCATGGAACTCCTCAAGCATCTCTTTGTCGTCTGCGAAGTATCGGCCTTTCCATTTTCGGTAGTAGTCACGGATGTCAGCCAGCGCACGAGGGTCACTAAGGACTTGATCGTCTGGCGTGTCTTGAAGGTATGATTGGGAAGGTGATGATAAGTTAGATGCGTCTTGTTCAGCTTTAACTCTGGCTTGTATTTCAATCATTCTTGCAGAAGGTAAGGACATTCGGTACTCCAGTTTCCGAAATTAATTTATTAAGGAAACTTTATGGGAGTACCGAGTTTAGGTCGTCCTAAATATTGTTGAACATGCTCGAAGCGTTTTCTCCTTCGTTTATTACTTTACGAACAAGCCGACCTACCTCAAAATGCTTCTCGTGGAGTTGCTCCAAGTTTGACTTTATTATGCGATCTAACTCTATTGCTCTAGTTGTGTCTGTCGTGTTCTTTAGCTCTTCCTTATCGGCTTCATGAGAAGTGATTAAAGCCTTATACTCATCTTGAAGGTCTCTAAGTTGTTGCGGAGTAACATATAACGCTCTACCACTTTTTCTGTTTTCAAGATAACTTATTGCGTTATCCACTGACCTGATTCGTGTATTGCTTCCAAATTCAGGTTTGAATAGAACTGGGTCGTATCTGAGACCTTGATCGACATCAACTTTTTTCTCTGGTGCTGATACTCCCTGACCAGATGCAAACATCTCTTTCATCATAACTTTAAGTTCAGACATCACCTTTGACATTTCGTCTTGACTTGCTCGCATTCCAAAGGCCTTTTGTGGGTCTTTCTCACGAGCCAATACATCCTGTTGAGTTTCGTTTATCAAGGTAGCAAGCGAGGCTTTTGCGTTGTCGTACCCAGCCAAGTTGTTTGATTGACTAGCAGATTCCATTAGGTCAATAGCGTATTGAGCGTCTGTTTGAAATTGATCTATGTACACATCTCTAAACCTAGTAGGAGTATATTGAGTTACACCTGCTAGGTTTTTTGAGTTCAACTGCATTTGTGCCATCTGACCAGAGTAAGTTGGAATATTATTAGTTTCAGCCCAACCATTTAACGCTGCTTGAACTTGAGTTGCGTTGGCATCATCCCAAGCTCCCTTTTCAATTTCACCAGCAATATAAACGCGCAAACTTTGAGCCCTGTTTGAGGTGATGACATAATGCTGACCAAGTGCATTAATCTGTGGATGATAATCTACTGGCACACTTTTAAAGTTGGCAATAAGAGTCTGGTTATTCTGTTGCTTGAAGTCAGCTACTAGCTTTTGATTTGCAAGAGTTGCCTTCTGTAACTTCTGGTCAACAGAATTGTTGTTAGCCGTCATGCCTGTTAGGTCAAACACTTCTTGCTGTGATCTAGTTTCATTCCAAGTTTGTGTGATCACAGCAGGATCAGTAATACCCCATCTTTCCAGTGAAGCAGTAACACTTTCGATAGTGGCTGTTTTGAAGCTAGCATTTATATCTGCCTTTGCACTTCTCAAATCCATTGCTGGTTGAAGTGCCACAGCTCTATCTGCCGCTGCATTTGTAGCGGTGTCAACAGTTTGCTTTTGACCAAAGTTATAAGTAGCTTCCTTGTTACCCTGAGCGTTTGCTATTTTAAGTTGCTCTGCGGCTAAGTCCTCTGCGCTCATATTTCTAATGCGATCTATATCAGCGTTGATTGCACCCTTGGCTAGTGCAGCAGCAGCTACAACATTTGCTTCAAAGTCTTGTGCAAAGTTCGCATCATCCTGTGTATTGGTGATAACTAGACGCTTAACTGCTACCTCGGCTTTCAAGAGCGCAGCTTCTAACTGAGCTGTATTCAATGTAAAGTTGCTATCAGCTTGAGCTTGCTCAACAATCTTTCTGGCAAGATCGGTAACGCGATCTTCTTGGTCTTGCGCAAATTTAATATCATCTCGGCCTTCTAAAACATTTGATCGATCTATACCCTTTTGAGCTTGAGCTACTGCGTTATCTATGAACGCAGGGTCTACATTAGTGTAAACTTTCTTTAAAGAATCTGCGTCAGGAGTCTTCATTGTAGCGATTAACTGCATTACTTTTTCCATCTCTGGAGCTTGCTGATCCCTATCGAACACCGATTGCATGGAAGCAATGTTTGTACCCTTACCAGTTAAAGTATCAAAATCATCTAAGCGAAGTTGGTTAGTGCCAAGCGATTCTCTCAAGGCTGATATATCTTCAGCAGTAGGTATTTTTCCTGATTGTGTTTTAAAAAAACTTTGGAGTGCTTTTTCATTAAAACCACGGATTGTTTGGTCTCTTTCCATCTGAGCAATTTCAGCAACAGCTTGCTTCTCTGCACGAGATTTGTTCTGGGCAGTAACAATGCCTTGGAGACGCTGTTGAGTTGGAGCGTGTTTTCTCAACACTCCACCTGAGTTTGCATCCCAAGCGTCTGATAAACTCTGCTCGGTCACTTCTATGCCAAGGTCAGATTGATTCTTTAAATGTTCGTTGAATAGCTTGGCAGCTTCTCTTCGGTTTGTTGTAGACCTTTCACGCTGGGCTTTCATCCCATCCATTATGGAAGCAAACATTATGAATCATCCTCCTCATCTCGTTTGTAATCGTAATCAAAGTTCCAGTCATTCTCGCGCAACCTGCTTAACTCATCGCCAAATGCGCCACCTTGCCTTTTAAGATTGTCGTAAGCGTTAGTCTGCATACTGTTGGTGAGAGTGGCTGCGTTATTAAGCGCACCTTGACCATCAGATTTTCGAGCTAGATTAGCCATGTCAAAAGGCTTAGAGTAATATCTATCGTACTCGCCAGTGATGTTAGCTCGGTTCGTATTGAGGAGGTTCTCGTAGTCAGTGGCTTTTCCAACTGCTCGTGTCTGAGCATCTGTTCTGGCTTTACCCATCAGGTCAGCGTACTTGGTTGTGAGTTCACGTTTACGATCACTCTCTAGTGATGAGTCCAGCATGCCTCGTGATCTTTGGTTGGCATAGCCTTGTGAGTTAACTCGGTCAATGACGTTGTTAAGATCGCTCACGTTCTGATCAAAGTAAGTGTTAGTGTCGTTTTGAATCGACTGAGGAGTTACCTGACTCCGCGCTCCAAGACGATCAAACACATTCTTTAGAGTGGCTTGATAGTTTCTCATCTGAGTCTGTTGATCAGTTCGCATGTCGATGTCGTAGCCCTCACGAAGGCGAGCCA
>Ga0208814_1001682_pt1 | contig 10072 bp, 18 predicted proteins | sample MalvirAntarct_55_FD_184253 | JGI IMG/M metagenome (GOLD analysis project Ga0208814, IMG submission 184253) | Marine viral communities from the Global Malaspina Expedition - Malaspina viral metaG Antarct_55 (SPAdes) (version 2) | ecosystem: Environmental > Aquatic > Marine > Oceanic | place...
CGGAACTAGTACAGCTACAATACTAGCTAAATCTATTTTAGACGAAATAGAAAAACATAACATGTTAGATGACACAAGGTCTTTAAAAGAAGGCATAAACACTGGTGTTGAGAAAGTAATAAAATACTTAAACAAAATATCTAAAAAAATTAAAGGCAATAAAATAGATCAAGTAGCTACTATATCAGCGAATAACGATAAAGAAACTGGTTTATTAATTGCTAAAGCCTTTAAGATGGTAGATGAGACAGGCATAGTCATGATGGAAGTTAATGACCAACCTAAAACTACAGTAGAATTAATAGAAGGCGTTCAGTATGAACAACCGTTTAAAAGTTCTCATTTTATAACAAACAAAGAAAAAGGATCTGTAGAGTTAGAAAATTCTTTAGTTTTAATAGTAGAGTCTCAGATAGAAAACATAAGGCAAATACAAAAAATATTAGAACATATAATACAAACTAAGCAAAGTTTACTTATTATAGCAGACATGGACCCTCAAGTAGTTTCTGCCTTAGCTATGAATAAAGTTAAAGGAAATATAAAAGTAAACGTCTTAGACGCTCCTATGTATGGTGTGAGTAAAAAAGATACTCTTGATGACTTATGTTCAGTTACGGGTGCTACACTTATAAATGAAGAACTAGGGGATGACATGGATATTATAGAGCCAGAACATCTAGGGAGTTGTATTAAATCTATTTCAACTAATCTAGATACTATAATTCAAGTAGATTTATCTAACAATACTAGAGTAGAAGAAACTATTAATTTCATTAATAAAAGATTAGAAGATGAAAAAGCTCCAGGCATGGTTGCTATGTTAGAAATGAGACTAGCTAGGTTAAATGCTAAAGTAGCTGTAGTTAAAGTAGGCGCTAATTCTGAAGTAGAATTAAAAGAAAAAAGAGATAGAGTAGAAGATGCTATTTGCGCTACAAAAGCCGCTATTAAAGAAGGTATAGTGCCAGGTGGAGGCATTGCTCTGTTAAACGCATCTAATATTTTAAAACCAGAATCTATTGGAGAAGAAGTTTTATATAGTGCAATAAGAAAGCCTTATGAAATTATATTGAAAAATGCAGATATAAAACCTACTGAAGAAATAGAACTAGAAGGACATGGTATAAACGTGGTTACAGGAAAAACGGTTAATATGGTAAAAGCCGGAATTATAGATCCTTTATTAGTTACTAAAAGTGCATTAATAAATGCAGCTTCGGTTGCTACAACTATAATGTCTACTGATTGTGTCATAAATAATATTAGAGATGAAAGCAATAGGTAAATATATAGTTATAGACCCTTTAAAGGAAAAAAATATTAAAACTGATGGTGGTTTGATATTAGGCGAAAAGCAAAGAGAAGATATAAGATACCGACAAGCTACTGTTGTAGCTGTTGGTACCTCTGTTGAAGTAATTAAAAAAGGAGATAACATAATGTTTGACAGATCTTCCGGCTTCAATATTGAATTAAAAAACAAAGAATACAAGATCATTAAAGAGTTTGATGTAGTAATAATTTTATAACATGAGTAGATTACGTAAAAACGGTAAAACAAAAAGCAAATATAAAGGAGGATTTTCAACACAATTCTCTAGTGGATTAAGCATGAGAACTCCTTTCCATAAAGTAGCCGTAGCAGGTTCTGAAAACGCTCTAGAAGAAAGTTCTATAGCTGAAGATCCTGACGTAATAAAAACAGAAGAACCTAAAGAGTCAGGTGATCCTGGTGCAGCTGAACAAAGAAGTAATACCTTAAAAGAGAGTGGAGCTGCAGAAGCAGCTGTTAATAACGCTGGTGATAAGGATACAGTTCCAAGTGATACTGATTACTCAAGAGAAGAAGTAGGAGCTTTCTTTCAAAGAGTAAAAATGGCAAAAGAAAAAGAAGCTCTTGACAAGCAAAAAGCAGAAGCAGAAGAAGCTAATAAAATAAAAGAAGATGAAATAGACAAAGGCCAACTGAAAGAAGAAGAAGAAAATGAGGAGTTAAGAGAAAGCACTAGTCAAGGTGAGGATATTGGTTATGATGCTGAATCAAATAAAAAAGATGCAAGAGGCGAAATAAAAGAAAGCAAAAAAGTAGCAAAAGATACAGCTAGACAAGAGAAAAAAGATAAAAAGAAAGCTGCTAGAAAAAATCCAGATGGAACTAAAAGAACCAAGCAAGATAAGAAAGCTATGAAAAGAGATGCTAAAAAAGATTTTAAAGATGATAAAAAACAAATAAGAAAAAACAAAAGACAATCTAAAAAAGATAATAGAAAAAGATGAGAAGATTAAGTTCTAACGATTTAAAAGAACTAAATCTACTCAAGCATTATAGAATTATTAGAAAATGGGCTTGTAAAATAAGCGATCTAAATGATGCAGACTTAGAGCTGCTGGTCTATTTAGACGCTATAGAGCACTTTACTAAAGATGATTTTAAAAAAGGTACGTACTCATATAGTTGGGACAACAGACGCTGGAACAGATTATTGAAACAAGAGTGGATTACAGTGTGGAGAAAAAGAAACCACACAACTCAAAAATATCATATATATAAAGTTTCTTACAAGTGTAAGCAATTAATTAGTCGTATGTACCGTATAATGTTAGGTGAAGAAGATATGCCTACAAGACAATTAGATAGTAGTAATAGGTATATTTACAAAGTAACAGCTAAATCTATTTCTTTCGTAAATAAAGATAAAACAAGAACAAATGCCATATAAAAAACAAAGTCCTTTCTCTAGTTTTAGAGATCCTTTAAAGATTAAGCAAAATTTTAATCCTGTAGAATTTAAAATGCCTGATCTTTCTCCTATATATAATAAAAAAGCTGATGGTGGAGTAAGTGTTACTGAAGAAAGTGATAAATCTGTTTACGAAAATCAAGGAAAAAATGCAGAATTGGAACAATTCATTGATAAAAAAAGAGGTGAGGAAAAATCAGGAGGAATTATAAATGACGCGAAACAGCGTAAGATAGATGTTAAAGCAGAAGAAAAAGAATTTAGAACAAATCTTAAAGACGCTAGACAAGCTAAAAATTTAAGAGCTAAATATCAAACAGCAGAAGAAAAGAAACAAGCTACAGATGTTTTTAAGGAAATACAAAGCGAAAGAAATTTTAGAGTAGAGTCTAAGTTAAATAGAGAAAACAAAGAAGATAGAAGAAATGCATTAATGGGACCTAAAGCTCCACAACCACCTCCAGTAAAAAAAGAAAAACCATTATCACAAAATATGTTAAATCAAGCTCATAACGTGCGTTTAATGGATGAGAAAGGAAAGTCAGGTACGTTTTCAAACGTAGCAAGAATATCTAGTCAAAAAAATATACCAATGGATAGAATAAAAGCTTCTGGTAGGGGTGCAACGTTTCCTGGTGCAAATAGTCCTGGTAGAGCTCCATTTAATGATTCTAGCGTTTTAAAAGACAATGATGAACCGCCGATGGATGCAAGTGAAAAAAGAAAAATGCAAATGATAAAAAATCCTCTAGGAAGAGGTCTACAAATGAATAAAAATATGAATCAAGTAAAAACAAGAGGCTCAGCGTTCCCTATGGTTTCGCCTCAAGCACAGCAGCAACCAATGCCGCAGCAACAGATGCCGCAGCAGCAAATGCCAGCGCCACAGGCGCAAACACCGGCTATACAGCCAGAACAGCCCACGCATCAAATGCCTGATGGTACAATGATGCCAGGGGAATCACATGGTGAGCAAGCTGTTCCTAACAGAGCTGGTAATAGCCCAGATGCTAATACTTTAACTAATAATGTATTACCAAATCAAAGCATGTCAAAAGTGCCTGCTAGTAATATAAAAAGAGATTTATCATTAAATAATAAAGCTATGTCTCAAGGAAGTTTATACCAAGATCCACAAGCATCAGGAATGAACTCTACTAATGACTCTAGTTTTAACACACCTCAAGCTGAAACTTTCCCAAATCAAAGCGCTGTGTCAATGTATGATAAAAATAGAAGTTCTTTTTCTAAAGCTATAGATTTTGGAAGTCTTAAAAAAGGAGCATTAAGAGAAGAGTTAAATATACCTGAAGGTGAAAAAATACCTTTATCAAAATTAGAAATAAAACCTGGAGATAATGAGACAACTAGAAAAAGAAAAACATTAGCTAAATCCATGAGAGGCTTTAATAAAGGGTAAAAGTGAAAAAATTATACGTGATTATATATAGTACACGGATATTATAAACAATTAAAAATAAAATTATGCCAAGTTACGGAGAAAAACAAAAACCTGCAGGAGTTAAATTATATTGCGGTAAGCCTATTGTAGGTACGAGAAAAATGGTTTCTAATAATTCCACTATCACTCCTACGTTAAGAAAAATAGATAATATAGCTTACAAAGGTAATCCAGCTTTATTAGCTCAAAAATAATGGGTTTAGACGACTTAAAGTTATATTGTCTTAATATAACTTCATTCACCATAGCAAGCTTAGACTGGATGGAACCTGCGTTAGAAATAGTATTATTATTAATGACTATTGGATATACAACACATAAATGGATTAAGTTAAGGAATAAAAAATGAGTATATTAAATAAGCACATGAAATCTCCTTTTGCAATGAAGGAAAAAATACCTGACTCTAGCATAAGATCAAAGTCTACAATAAGTACCTCAGAAACAAAAAAAGGTAATAAATCTAAAAGTAGAGACACTATTGAAGTTCACGATATAGAAGGTGATAAAAAGGGCAAGAAATTTTATATAGACACTAAAGAAAAAACAAAAAATAATAAATCTAAGTTTAAAGAATTTTCAGGAGACGAAGGCGAAAAAGGATATATAAGAAAAACAAATAAAAAAGGTAAAACAACTGAAAGAAGAACTACTAAAGGTGGTGCTAAAAGAAGAATTAAAAAAGCAGAAAAAAATCTTAAAGATATATGAGATTAATAAAAGAAATTATTATACATTGCTCTGCCACTAGAGAAGGACAAGATGTACCAGTTGAAACTATTAAAGACTGGCACGTTAATTCTAGAGGGTGGAGTGACATCGGTTATCATTTCTACGTCGAATTAGATGGAACAATAAAGAAAGGTAGAAACATAGACCGAATCGGAGCTCACTGCAAGGGTCACAACCGTAATTCTATAGGTTTGTGTTATTGTGGAGGCGTTGAAGCAGATGGTAAGACTCCGAAGGATACTAGAACACCAGATCAAAAAGAAAGTCTATTACATGTCCTTAAAACATTAAAGGCGATGTATCCGGATGCTATTATTTATTCACACAATGAGTTTGCTAATAAAGCATGCCCATCATTTGAAGCAACAGAGGAGTATGAAAATATCTGAAAACACTGAGTTTAAAATTGATATAAAAACTGTAATTGGGATAATAATGTTAACTACAACTTTAGTTGGCATGTATTACACGTTACAAGAAGACATAGCTTTAGCTAAAACATTACCGCCTAATGAAGTTAGTAGATTAGAATACGAACTGAAAGAAGAGTGGAATGAAGATATGATTATGGACTTGAAAGAAAGAGTTGAAATGTTAGAGCAAGTTGATGATGTTATATTCGAAGAAGTGAATGTAATTTCTACTTTAATAAAAGACGGTACTGAAAACGATGGTAAATTAGAAGAATTAAAAAAGCAATTAGAAGAACTAAAACGCAAGCCTAAGGCTACTATTATAATTAAAGAAGTTCCAACTAAAAAACGTAGATAATGTCTATTAAAAAAACTAAAAGAAAAAAAGCTTGTTGGAAAGGTTTCACTAAGAAAGGTATGAAAAAAAAAGGTGGTAAATTAGTTAACAACTGCGTACCTATTAAAAAGAAAAAATAATGGCAGAAAAATTTAAAGTACATATAATGTCAAAGACTGTAAAGAAGTTAAAGCTAAAACAATGAAAGAGCATTTAAAGCTAAAGAAAAAAGGTTATAGTCATAAGAAATCAAAAGACTGTGAAAATGACTAACGCTAGCTATGAGAAGTCTAATAAAAAAATGCGATCTGAATACACTAAAGAGACAGGTGGTAAATTAGGTAAAAGACTTACTTCAGGCAAAAACAAACGTAGAGTTAGTTTTGCTTGTAGGTTTGCTGGTATGAAAGGCCCTATGGAGAAACCTAATGGTAAACCAACTAGAAAAGCCATAGCTTTAGAAAAATGGGGTTTTGGAAGTGTTGAAGCTGCTAAATCTTTTTGTCAATCAAATAAAGAAAAAAAATGAAAACAATTGGTTTAGGAGATGCAATTGAAAATTTTACCAAAGCAACTGGTATAAAAAAACTAGCAGACATGATCCCAGGTGGATGTAACTGTAGAGAACGTAAAGAATTATTAAACGGAATTAAAGTTCCAAAAATTATGTAAAATGAAAAAAACACCATTAGCTAAAAGAAAAAAAGTAGTACCTGTTACAAGAGACAAATCTAGAGAAGCTGACCAAAGCAAATCTTACACTGATAAGAGAAATAGAAAAATAGAAATTAAAACTTTTAAAAGTAAAAAAGCTTATGACAGTGGCGTTAAAGATGATCCTAACGAACCTGGTATGAAAAAAAAGTCTTCTAGATTAGCAAACACTGTTGAATTACATAAAACAAAAACAAAAAAAGACGGAACTACTAAAACTAAAGTTAAAAGAGCTGCAGGCGGTGGTAAAAAATCACAAAGACTACATACTAAGTTTGCCGTAGGAAGTCAAAAAGAAAGTTCTTCTGATGTTACAGTGAAAAGAAAAAACACCCCATTAGGCATGTATGAAGGTCCTGAATTCAACGAAGGTCTGAAAAACGCAATGGAAGGCAAAACAGGAAAATTTGCTCAAATGGTTGAGGATGCACCTAGTATGCATGGCGTAAGTAAAAAACCAAATACTTTTATGGATATGAATGCTCCTGGAATGTATAACAAGAGCAAAAGTAGAGTGGAACAAGATTATGCTAGAAATGCTATTCATGACTATGAGAGTGGTAAAAAATCAGAAGGTAATTACGAAAAGAAAAAGGAATTAGAAATAGCTGCTGGAGAAAGTAACTCTCACTCAGGTCATAAAGTAAACAGAAATTCACGAAAAAATAGATCATAATGGCATTTAAACTTAATTCTCCTTATAAAATAAATCCAATATCAATTCATGAAGTAGCTTTTTCACCTGACAATGTTCAAAATCCTGAAACTGAAGGTTTAGTTGCTAAAGCCAATGACAACGGTACTATTATAATGAATAAAAATATAGATAAAAATTCAGAGTTATATTCAAACGCTAAGTCTCACGAAGGTAGACACGTTAGAGATATGATGGATAATAAATTAGCTTATGATGAGAATTATGTTTATGAAAACATTGACGGTAAAGGAGCTAAAGCTCATAGTAGAGATAGTTTTTCAGAATCTGATAAAACTTTAAAATGGGAAGCGCCTGCTTATAATGATGGTGATAACAAGGTTGAACACGATCTAAGGCCAAAACCTAATAAACTAAGTGGACCGCCATCAATGAAAGATGAGACTCCTATAGCTTTTAAGGTAATGGGCTCAAGACATGAAACAGGTAGATCACCTGATAAAGAAAAAGTTTCAATGAATGAGCAATTCGCTATGTATTCTCCAATAAAAAAATGGAGTGGACCTTCAGCTGAAGAAAATAAAATAAATGAACAATCTGGCGCTAGTGGCAACGATGCGGATGTTACTAAACCTGATTTAGGTATAAGACAATTTGTTGGTGGTAATGATTATATAACTCAACAAAATGATTTTGAAAGAAGAACACAAGAATATAATCTCACGCCAGAAGGTAAAAGATTAGGTGATAGTGTTAATGCTATGAGTCGAGCTATGAACTCTGGTGATTTTAAAGAAGGTTCTGATATGTTCTTTGCGAATTCAAGTGGGGAAAACACTTATTTTACTGAAGAAGACCTTACAAATGCAACAGGTCGATATGCAATGGGGAAAAACAATTCAGTAGGTCAACAATCTCTATTAGATAGAGGTGAAAGTGGCGGTGCACAATCAAGCTATATGGATAGTGATGTATTTAGAAACGTTGTTAGCATGAATAAGGATGGTAACACAAAAGAAGTAGCAAACCTTAATGATCAAAAAGAGTTTGCTGATTATCCTACATTTGGCGATGATGATTATTACAAGGGTATAGATAATAAAAAAGCTGCTGAAGCTGCTAAAGAAAAAGCTAATGCTACAACACAATCTGAAATTTCTAAAAGAATGAGCACTACTTCCGATTTGCAAAAGCAACTTAGAAATAATCCTGATTTATCGGCTCGATATAATAATGTTGCTTCAATGAAAAGAAGTGATGTTAGAAAAAAAGAATTTCAAAAACTTTTAGATTTACAAATAAAAGCTAATCAATCACAAGACAAGAAAGTAACTAAACCTTCATCGCCAGACAAATGAAAAAATCATTTAAAGAAACTAAAATAGCTAAGTTTTTAAAAGGTAAAGCTCCTAAATTATTAAAATCTTTAGGTAGTTTCTTACCTGACAAAGGAGGACTTGGTATAGTAAAAAATATTATAGCAAGTGATAATAGTATTAAGGCCGTTGACAAAGAGCAAGCTATGAAATTAATAGATCAAGACATAGCTGAAATGAAAGAAGTATCTAGCAGGTGGAGGAGCGATATGAAAAGTGATTCATGGCTGTCTAAAAACACCCGCCCTTTAGCTTTGATATTTCTAACTAGTGCAGCTGTTGTTATGATGGCTATAGATTCTTTTCATTTACAATTCGATGTTGATGAAGCTTGGATAAACTTATTAAAAACATTGCTGGTAACAGTTTACGTAGCATACTTCGGAAGTCGTGGTGCTGAAAAAATAACAAAAATAAATAAATAAAAATGGCAGGATTTAATGCATTTAACGAACGACCTGGTTTAGAAGGAAATACAGCAGCACAACCAAGAGTTTTTGGGCATGACGCAATAGCAACAACTCCATATTGGAATTTTACAATATCAGCTGGTGGAACAGGCTATACTGCCGATAGTATTGGTGATACTGTTACTGATAATCCAACTGGTACTCAAGCTAATATAACTTCAGTTGCTGGTGCAGCTGTAACAGGCTTAACTATAATAACTAAAGGAGATCCAGTAGCAGGTCAAGAATTAACGCTGACTGGAGCGAATCCAGGAAGTGGTTTAAAAATAACAATATTAGCAAACTCTTTGTCTCTTATTACTGAAGAGTCAAGAGGAGCTATGATATATAATAACAAAACATCAGCACAAGATATATCAATAATAACAGAAGCAGGAACAGCTGTAACTTTTAAAAGTGTTCCAGCAACAGAATACGTAGGATTTACTCACCCAGTATTAGCTATAGAGTTAACTGCTGGTGATGACATTTTAGCCGTATACTAAAAAAACAAACAATCAAATCAAATAAAATGGGTAAAAAAATAACAACAAATAGCGGGGTTTTAAAAGAAAAAGAATTAACAGAGATTCAAGCACAACAAACTAAAGTAGGATCTATTATACATAGAATAGGTGTTTTAGAAACAGAAAAGCATGGTTTACTTCATGACATAAAAGAAGTTAATAAAACTATTGAAGAAACTAAAAAAACATTAGAGAAGAAATATGGAAGTGTAAATATAAATCTTGAGACTGGTAAGTGGGAAAGAATAAAAGAAGATGAAGATGTCGAAGATAAGAAAGATTAGTATAGGTTCTGATTATAAAAATGATGCAATGCACTACTCAGTGGGTTTAGAAGTGTATGGTGGTCATGTTGTTAGTGATATAGTTTTTGAAGAGCAAGATCAATCATATAATATTTTTATAACTAAAAATAATGAAGTCTTACCTTGGAAAAAATTTAATAATAATATGGCAGTTTCTTTAGAATATGATCTTAAGTATTAGTGAAAAGCTTATATGAGTTCATTGTAGAACCTTTAGATCAAAGGTATAATAATGAAAAAACTATAGGTAAACAAAAACTTATACTAAATACAAGTATAAAAAACCATACATTTGTAAGTAAGAAAGCTATTGTATTATCAACACCAGCTGCTTTTAATACTCCAATAAACCTAGGGG
>Ga0208814_1001683_pt1 | contig 10072 bp, 9 predicted proteins | sample MalvirAntarct_55_FD_184253 | JGI IMG/M metagenome (GOLD analysis project Ga0208814, IMG submission 184253) | Marine viral communities from the Global Malaspina Expedition - Malaspina viral metaG Antarct_55 (SPAdes) (version 2) | ecosystem: Environmental > Aquatic > Marine > Oceanic | place: South...
CAGTAAAAATCCGGTTTAGGGCAGTAAGCACAAAACTCAAACATAAATTAAACGGTTTTCTCTAACAAGAACCAATTGGTGTCGTCTTGGGGGAAATTAATGTCTCTGTGGTAAACAAAGCCATAATCAACCAAGGTTAAATCTGAATACTTGTCGAGCATTTCACCGGCAAAATCGCGCTTAAATAACTTACCATCATGACCTCGATAGCCAATTTCAACTGGTGATGGATTGTAATACTCTGCAATGCAGATATAACGGTGGCTAGACTGATACAAGCGTTCATATACATTTTGTAATTCTTGAGGATTTATATGAATTAATACACCTTTAATCAATGCAATATCATGCGTTATCTGTGGCGTGTAATCTAAGATAGACGAATGGTGAACGGTAAGGTTATCGAAACGCTGTAAACTTTCAGCCGCTTTTTTATTTATTTCAATCGCGGATAATTTAACGTCAGGTAACAGTATTGACAATGCCTCAAGATTCAATCCGATATTAGAACCAAATTCAATAATAGATTGAGGAGCATGTACATTAGCAAGTATTTTAGAAAATAATGCTATGTTAGCTGCAATAGTATACTTTCCTTGATTTCGTTTTAAGTATTCATCCCCAAACTCACCAGCCCAAAATACTTCTTGTTCAGTCTTATAAGTCACATAATTCTCCTAACTTGCAAAGTGCAAGTGCGTATAAGTTGATAATTTAGTCAAATAAATTAGATGATAATGCGGTTCCGCTTGGTATGTTTTGATTAGCTCTACACCCTAATACTTGCTCATAAAATTTAGGTGCAAGACCAAAACCAGGCCTGATACTTCTAACATTCTCTGCCGTTAACTTTTCGCCTTTAATGACATCTTTTACAATATATAACGATCTTCTAAATTTAATATTACCTATTTCAGCTTGAGTCCTTTGATAATTAACATGGCCTAATGCATACCAAGCTGTTTTGGTATCTTTGCATAATTGTGCCAGTTCTAAAGGTTCAATTGAGAAGCTATCATCAGCACCGCCGCCATTACGATCAAGAGTGACATGTTTTTCTACAACACATGCACCTAAAACTACAGCCGCTATAGCAGTTGCATTATCAATGGTATGATCAGACAACCCTGCAAGAACATCAAAACGCTGAGTCATATCGGCAATGGTAGCTAAGTTATATTCATTTGCTGGCGCAGGATAGCCACTAACACAGTGCAGAATAACTAGCTCTTTACAGCCATTATCTCTTGCCACATTAATGGCTTCTTCGATCTCGACGTCATTGGCCATACCTGTAGACATAATCATAGGTTTACCGGTTTGAGCAACACGTTTAATCAGAGGCAAATCAACCAGCTCGAAAGAAGCAATTTTGTATGCTGGGGCGTCAAGCGATTCTAGTAGCTCAACAGCAGTAAAATCAAATGGTGAGCTGAAAATAGTAATACCTATCTCTTTAGCTCTTTTAAACAATGGCTTGTGCCAATCCCATGGCATGTGAGCTTGCTTATACAGTTGATAAAGTGACTTACCATCCCACAGACCACCATGGATCTGAAACTCGTCAGCATTAGAATCGATTGTGATTGTGTCATGAGTATAAGTTTGTAACTTAATGGCATCAGCACCGGCTTTTTTAGCCGCTTCAATAATTTCTAATGCTCGATTAATATCTCCATTGTGATTAGCCGAAAGCTCAGCAATGATATAAGGTGGGTATTCACGACCGATGGAACGGCCGTTAATTTTTATAGACTTAGTCATTTAAATACTCTAACTGTAAATTTTTTGAAATTAATAGTTCTGCTACACCTGTTATTATTTTCTTATTTGTTTGTACATTAATGATAGTAGTTTCAACAACTAATTTACGGCCAATCTTAGATAAAATAATAAAAATAGCCTCTAGCTGATCATCAGGATAAACTGGATTTATAAAGGTCATTGATTGACTCATATAAATACAACCATCTCCAGGGAAAGTTGTTCCAAACACTTTAGAAAATACTGAACCAACGAGAAATCCATGGACGATACTGCTATCAAAACCATGTTCAATTGCAAATTGATGATTCAAATGAAGTTGATTTTTATCACCACTAACCACTGAAAAAATAGCAACTTTCTCCGCTGAAAAAGTGATATTCTCTCGATAAGACTTACCCGGCGACAGTGGCATTTTTTTCTTATATAATTCTAATCGACATCTCTGCCAATCGGTTTTAAATATTGCAAGTCGATACACATCCCAATACTGTTCATCAGCGAAATGATGCTTTTTAAAGATACCTTCAATTTGAAAGCCAAATTTTTTATGGAACTTTATAACAGAATGATTAAATTCTAATACTTCGCAAGATAATTTATGTAACTCAAGATTATCGAACGCATAATTGAGAGCTGTCACTTCCATTAATGAACCAACGCCTCTGGTTGCAGTATTTCCAGAATAAAACGCCCAAGTCGCAGAATGATTATTATGGTTGATATCAACAAACCCAATCAAACCTGAAGGCTTGCCATCTAATTCAAAAATAAAATATGCTTTTGTAGCATCGCATTTTATGCGCTCGAACCATTCATAATGTTCTTTTTTAGAAATGACATGACTGGTGTACATGTTTTTTCTTACTTCAGGCATGTTGCGCCACTCTAAAACAAGATCAAGGTAATCTGAAGATAATGGTAATAATTTTACATCACTCATAGTCGCTCCTGTCTGAAGTAATCTCTTCACATAGAACTGATAATTTATGTTTAAATACAAGCAATAACTCTGATGATTTTGCATGTAATAGCGCAGGCGAAATCTTAAAACCTTCAATCAATCGCATAAGTGCTTCAGCGCTAAATCGGTTTTGATCACCCATGTAGTATATCAAGCCAATATCATGTAAATATTGAGATACCTCAATCTGATTATCAGCGAGCGAATAAACGATACTCGGAAGCCCCATGAAAATACGTTCACCAGTTGTGGCACCACCAGCACCGATAGCTAGATCGGCTTCGCGCATCATTTCAGCAATGTTTACGCCATGTTCAAAGCATTGAATATTACTGAAATGGGCACATGCTTGCTTTAGCTCTTTTTTATTAGGGTTAGCCATTCCAATAACTAAATCTACTGATATTGACTTCGATAAAACAGGCATAACTCCATTCACAAATTTAAGACTAAGATTATCTTTATCTACACCACCAAAGAAAACAAATATCTTATTGAGTGATTCTCTTGGTTTAGAATTTGATATTTCACAGAGAAATTCATCACGTAAAATACAATACGATACACCTAAAAATAACTGACACTCAGGAGTAACCAAATCATCATATCGATGCTGATAATTCAATGCTAAATTTTGATCGATTAAAATATTACAACTATGTTTTCTATTCGCTAAATCATCAATAACGACTATTTTCCTAGCTAAGCGGCTCGCTTTTTCTTCCCAAACAATATCCAATGAGTAATGGTCTACAATTAACACATCAAATTTTGAAATGTTAATTGAACGCATAGCATTCTCAAATAACAAAAAATCTTGTTCTTGAGTCCAACCAAGCCAATTATCATTAATAGGAAAAGCATTTTTAGCATCTAATTCTATTAAATTAAAACCACTGCCGATTATTAAATCATTGAAGTTTTTTTCAGCTCGCTTAGTAATAAAATAAATATTACTTTCAATTTTTTTATTCAGTAATTTTGCAAGAGTTAAACATCTAATCAAATGACCGGAGCCAATTATAAAACTGGAATCAACTCTAAAGACAATATTCATGACTGAGAACTCAAGGATGCATACTTTCTTTCTGCTTTACTCCAATCGTCTTCAGTATCAATGTCCTGCACATGACTTGACGGTATAATAACGGCATAAGAATGCTCAGAAAACATAGATAAACCAGTTAAAAAAGCATCAGGAAGACCCCAGTAAAACTGAGCAGCATCATAATATGCTGTATCTAAATCTTGAGTTCTGGTATTCACATATTCAGGCATAAGCATTTCTGCTGAGCCATTAGCATTTAGCTTAAATGCCCTTTGAATAGGATAATCATAAGCAGCAGCACTAAATGCATACTGAAATGACCCAATCGACAAAGCTTCATATCCAGCACAAATCAGTTCAGCAGTTAAAAAGGGGGCTGTTGCGTACATACAGCACAAAGCTTCTACTTCGACGTCATGCGCTTTATACCACCCAATAGCATGCTTTATGACATCCATAGTTGTTGCATAATCATCAGCAATGGATCCTGGGCGCATAAAAGGAACTTCTGCACCATATTGTTGAGCGACTTTAGCAATTTCAGCATCATCAGTAGACACAATAATCTTATCAAAACATCCAGATGCGATAGCTGCTTCAATAGAATAAGCAATGATTGGCTTACCATGGAAAAGCTTTATATTTTTTCGAGGAATACGTTTACTGCCTCCTCGAGCAGGAATCAAGGCTATTCGCATTAATCCCCCGACTTCAGTATCAAACTTAACACATTCACGACTTCATCTTGTATTGAATCGGTCATTGCGGCAAACATAGGTAATGAAATAGCTTCTTGATAATAACGTTCAGACTCCACAAAATCTGCTTTATCAAACCCCATAGCTTGATAATAAGGCTGTCTGTATACAGGAATATAATGAAGATTAACCCCGATACCCGATTCTCTCAACTCATCGAATACTTGTGAATGATTTTTAGTTATTTTGTCTAGCTCAAGACGAATAATGTATAGGTGCAAACCTGAGTAAGTATCCTCTAACTGGTAGGGACAAATAACAGGTAAATTGACTAACATTTTGTTATAACGCTCAGCAAAATAGTGGCGAGTTTGGATAAACTGTTCTAATCGAGTTAGCTGTGAGATCCCCAAAGCTGCCTGTAACTCGGTCATGCGATAATTAAAACCTAAGTCGATTTGTTGGTAATACCATGCTCCATCAGATGGACCGTACATTTTATCTGGGTCACGGGTAATACCATGAGATCTTAATAAGCGCATTTTTTCAGCTAACATTTCACTATTGGTTAATGCCGCTCCACCTTCCGCTGTGGTGACAATTTTTACAGGATGAAAGCTAAATACTGTGATGTCAGCAAACTCACATGATCCAATTGGATGTTGATGATATTTACCTCCTATTGCATGAGAGGCATCTTCTATAATTTTAAAACCATATTGTTTACTTAGATGATAGATAACTTTCATATCACATGGTTGGCCAGCTAAATGAACAGGTATCACTACTTTAGGCAACGTTCCTTTCGCTTTGGCTTGAATCAATTTTTGTTGCAATTGCTTAGGGCACATATTGTATGTCCATGGATCAATATCAACAAAGTCGATTTTAGCACCACAATAAAGTCCACAATTAGCCGAGGCAACAAAAGTGATGGGTGATGTCCATATAACATCACCAGGACCAACTCCCAATGCTAAGCAAGCAATATGCAAAGCGGAAGTCGCACTGTTTACAGCAACAGCATACTGAGCTTGGGTCACACTGACTAATGCAGATTCAAACTCTGGAACCTTAGGTCCTTGAGTCAAAAAATCCGATGACAGTACTTCAATGACAGCATCAATATCCTGCTGTGAAATATCCTGCTTTCCGTATGGAATCATGGAATAAATGCTCTCTATAGTTCCGCTTTTTTATCAAATTCAATAATTTCTTCAGGCGTTAAGAAATGCGGATTTTTTCCAGAATGATATTCATAACCTTGCTCTACGGTGTGACCAATTTCATCGATAAGATTACGTGAATAATTATGGTCGTCGTTATAAAATTTAATACTAGGACAAATAACATAATGGTCATCAAACTCGAGAGTTAAATGAGAGTCATCGGCAGGACACATCACTTCATGTAATTTCTCACCAGGACGAATACCAACCAACTTCAATTCAAGATCTGGAGCATAAGCTTTTGCCAAGTCAACAATCCGCACAGATGGGATTTTCGGTACAAAAATTTCGCCACCATACATACGGGCAAAGTTTTTAAGAACAAAATCAACACCATCTTGCAGAGTGATCCAGAATCGAGTCATACTTTGGTGAGTAATAGGTAAATGATCTGTTCCGTTGGCTATAAGTTGTTTGAAGAAAGGCACGACTGAACCTCGTGAGCCGACCACATTACCATAACGAACAACAGCAAAACGAGTTTGCCCTTGACCAACCATATTATTTGCGGCGACAAACAATTTATCAGAGGCCAGTTTTGTCGCACCATAAAGATTAATAGGTGAAGCAGCTTTATCTGTCGATAACGCAATAACTTTATTGACGTTATTCGCAATTGCCGCTTTTATAACGTTTTCTGCACCATAAATATTGGTTTTAATGCATTCCATAGGGTTGTATTCTGCTGCAGGAACTTGCTTAAGTGCTGCAGCGTGGATCACATAATCAACCCCTCTGAAAGCCTGCATTAATCGGTCGCCATCTCTTACATCGCCTAGAAAATAGCGCATACAAGGGTCGTTAAACTTTTGCTGCATTTCATACTGTTTTAACTCATCTCGAGACAAAATAATCAAACGTTTAGGTTTGTATCGTTCAAGAATAGTTTTGGTATATTTATGGCCGAATGACCCTGTACCGCCGGTAATAAGTATAGACTTGTTATCAAACATAATGCTTCCCTATTTTATTTGGCTCAACAGTTTCACCCGATGACCATATGTTCTATTGTATGTTGCACAACTTCAACGCTTGCAGAAAACAAGCAAGAAATAGACCACAAAGAAAATAAATGCTTTCTGAATTAATAATATCAATTAAATATTCTGATAATTTATAAACCATATTAGTTTATAAACCATCATAATATGAAGTGCTTATTTCAATTTTTGCCAGAATAGCTTATAACTCACAAGCACATGTAGCTTAGCCATTGGCATTAAAATTGCAAACACTGTCTTAAATCGTTGCATATTATCTAAAATGTTTGCACAGCTATGATGACTGCGCTTGACGAGCCGACAATATATTGACACGCAACAGACTATAGGATCGGGACAGAATGACACCTCAACAATCTAGTATTACAAATGTATTCGCTATCTCTCCATTTAACGAGTACTACTTACCAAGTGTCAATAAGCTCACATTTGAAAAGATTGATTCTGTTAGCTTATATAACAACAAGTTTAAGCAAGCAGAAATCCTAACCGACAATACATTACATATCTTTATTGGTATGGATTCAGGCTTACTTGCTAACTACCTATTAGAAAAATCTTTGCCGCTTGAGTCTAAATATATATTTGTAGAACTTGACGAAGTCTGCCAATTATTGACTATTGAGATACCTGAAAATTTACAAGAATCCGTTTATATTTGTACCGCTTCAAAGCTTGAAGAGCTCTTAACCAACAGTGAGTTTAATCTGTTTATCGTCAAACACCTCTTCAAACTTCACTATTCTTTAGCAGCATCTGGAAACTCACACGATGATTACACTCTGCTTAGTCACAATGTCGAGAAAATTGTAAAACTAGAATATTTCGATAGCAGTACCGCTTTTACTCAAAAAAGCTTCATCATCGAGCAATTAAATAATATTGCAGAAAACCTCCTACCTGCTGAAATACTAAAAGATACTTTTGCTGGTAAAACATGCATCGTTCTTGGTGGTGGCCCATCTTTAGATGAAAATATCAAATGGATACAATCAAATAGAGATAAACTAGTCATATTCTCTGTTTCAAGAATTACAGGGAAATTAGCAGATATTGGCATAAAATCAGACATTATTGTCACCGTTGACCCGCAAGAACATAGTTTCGAGGTTAACGAAAAAATGATGAGTCTAAGCGCTCAAAGTCTACTGTTAAGCGCAAATCATACTTGCCATGATATTGTTGCCCAATGGAATGGTTGTCTACTGTTTACTGGCACACAAATGCCTTGGCAAGAAGGGAAACTATGCTCAAACATTGAAACAACAGGACCGACAGTAACAAATAGTGCGATCCATATTGCTGAAAGTATGGGCTTTACTCAAATATTGTTATGTGGCGTTGATTTTTGTCATTCTCAGTCTGGTGCGACCCACACTACGAATACCTATACTGAAAGTGTATTTAATAATTTAGGTACTATGTATGAGTGGGTTGAAACTTACAGTGGTGAGTTGGCAGAAACACCAATTCAATTAATTCATGCTATTGAGTCTTTGGCAGAGTCAGTTGCGTTAAAACCAGAAATTAACTATATAAATCTTTCAAAAAATGCAGCAAAAGTGAAAGGCGTTAGCTACCAAGATAAAAACCAAATATTATTATCGCCTATCAGCAAAAAACAATTGGAGTATCTTAATCCTAGTCGCTTTATTATGACCACTGAAGCGAAATTAGAAAAACTGACCTTGATCAGCCAAAACATAAACAACACATTGACGCATTTCGATAAGATACTCAGTAAACTAACAAATGCATTAGCCCTCTGTAAAAAAATGACTAAAATTTCCGCCACTTTGATTGGGCCATTATCTGCAGAATTAGAAAAAATTGAATCTGAATTAAACCAAGATTTTCCACAGTACTGCTATCTGATAAAGTTTTATGGTTTTTATGAATTCTCACATTTTTTGACAACTCAAAGCACTGACCAGTGGACGCAAAAAGACGTCAATAATCAAAACCGTCTTTATTATCAAGCGTTTTTTGATATTGCCAATGAGCTACAAAAATTACTACAGCAAACTAAAGCAAGACTCCAAAGCAGAATAGCTGAACATGCTTTCCCAACCCAGTTAGCTTTATTTACACCTCAATGGGAAGCTGATAAACATTTTGGACGAGCTATTATCTGGTCAAGAGAACATCCAAATAGCCTTAAGCTACTTGATGCTAAAGACAAAGAGCTAATTGAAAAATTAACAAGTCGTTATACTGAACTATTTAATAAAAAAACAGTAAAAAATGTTGCCGTTGACCATCAAAACAACATGAACAATGCTTTTAAGAAACTCAATATTTTACTGCAACACAAACATCTACTTGGTATTAGTAAAATGGTTCAATATGTTGAACCATTTAGACAGCAAGATGAGCTTACTGCTAAATTTTATTACTTAGCTAAAAGCTATGAATTATTCTTAAAGGGAACATGGGAAGAATCTTTAAAGATAATATTAAAAATTGATAATAATCAAATGTCTGAGAATGAACTACGTCATATTATCATGCTATCTTTAAAACTAAACTTACTTGATGTTGCTCAAGAAAACCTCGCTAAAATAATCCAATTTAATGATGAGTACCTCCCACAGTATGCACAAATCATGAGCCTGCAAGGTCAATATCAAGATGCACTCAACTTATACTTAAATTATCTTGATAAATATCCTAATAACATTCCGGTACTGATCAAATTAGGAACCTTCTTGGCAGCAATAAACGAAACAGAAAGTGCTCAATCAGTATTTTTACAGGTATTGAAAATCGATCCAATTAATCAAACAGCAATAAACAATTTAGAGCAAATGAGTCGATGATGGCATTTTTAGTATAAAAGCTAAAATATATAAACCATTCGGGACTCAAGCTTATATGCTCTCGTTGTCGTGTTTGTTGTTTCTTTGTGCGATAACTATGAGGCAGGAATGTAAGACTAGGCTTAAGGATATGCCTCAAACAGGTAATGGAAACGACCACCTAATACTTGGTAAAATCAGGATATATTTAAGCCAAATCGACACTACTAAAACTGGTCGATTTGGCGTTAATGCTTACTTATAGTAGTTTGGGTAAAAACATAGACACTAATTTATAAGCTAAAAATGTCTACATTTAACATTCATAGTAGTGTTATGCGATAAATGTCCTCATAGAACATGAATTTATATTTGTTTCACATTTTTGGCTTCGTAGCAGACAATCTTTACATTTACGCGGTATATTAAATTGAGTGAACCAGATCTATTTAGATTAATCATCACAATAATTATGAGAAAGAGCATATGAACTATAAAAACTGGCCTATTTCAAAACAAATAGGCTCTCTTGTCGTGTTGTCATCCGTTATTATTTTCACCGCTATGTCT
>Ga0208814_1001684_pt1 | contig 10066 bp, 9 predicted proteins | sample MalvirAntarct_55_FD_184253 | JGI IMG/M metagenome (GOLD analysis project Ga0208814, IMG submission 184253) | Marine viral communities from the Global Malaspina Expedition - Malaspina viral metaG Antarct_55 (SPAdes) (version 2) | ecosystem: Environmental > Aquatic > Marine > Oceanic | place: South...
GTCTTGCCTACAACCAATTCACACAGGAAGAATTTAGAAGCGGGTACTACATGGAGATATTAGATGGCAGATAGAATGAAATCACATGTGGTCGAGAGAGTCAAACTAATAAGAGATTGGGAAAATAAGAACAATTTCAAAGAGGCAAAGGATCTCAAAGGATTCAAATTGTACAAAAACTATTTTGTTCCGGAAAGCATTGTGAAAAAAAGTAAGACCGTTTTGAGTTTCGGTGTTGGTGGCAATGTTGGTTTTGAAAAAGAAATTGCATTTGACAACAAGGATTTAAAAATTGAACTGTTTGATCCCACTCCTAGAAGTGTTAGCTTGATAGATAAAATCATAAAAGGATCAAGCTACAAGTTGGTGGCAGACAGATCCGACAACAAGAAAAATACAGATGCATGTAACAGAATACATTTCAATCCAGTTGCATACAGCAAGGAGAACGGTTATCTACCTTTCTACTATGATCCAATACGTGAAGGGGAAGGAGTTCCGGCCGGACAAGCCAAACAGAGCTTCTCACTTGTCAAACGTGAGGAACACTACAAGTCAGTAAATGTTAAAGCTAAAACGTTAAGATCAATAATGACAGATTGCGGAATGTCTAACGTTGATATTCTTAAAGCAGACATAGAAGGCCTGTGGTGGGAGTTTGGCAACGAAGTGTTAGACAATAAAATTGATTGTAAGTTTGTGGCACTAGAACTTGAATTAAACTTTGAGGAAGGTGAGAAGATAGAGCCAGCACTAAACAAGGCACAACTGCTGTGTAACAAGTTTGAGGCAAACAACTATGATGTCGTGATAAACAGGAAAAGAGATAAGCTGATGTTGGAAATGCTTTTCATAAGGAAAGATGCATATGAAAGTTGAGATATTTAGAAGGACAGTAAAGGACAGACGTAGGGGTGCCAGTTGGGATCTGTTACAACACATGGCCACAGGAATCAAGGCGTGTGGTGACGAACCTATCATTGTGAACGAAAGTAAAGTAGGTCCATGGGATAAAAATGAGATGGAACCCACAGCACCGATCGGTTGTATGTTTGGTTACGGTGGCACCAATCAGATGCATCACACCAAGGGACGTAGGAGAGATCTAGTAGAACGTGCAAAGAAAAAAGGCATACACATAATAACATTTGACGGCGGAATACTATCTAGCTTTGGTAACACTATAACTGATCCAAATCATCACTGGCGTGTAGCACTGTACTCTCCCATGAACAACGGAAACTTCTTAAGCGACAACAGTCCTCCTGACAGATGGGAACGTATGAAAAAGATATGGAACATAAACTATTCTCCATGGAGAAAGTCAAATCAAGACGATCCAATACTGTTTGTATTACAACCACAGGACAACTGGAGCATGAACGAACTAGATCCCATCAAGTGGTTCAATGATGTGTATGAGAAACTAAGGCCCATGACAGATAGAAAATTCATAGTCCGACCACACCCTAATCATGTTGCCGCAATGGAGAAAAGAATAGATGAATTCCCTGCAGATGTACAGGTGGTGATAGGACAAAAGTTTTTTAAGGGAGACGAGAAAAAGCATTATAGATTCAACTACCAAGACGCATTAAATAATTGTCATGCTGTTGTTACTCACAATTCTACTGCCTGTATCGATTCCTGCATTCGTGGCATCCCTACCTTTGTTACCAGCGATCTTGCACTCGCTTGGCCTGTAGCAAACAAAGATCTATCAAACATAGAAACACCTGAATACCCTGACAGGGATCAATGGGTGTACGATCTTGGTTACAAACAATGGACCGAGGCAGAGATAAAGGACGGTACAGTGTTCAAGAGATTTAAAAAGAAATTAGGATTATAATATGTGTGGGATATACGGAATAACAGCAAAGGATCCTGAGTTTATACAAAGCTTCATAGAAGTTTGTAAGCACAGAGGACCAGATGGAGAAAGTGTATGGACATCAGATGAGGTCACACTGGGCCACAACCTTTTAAGTATCATGGCAGATCCGGGCAACTCACAACAGCCATGGAGGACACCCAAGGGCAACATGCTTGTATACAATGGTGAGATATTCAACTACTACGAACTAAAAGAAAAATATAAAGACTTTACAGACACAACTGGTTGCGACACGGAACTACTTGCTTGGGGGTTAGACAAGTTTGGGTTGGACTTCATTGATGAGATAGACTCCATGCATGGCTTTGCATATTATGAAATAGATAAAAAACAGATTACATTGAGCAGAGACCATGCAGGTATCAAACCTGTGTACTATGCAGAAATAAATGAGGGACTGGTATTTGGTTCTGAGATAAAAGGCATGATCGACAAAGTTCCGGGATCACGCACAATTGATAAACTGGCCATGAGTTGCCTTGCATGGACAGGTATCAATGCCACACGTAACACTACGTTCAGCGGGATAAAAAAACTGTTAGCAGGTGAGACTAAGATTTACAATATAGAGAATAAAAAGTTTACAAAGACAAAAAGAGTGTTCATAAAGCCAACAAGTGATCATCGCTTCTGTCCTGTTGAGTTTAAGAAAATGGCAAAGAAGACAGTAGAGATGTGTAGCATAGGACAAAGGAAGATAGGTGTGTTCCTAAGTGGCGGACTGGACTCCAGTCTTATCGCACACGAACTTAACCTTTTAAAAGGGCCTGCGGTGACATTCACGAACAAGATGAAACCTAATATTGTAACATCAGAAGACTTCAATAGCGATGCTGATGCGGCCGAACATCTGGCAAGGGTAGAAAGTTATCAACACACAGTAATTAAAGTCACCCCAGACAATGTTGTAGACAGTTGGGATGATGCAATATACTACATGGAACAACCCATGTATAATCAAAGCGTTGCCATGTACTGCTACACGAATAAAGTTCTACACGATAACGGTATAGTGGTCACAATGGCCGGAGACATGGGAGATGAAATACTGGGCGGGTATCCCAAGTATTGGAAATTGACACAGACAGAATATATTGAAAGAATGATTGGCAAGGAACAAATAGAATCGTGGGACGATGTTTTGACACTATGGATGCAGAGGATCAAGCGTCCACTGGCTGGACTTGTGATGGGTGGTGACCTTACTAAGGAGCAAGTACACAAAGAGATAAAAAAATGTTATCCGGATGACTTGTGGAATCCCGAAGATCCTGTAGCTTCTTACATGGCGCTGGACTGTGTCACACAGGTGCCGGAAGAGTTCTTCATGAGGAATGATAAATTTGGAATGGCATACGGCATGGAAGGAAGATTCCCTCTTGCTACAAAGATGTTTATGAAATACTGTATGAGTATCCCGAGCTCGGATAAGATAGGAACAAACAAGAAAAATACAAAATTGCCTACTAAAATAGCCTACGAACTTGCATTACCACAGATAATTCTTTTAAAAGAAAAGACAGGTTGGACAGTGCCACTGGGCTATTGGCTGACTAAAGGCACCAGCGAGAAATTAACAAACTTCTACAACAGAGCATTAAAGGATAAGGGAGGCCTAGACATTATAAAGGCCAGCCAGAAAGCCGGTAAGGCACTAGTACCATCGTGGATAGTAAGCGACTGGATAAAAAAATATAAAATGAAAATATGAGATACAAAGTAATAACAACATTTAAACCTGGAGACTGGGATAGATATTCTAAACGTATGGTGCAATCTGTATTGGACAGATGGCCTAATGCTGATGTAACTGTGTACTGTCAGGGACAAAGACCAGAATTTCATGATCAGCGAGTCACATGGTTTGATATTGATAAAGCAAACACAGAACTGCATAAGTTTAGAGAACATTATAAAAATGATCCAGTTGCCATGGGCAAACTTGATGAGATACCGGGAGGTGTGAGACGTTCTCCTAGATTGGCAACTGAAGGCGGCCTCGATGCGAAAAAAGAATCATACCTATGGAATGCAGTCAAATTCAGTTATAAAGTGTCTTGCGTGACACATGCTGTGAAAACATATACCGACTACGATTATGTGATATGGATAGATGATGACACCTATACATTCCGGGATATACCAATGCAATTCATAGAAAGCATCTGCCCCAGTGATACCTTGGTAACATACCTGGACAGAGAAAATGATCGCGGCAGTAACAAATATCCAGAGTGTGGACTTGTATGCTACAACATGAAACACAACTTGGTACAAAAATTCGCAGAGGACTGGGAAAATCTCTACACATCGTCTGATATATTTGAACTGTTGGAATGGCATGACTCATATGTGTTCTGGCACCTGACAAAGGAATACAGGCAAAAGCATTCAGCAAAAGTACATGACATAGGATATTCAAAAGGTGTAAAAGGACATCACGTGTTCGTGAACAGTGAATTAGGACAGTACATAGATCACTTCAAGGGTGATCGTAAAGATGCAAAAAGTTCCAAAGCGGAAGATATCAGGAAGACACCGGACATGGTGAAAATAGACTACTGGAAACACAAATGAAACTGACTATTGATTTCACTGACGGACATACTATCAATATAAATCTACACGATTCCATGACACCATGGGCCAAGCATGTTGAAAAACTGTCAGGCAAATACAAGTACGGGGTCAACGCCGGACAGTCGGCCATAGGCACACAACAGGTGGACGCAAAGACGCAGGCCATAGGCACACACAAGACCACAGAAGTCTATCAAATACTTTTAGATACAATAGAAAAACTACAACAATCCAGACCTATAGGATTTGACGTTCCCAAAAAATTTACACATGATCAAGAAGTGTTGAACAAACTGCACAGATACTTCACTGATAGTTCGGAGGTTGTAGATCAAAAGTCAGAACTGTTCGAGCATGTCTTAAAGATTAATTACTGTGTACACGAGCTCGAAGATTTCACATCTAGCAGGAACAAAGTACATGACAGCTTTCACTGGATTCACATATGTGACTATCCAATACCAATGGACTGCTGGATCGATCTCAAAGATAAGGAACAAGAGAATTACAAGTTTCTTGATTACGACTACGAATATGCTGTGAGACTGGACAGATCCATACTTGGTAAGTGTGTGCTACAGGCATACGAGGAAAATGATGATCCCAACGCAAAGGATTGCACAGGCAGGAGTGGATCATTTGGAGGATTTTTTATTGATACAAATAGAAATCTAAAAGATTTTTATCAATCAAACAAATTTAATAATTGGTGTAAGAGTCACGGCAGAGACACAAAGGAATGGCCCTTGGAGTTCGTCATAGGAAATGTTGAACAGTTTAGTGACAGGCCCGAACAGTACGGAACTAAGACTCTAGCTAAACTACACTTTGACTATCGGAGGCACAAATGAAAATAAGTTGCTTCACTGATTACGGACCATTGAATTCTAAGCCTGTGTTCGAGGCGTTCATTAAAAGTATGAGACAGGCCGGCGACACAGTGTTTGTCAACAAGGACGACGGACAGTGTGACGTTGCAGTGATATGGTCAGTGCTGTGGCAGGGCAGGATGGCCAAGTATCGTAACATATGGAACACCTACAGGGATAAAAATAAACCTGTCGTTGTGATAGAAGTGGGCGGCATAAAGAGAAACGAGACATGGAAGATAGGGATAAATGGAATCAACAGAGAAGCAGATTTCCATAACGACAGTGTGGGCGGAGAACGTTGGAAGAAGTTCAATGTGGAACTGAAGCCATGGAAACAGACAGGCAATGATATAATAATATGTGGACAACACACGAACAGTCACCAGTGGAGGAACAATCCACCAATGTCAAAATGGTTCGATCAACAGATAACAGAGATAAGAAAGTATACAGACAAGCCTATCGTCATCAGACCACATCCTAGGAATCATGTTGCGATAGACACTGCAAAATACAAGGATGTAAAGATGGTTGGTCCTAAAAAAGATAGGAACACATACGACGACACGGACCTTGCAGATAGATTGAAATCAGCATGGGCGGTGGTGAGTCATTCGAGCAATCCTGCCATGACAGCTGTGTTCTCGGGAATACCTGTGTATGTTTCTGAAGCCAGTCTAAGTTATGATGTTGGTAATAAAACATTTGAAAACATCAACAATCCCACCATGCCCGATAGACAAAACTGGGCAAACAAGTTATCATACACTGAATGGTGGACAGAAGAGATAGAACAAGGTTTGCCATGGAAAAGAATTAGAAAAAGATTAGAGGAGAAATACTTAAATGGCACTAATAATTAACGGTGAAATAATCGGTGGCCCAAAACCGATAGAGCCAATTGTATGGGAGTCATACAAAGGAGAAACTGTAAACACACATCTCACAATACGCAAAGGAAAGAAGATACAGGAAACTGCATTCTTCGTGGACAGAGTAAAAGCAGTGCCACGTGGTAATGCATACTGCATAGGTAACGGACCTTCGCGTAAAGAGTTGGATCTTAATAAGCTGAAAGCAACAGGACAGACATACGGATGTAATGCCCTGTACAGAGATTTCATTCCGGACTACATCTTCTCAATAGACTCTCCAATAACTTTAGAAATGGTCAAAGAGAAAGTGTACGAGAAGTGTATCCATTATTCTACTTCTCTTGAAGTTAATCGTTATCCAAAGGGAGGACCTTCGCATTTACACTTGATCCCAAACAACCCATACTGGATATGTGGTAACCAAGCCATCTGGACAGCGGGGGTGCATGGACACAAGAACGTATACTTAATAGGTTATGATTTCAGGGAGTATGGCAAAGACCAATTAAACAACATATACCAAGACACAGAGAACTACGGTGAGAGGAACAACGACACAGTGTTCGACGGGTGGTTGAAACAGTTCAGAGACATGTTGAAGATGAGACCATATGTCAACTACATCATGGTTCACGACAACCCACCGGAGTACATGCACAATGTACAGACAGGTACCGACATGGGCAATAGTTCTATAATGAGTTACAAGGAATTTGAAGAGACTGTGTTAGCCAACTCTTGAAAGGCCTAATCCAGCTAATCTAAATTTGTTCTTGAAGGCAAAGAAGTTAGCGTTATGATTCGAATAAGGATCTTCTAGTATAGTCATTTGGTATAAGTGCACCATTTCATGTGCTAAGGTTTCGATAAAATCCCTCCATGTAGGATAGTTTGAATGTAATTCTATTGCAAAGTCGATCTCACATTTACCATATGGTATCACACTTTGGTCATAGGTACCTTTCCTACACTTCCTGTTATCCCAGTTGGCCCAACATCTACCCCAATCATTGGTCATTCTTAAGATGTAAAGAGGAACACTTGGTAATTTGCTACCAAACAATCCTTGATTCAAGTGCTTGAACCAGTAATATGATTGTGCTACTGTGGGCTTGAACCCGACTTTATTCTTGTGCCTAGTCTGAGTATTCTCCAACTTGATCTTCAATGCTTTCCTTTGACTGTATGTTTTTTTCTTTATTTTCTTCATGGTTGACAATATTACCAGTTATGCTATACTATAATAATAATTATCTAAAATCACATGGACAATATGCACACAGATTTGCCAAAAACAATTAACGAAGCACTTAAAATACTAGCATATAATGATTATTTCTGGTCAGATCCCCAAAAGGCCCATATCAAGCCCCACCCCAAGGATCAAGAAACTGTGAGATCACTGGCAGAGTCACAGTATGTGTGGACAGAGAAACAGGCCAGATTAGCACTCGTGATCCTGAAAAGATACCTGACCAAGTTCCAGGCACACGGCATGGACATCAAAACACTGCTGGATAAACCTGTGTACGAAGACGAATTCAGAGTAATCAGCTTTGACAAAAGCATAGAGAAATTTATTGATGACGATGAGCGGGAAAAGATCGAAGTAAAATTTCCTTATAACAAAAAAATTATATCACTTATTAGATTATTAAAAGACAAAAGAGGATTGCCAGGCGGGTATGCACTGTATGACGGCGAGGCAAAGAAATGGACTTTCCTACAGTCAGATGTCACAACATACTACCTAACACTGATCGCAGTACGTTACGATTTTAAATTCATAGATGAGACATTGTTGGATGATTTCGAAACAGTCAAACAGGAAATACAAGGGTACAGGGAACCAACAGCTAGATTGATTGCTGGTGAGATACTTTTAGACAATGCTCCAGTTTCTCTACAGGAGTACTGGGAAGAAAACTTGAAACACAAGTCAGCAATAGAACAAGTTGATTCATTAAAAAATTTTAATATAAAAACAAACGGCATCAGTGTGTTGGCAAAGACAACGGTAGGTTACAAGGTAGCACACAACAACTACCACAAGCTATGGATAGATTCCGATACATTCAATAAACACGAAGTTGTAAAAGGGTTGTTGGAATTAAATTGTTTTCCTCTGATGATGCCAGTGAGTGGTGAAATGGATTCCCAAGAAGAAGTGAAAGAATTCTGGGAATGGATGAATGCATTCAAATCCCAAGGGATAGACATACTAACAGAGTGCTCATGGGGGTTTGATGTTAAGGAACCTGTGTACATGAAGGATGCCGAAAATGAATACAATCAAAGACAGTTGATGATCAATAATAATACCTCTAGAGAGTTCTTTGAGAATCTTTTTGAACTACACCAAATGAGCAAACAGTTCAAGTTCATAAACAAAAAAACCAAAGTTATATTCGTGAGGAACAGGATACCGAGAGCAATGATCAAGAGTAAAATAAAACCAAAGGTCTCGTTAGTTGCATTGGGCGGTGGTTATTATGCGGCGGGCACTGATAATTTGAAAAGACTTCTTGAGAACCTTCCAAAAAAGTTGTATTATAGTAATCATCAGCCGAGTAGTTGGGATTGGCATGATCATATAATAGTGAAACTTTAATTATGAGCAGTTGTAAATTAGTAATCAAAGACGAGGTGAACGTCAAGTTCGAGAATCTTTCTCTGGAGTGGAGGAAGAGGCTATCCAATAAATTCAAATATGAGATACCATATGCTAGGCATCTTCCAGCGGTCAAGCTAGGTAGATGGGACGGCAAGGTATCATTCTTTGGATTAGGTGGTACAACATATCTAAACCTAGTTGACCAAATACTTCCCATACTAGAAGATGGTGGTGTGTATGTAGACTTCGAGGATCACAGAGAGCAACACAACTTTGAGTTTAAAGCTGTTGACAAAAATTACCTATCGCATATCAAATGGCCGGACACACACCCAATGGCAGGACAGTCTGTTGAGTTAAGAGATTATCAAGTTGAAACACTAAACAAATTTATAGAAAATCCACAGTGCATACAAGAGATAGCCACAGGAGCAGGTAAGACAATTATCACTGCGGCACTATGTCAACTGGTTGAACCTTATGGACGTACACTAACAATAGTACCAAACAAAAGTCTTGTGACACAAACAGAAGAAGACTTTGTTGCTTGTGAACTAGATGTAGGTGTGTACTACGGAGACAGGAAAGAGCTAGGCAGATTCAACACTATCGCAACTTGGCAATCACTAAATGTGTTAGAGAAGAAAAGCAAGGACGAACACTCAGAAGCATTTGCAGAAGCAATAAAAGGAATCAACACAGTGATAATAGATGAAGTACACATGGCCAAGGCAGATGTGCTTAAAAGATTGTTGACTGGGCCGTTTGCACATTGTGGAATACGTTGGGGACTAACAGGAACAGTGCCTAAAGCAGATTACGAGTTCATGGGCTTGAAGTGTAGCATAGGTGATGTCACACACAGAATACAAGCAAGTGAATTACAGGACAAGGGTGTACTTGCAAACTGTCACGTGAATGTTTTACAGACGCAAGATCATCCAATGTTTAAAACATATGCAGAAGAACTTAAATGGCTCACAACAGACAAAGTTAGAATGAAATGGGTGGCCAACACCATAAAAGATATTTCAACAGCAGGAAACACACTAATCCTTGTTGATAGGATATCGGCAGGACAAATATTACAAGAACAACTAGAGGGTTCAGTTTTCGTATCTGGATCAACTAAAAACATAGATAGGAAGGAACAATATGATGAAGTATCTACTGCAACAAATAAAATTATTATCGCCACATATGGAGTTGCCAGTGTTGGTATTAACAT
>Ga0208814_1001686_pt1 | contig 10055 bp, 6 predicted proteins | sample MalvirAntarct_55_FD_184253 | JGI IMG/M metagenome (GOLD analysis project Ga0208814, IMG submission 184253) | Marine viral communities from the Global Malaspina Expedition - Malaspina viral metaG Antarct_55 (SPAdes) (version 2) | ecosystem: Environmental > Aquatic > Marine > Oceanic | place: South...
CTTAAAAAAGCTCTTCCAAAAGCTAGACAAAATGTTATGCGGTATATGAGAAACAATAATTTAACATTTGATACTCACAGAATAGAAGAAGTAAAAAATGCAAATGGATTAGTGACTGCTCTTGCTGTAGAAGAAAAAGTAAATGTGCCTAATATTTTAACTTTAAAAAATAAAGCTAAGGTACAAAATGAAGCAACAAATGTTTTAAGTAAATATATTTTAACAATGGACCCTAATATAAATATTGAAAGACCAAAAAATGAAGAAGCCTTTAATAGTAAAGACAGAAAAAAAATAAGAAGTTTTTTAGAAGAATATCTTCCTGCTCAACAGTTTGAATACCTTACTAGAGATGCAAATGCTTTTGGAAAACTTTTAACTAACGTGCTTAACACTATTGTAGAAACTAAAGAAGCCGCAAAAAAAGAGGCACCCTTAGGTAAAAAGGTAAGTAAAAACAGTTTAGGACAAGCCATTGAACCTCCATCAGATTTAGAAAGAAGAGGTTATGGTAGGGATTCAAGAACTAAAGAAAAAATGGACCTCTCTACTCAAGATAAACAAAATCAATTTTATAGAAACAATCCTCTTTCTAAAAGAGTTTTACTAACACAGGATGTAGAACTTAATGCAGATTTAAGTGAGTCAAGTACAGCTACTAAAGCTTTAAAGATAATTGAAAACTATATTAAGGGTTTAGTAAAAACATTGAGAAATGAAAAACAAGATACACAAAGAAAAGTTACAAATAGAAAAAATAAATTTGGTTTTAGAAATGTAGCTAACTTAACTCAAATGCAAAATGTATTAGCAGGTGTGTTTGCCAATTTACCTGGATTAGACAGAACAAAGTTTAAAGTAAGTAAAAAGATGAAGAAAGGGGTGAAGGGCACTTATGACACTCAGACAGATACTATTACTATCTCAGAACAAAACGCTACTCTTGAAACAATCTTTCATGAAATGACACATGCAGCTACTACTAATGAACTTTCTAAACACGTAGATGTTAAAACAGGTGAAGCACTTACTGATACAGGTAGAAAATTAATTCAAATATTTACAGCTGCTAAAGCCGCAGATACTAAAGGAGATTTTAAAAATGAACTATCTAACATAGATGAGTTTGTAACTGAAGCTATAAACAATCCTAAGTTTCAAAGATTTTTAGCAAATCAAAAAAATGTACTTCCTTCACCTCCTACAATACAAACACTATGGGCTGAATTTGTAAATGCTGTACAAGAAATGTTAGATATGGATATTGAGTATACTCTTCTTAATGATGTACTTGCTATTGCTCCTAGTTTAATAATAGGACCTAATAAAGCTGAGCAAAAGAAACAACCGCAAAGAAAACTATATCAAAGGGACTCTGATAACATAGTTGATAATCTATCTAAAAATAATACAAGACAACAAAGAAATTTATTTCAAAAAATGTATTATTATTCTAGGGACTATTTGACTGGGGGCCAAGATAGTTTTAATAAAACTATTATTAATCTTCAAAATCAATCTTACTTAATTAAACAATGGCAAGACAGGTTAACACAAGCAAACAAACTTATTATTGGAGAAGAAGGGTTTAATAATATATATGACATCATGGTAACCTCTTTTGGTAAAGCTTCTTATGTAGTACGTAATGAGTTGCAACAGCCTATGGTAGAGTATGGTGAAGCTCTTGGAAGATTTAAAGAGTTAGCTAAAACATTTGGCATAACAGACCCTGAATCTCAATTTCAAGCATTTCTAACTGGGCTACATGAACCTGAAAGACGTGAGATTAAGTTTTTAAAAAATGTTCCTTTACGTACAGAAAACATTATGTCTTTTCTTGATAAACGTACAGGAATAAAACAAGATTCTATTTCACCTTCTGAAGTTAGACGACAAATTTTTGAAACTGTAGCTACTATACCAAATATATCTGATGCAGTTTTAAAAGATTATATGAATGTTCTTAGAACCATAGCTAACCCCACAACTTCTTATAATGGTAATACTACTGTAGATGGATTAGTTGGAGAAAGCCCTAAAAATGTAACAGATAAAAAAGGTAATATAACAAAAATAGCATCTACTGATATTAATTCAACTGACTATAATGTGTCTAGTTTAAATGCAGCAGAGGCTCAAGCTTTAAGAAATGAGTATCTAGCTTTGGAGAATAGCAACCCCGCTTTGTGGCAATCTATGCAAGAAGTTATAAAGCTACAAAAAGATATTCAAAATATTACTAGACAATTTAATCTTGAGGCTGGTAAAGCTAGTGATATTTCTGAGCAGATGATTAATTTTTACAATTTTCAAAACTATATTCCTATTAAAGGGCAACAAAAATCAACAGATGAATCAGATACACAATTTGAAATAACTGGAGAGATGGTATCAGGTCAGTATGGAAGATTTGAAACTGCTTTTGAAGGAAATGCAGGCGACGCTGAAAGTCCTTTCGTCCAAACTTTAGTGGACGCAACTAATGCTGCTAATGGATTAGGTCGTCAAGGGCTAACACAAGCTATTAAAAATGCAATTATGAATCCAATGGAAAGTTATACTGATAGTGTAACAGGTAAAGAAGTAAAAGCACCTCGGGCTCTAGAAGGAAAAAGGGTTGGAAAGTTTACTTTTGAAGATAAATATGGGTATGGAAATAATACTGAGGCACCTCAAGAAATACAAAAACTTTTAAGAGATAAACAAAACATACTTCATCATAACCCAGACGGAAGCATAGAGATTTTTCATATTGATAATAAGGGTTTAAGTGAGGCTATTAAAACTACTTATACAGAACAGCATAAAATTTTAGAAGTCGTAGGTGATGTTACTTCTTTCTTAGGACAGATGCATACTCGGTATAACTTATCTTTTGGTGTAACCAATTTTGTACGAGATTTTATTACAGCGGCTGGTATTATAAGTGCTGATTTTGGTTTTGAAACTTCAGGAACTTTTTTATCTAACATAGCTAATCAAGTTGCTAAAAGAGGTATGAAAGACTCATGGACAATGGGTAATTTATATGCTAACTCTGCATTTGTAACAGTCAATGGAAAACGAATTAAAGCAGAAACAAACGCAAAGACTAGAAAAGCAAGACTAAAAGCTATGATAGATTATGCAGAATCTGAAAAAAAGAAAGGGAATACTTATCCTTCTGACCAACTAGAATATTTAACAGAAGGTGGAATGATAGCTTATTCAATGGGTCTTTCAACAGATAGAGCTTTTGAAGAGATGAATAAAACTTTGCGAAAAGGTAAAGTTGGAATATTAAAAGAACAGGTTCAAAGTTTCTTTGATGGATATATGTCTACTTTTGAATTAGCAACTCGGGTATCAGCATACAGAACTGTAAGAGATAACTACCTTGCAAAGAATGCTCCTGGTGTACCTCTAGACCAAGTACCTGAGAATGTAATGAAAGCTGCTAAACAAACTGCTACAGTATATGCTAAGCGCCTTGCTAACTTTGAAGAAATTGGAAAACAAGGAAAAACTTTAGGTGCTTTATTTATGTTCTTTAGACCAAGTGCTACAGGTGCAGTTAGGTCATTAGAGTCATTAGCTCCAGCTCTTAGACGTATGGCTGAAGTAGAAAAAGATTTACCCGATTATATTACAAAAGACGCAGCTACTTTACAAACATGGAGAAAAGATTATCAAGCTAGAGCTCAAAGGGCCAGAGCTACCATAGCAGCTTTGGGTGGTGCGGGAGTAGCACTTGTCATGTTCTCAGCTATGCTCTCCGGCGATGATGATGAAGGTAGAAACAGAATATTAACTGATGACTCTGCAAGATGGAATAGATATGCTCGGTTTGATATAAGTGCTATTACAGGTATAAAAGGAGATGTTTTCCAGATACCATTTGGATTTGGTATGGGGGGTATTACTGCCCTTGGTTCTCAATTAGCTTTGATAGGTATGGGTAAAGAAAATTCACCACTTAAAAGTTTAGGTAATATATCAGAAATATTACTTGACTCTTTCTTACCTCTTCCAATTTCACGAATGAGTATTATAGACAACCCAGGTCAATTTGCTTTTACTACAGTAACACCTACAATGATACGCCCTATGTTAGAGTATACTTTTAATATGAATACCTTTGGTCAACAAATTTATAGAGGAGGCACTCAATCTCGTTTTGGAGATGCTTATGCAGGGGGAGATTCTCTTCCTCAGTTATATAAAGATGTAGCTATAGGTATGGCAGAGTTCTCAAATGGGGCAATAGATGCATCCCCTAATACATTATATTTTTGGGCTAATGCCTATGCTGATGGTGCAATGAGGTTTATCTCTAATCTTCAAGGTTTAGGTTATACTGCTCTAGGCAAAAAAGAATTTAGTGTAAAATATGATACTCAGCTATTTAATAGTTTCTTTAGTCGTGTAAGTGATATAGATGCTAGAAAATATGCCGACACTAAAAAAGATGTAGAAAAAATAAGAGGTAGATTAAATTTATTTAAAGACACTAATGCACAAGAGTATATTGAGTATAATAAAAATAACCCTGCTTCATATGCAATAGTTAAAACTTTTGATTCTTTAAATGCAAAACTTAATAAACTTAATGCTCAAGCAAACCTATTACGCAAAATGCCAGGCTTAAGTTCTAAAGAAAGAACGAAACAATTAAGAATGGTAAAGGTTTATCAACTTATGCTAAAGAAAGGAATTAGTGAACAAATTAAAATAATGGAATCTTATAACTAGGAGATATTATGCTAGACAATTTAACTAAGAAACAATTAGAAGTAGCGCTTCATTATTTATTTTCTGCTATCCCAGGAAAAATACCTAAAATTTTAGAATCTCTAACAGAAGAGCAGTGGATAGCAGTAGAGATACTAGCAACTCAGCTTGAAGAAGAACGTGCTTCTGTAACACTGCACTAACTATCTTACCCTCCACACTCTTACTCCTATACAATTATCTTTTTTGGTAGTATAAGATTTAACTTTAATCTTTGCTCTTTTAGCTCCTGAATCAATAGCATAAAGAAGAGGAGAAGGTTTTAGTGTAGGTATAAAAAAACTCTCTCCAATCTCCATATTTTCAAAAGGGAATACCCATTCTGGTTCGTTATGTAGTTTCAGCTTTAACTCCCTTAAATATATCTGGGTCTACAAATTTAGAGGTATTAATTTCTATACTTGTTACTGAGCTAAATCCAGTAGCAGGTTTCCAGCCAGCTCCCATTCGTTTTTTACGCTCTTGAATCTTGTGCCCCTTTTCTTTCATCTTAAAAATAAAGTCATGAATACTGATGCCTCCATCAGTTAGATAATCTCTAAAGCGTCTTTTCTCAATATAGTAATTAGAGTCATCTATCTCAGCTCTAATAATTAAATCAGTACGTGGCTCCATAGTTACTTTATTATCTTCAATAGCAAGAATTCCTGTTTGATTAGCGTTAATAAATTCTCCTAAAATACTTTCATAATCAGTATCGTTTGGCTTAATTATATTGTCCTTAATATTAATAACTTCTCTCATTACGACACTATAAATTCTATCTAAGTCTATATCTATTATGCCTGCTTCTTTAGCAATTTCTCCTGCAACAAAAGAAGTAACAACTGCATTTTCATAAAAACGATATGTAGTATCATCCCCAAAATCTTCCCTAAATTTAGTCGTCCATTTAAGAAACTTAGATTTTATATTAGGCTCAGATAATTTAAATAAACTTTGTATAAACTCTATACCTGCCCAACCATAGTTATCTCTAAGAGGGTCAAATATATCCTTGCCTGATGTAGGGTCATCAACAAATATCTTAGGCTTACGAACTGTAAATTCTAGTAACCGAGCGGCTTCTCCACTAGCGTTCTTCTTATACTTCTCTATCTTATTATAAAGACTGTGATTAGAAGTAAAGACAGCTATTAAAGATGCAGACATCTCATGTTCTCTTTCTGCATTTTGAGAAGCTTGCATTCTAATCTTAGCTTTACCACTAGATATTTTATGTACTAGGTTAGATAAAGATTTACCCTCCATATTACCCACTTCATCTAAACCAAATGGAATGTTATGAAGCCCTAAATATCTACCTGTTAATCCGTTGTCAGTAGCTCCACCCGAACCTACTACACTTAACTCTTTAGGGTTCCCCCATATACTTAAAGCTGCATATAGAGCTCCAGTTTTACCTGACCCCGAGTCTGCACTTGTGAGAGAAAGAGTTACTCCACTTGTAGAAGTTCGACACATTAAAACAGAAGCGAACCCTGTAAGCATAGTGAAAGCGTGTAGCTCTAAGCTAGGTGTGTTAAGTCTGTTAGCGGCTTCTTTCCATAAACTATATTCCCCTGATGTTAAAAGATGCTTAGCTATCCCTTTACATAATGCAGATGTAGGACTCGGAAGAATCTTTCCATCTTCAGTAATTTCTTGTTCACCAACTACAAAAGCTTTTTGGTCTGGTGTCCAACCCATTTGATTTCTCATCATCTCAGCTCCATTGTTTGCCATGAGGTAATCACCCCACTGATACATATAAGTCATTAGATATTTTCCTTGTTGTGAATTAGGGTTATAAAATATTCCTTGCTTGGTAATAATGCTCCTAAACTTATCTACAGCATATAAGTTTTCTATAGGTAACATAAAATCTCTTACTGGGTCATGAGGTGGGTGATATCTTATTAATAAACATTCTCCCTCAATAGAACTATATATTCGTTTAATAGGATAAAGGTCATACCGACATACCATTATGGCTTTTTTCCTAGGTAAAACTTGTCCATCTTCGTCTATTTCTTGGGGTGGTTGATAATAAATTCCTCCCTCACTTCCTCCATAAACAAAAGGCATTAGGTCTTTAGGTAGGCCTATCATTCTACCGTTAGCTATCATAGGGGTAGTGCTAGATATAACCGCAGGCGTGAGTTCTTTTCCTAGGGCTAAGGGATTAGTTATATTGCCTCTGTGCTGACAGCCATCACATCCTCCAGGATTTACTGTATTAAAGGAGGTACATGCATAAGGCTTGTCTTGAGTTTGATTAGCCTTTCGTTCCGTGGCTTGTCTATTATATTGAGGATGGTCTTCAGACATCATATGAATAGCTTCATCCCTATCTTTACAGTGCTGAGCTATTGAGAGTCCTGCATACCACATAGGTTCTTCTAAAGTTTTAGCGTGGGTAATGATATATTTTATCTGAGCACAGCCTACACCTTTTAAACTCTTAGTTGCTATAGACTTAAATATAGATTGAAAGTTATCTAACTTTAAAGCCTTACGTTGTTCTCCAGTTAAAGGAGTCTTAGCATCCATTATAGATTCTAAACTAACTTCGGCTTCACCTAATAAATCTATCCACCCTTGAAAACTACATACTGAGTCGTCCCAAGTTATAACCTTAGTCGGAGTAGGGGGATTAGTTTTGTGATTAAATGTATCAGGACTACGTAGTATACGAGCTAAATCTGCGCTCACTACAGGGTCTATAAATAATCCATTGTCTAGACAATAGTCTTTAAACTTCTCTGCATAAGGCTTCCACTCATCTGCGGGTACATCCTTATCTAAAAACCAATAAGCGTGCACACCCGTACCTGAATCTACTGTAACAGGAATAGGTAAGTCATGAGTAACTACGAATTTATCCAGCGAATCTATAGCATCTTGTTTACTGTCATAGCCTTTACCCTCACCTACATCGAGGTCTACAAAGAATGAGCGTACATAAGAAGCCTTATCCGCTTTTCTACTATACCCACTAAAGCTACTCATCGCTACAAACACATTAGTATTTTGTTTATTCTTAGCTTCAATAGCTGTAACTAAATCTTTTATACTCTCAACAAACTTATGATTAGTTTTTTTAGTAACAGGGTCTATATCTGCAACACAGTAAACTCCTTGACTAGGTAAAGTTTTCTTATAGAATTCTTCAATCATGTCAAACTTCTTTACTTAAATAAGCTCGAGCTACTTTAGCTGAAGCGACAGGTAATGAACCATTTTCTAAATCTTTTTTAATCTCCTTAATAAATCGTTGAATTCTAATACAGTTTTTTTCAGCTATATAACTACCTCTAAACCATTTATAGATTGTCATTCTTGTAACTTCAAAATGATTAGCTATGTACAATGCAGGGAACTTAGCTTGCACACAAATCTTAGCTAATTGAATCCCTACCCTCTCTTCATCGGCGGTTTTTAATCCCAATAAAAATTTATCACTATATGGTCTTGCCATTTTAATCTCCTATTTTGCTTTCCATTTACCCACAATATTAGATATATTTTCTTCTCTTTCAATATCTGCATCGGTAGGTTCATATGGGGTTTCAAAGAATACATCAAACTGAACTGTAGGTCTATCTTTATCGGTTTGATATTGATTGACTTTAAGAATAGTTGCGCTCTCTGCCTCTCTAGTTGTAGCTTGTTTTTTTAATACTTCAATGTCTTTCTCTTCAACAGCTGATGAAGGTGAAAATAATAACTTTGGTATAGATGTACTATCATCAAACTGAAGTCGAGTTACCACTCTTCCCGCACTCACATTATTATTTGCAAGCATTTGAATATAAGGTCTAAAAGGGTATCGTCCGTTGGACTCTTTTCCAAAACAAGACATAGCAGGGAGAACTAACTGTAGTATATCACCAGCTATATCATTAGCTAAAACTACAGCAATTCTCCAAGATAATTTACAGGCTGTTCCCACTCCATTTTGTCCTGACCCTCTTACACTATTTTTACATTGATAACACGACTTAGCCTGAGCAACAGGTACTTCTTTATTAGCAATCTTTGAATCATTAGACCAACAAGTTGGAGAAGTTATTTGTCCCGCTTGATAAGCCGCTTCATAGTAAGTACGTGATGCCGTGTGTGACATCTTAACTATAACTATATTTAAGAATGAGTCATTAACTGTTGCTACTTCTTCTGCCCCTACCATCTTTCTAAACTTTTTACCATTTAAAGAAATACGGATGGTAGGTTTATTAAGCTCGCCAGCTACTGCTAAAGTATCTTCATCTAACATAACAGCCCCTAATCCTTAGTACCCCATTTATCAATAATGCCTGAGATATCATCTGACTTAGCTTCATTATCTTTAGATGGATTTTGAAGAGTAGGTTCTTTAATATCTTCAGTTGTGGTACTCACTGGAGACACTTCCTCAGTTGGAAAAGCTGCTTCAGCAGCAGCAGGTTCTTGAGTAAAACCTCCATCTACTTCTTCAAAACCAAAGCGGTCAGCACTGCCTGTACCACCCTCTACATATTGAATAACTTGCACGGCTCTAAGTCTTAAAGCTACGCCTGCTCCAATTAACTTCACATAGTAGGGAGCTATTGAACCGTTGACCCTAATTTCTGAGCCGCCCCAAATGTTACTGTCTTTCATAACATTACCTTTAGCGTCAAAGATAGCAGGTGCATAAAGAGCCTTAGATTTAAACTTAATAATAACATTACCTGTTGGTTTGTTATCATCATCTAATTCATCCATGTAAGGAGGGTTAGCTGTTTTAATATCTTTGCCGTGCTCTTTTTCTTGTACCTTAAAATTTTCTGCAAAAGCCGCATTTATCTGCTCAATAACTGGAGCCGCTTCTTTTTTAGTTAAAATAAGATTAACTTTATACTCACCTTCTTCGTTAAACTTAGTGTCAGGTTTTGATAGCCATGGGTACTGCGCTATCCCTTTTGGTGTTGTAAAAACGTTTGGTGCTTGTGCCATAATTAATTCTCCTAGTTATTTATTGCTTGGTTTACGTACTGTTACTTTAAATTCTCGCATACTACTAATACCTGGGGGTAAGCCCTCATCTTCACGGCCGCTTAAAAACTCCTTAAAGTTTGTTTGATGTATACGTTGTTGTAATAACTCAATAGCATCATGTTGCATTACGTACTGTTTAAAGTTATCCCAATCACCACACACAAAATTCTCTTTGGTGCTTTTAATTACCGTTCCTGCTCCAGTACGAATACTGTCAGCCCCAACTTCATTACAAGAATTCAACAACACTTGCTCAATTTGGGCAAGGTCATTACTCAACT
>Ga0208814_1001687_pt1 | contig 10055 bp, 11 predicted proteins | sample MalvirAntarct_55_FD_184253 | JGI IMG/M metagenome (GOLD analysis project Ga0208814, IMG submission 184253) | Marine viral communities from the Global Malaspina Expedition - Malaspina viral metaG Antarct_55 (SPAdes) (version 2) | ecosystem: Environmental > Aquatic > Marine > Oceanic | place...
AGATCAGGTTGCTTTATACCTCATGATGTACCTGAGTTAAACGAAGCTATGCCATGGGAGTAGAACAAGTAGAAGGTGTTGATTACAATTATGTATACTCTATAAAAGCTAATAATGTTATTTATAAAACATATACTAAAGACACTGTCGATATATACGAGGCTATATTAGATAAGTTTAATATAAAATACAAAACAACTTATGATAAAGACAGTCAATTGGAAACCACCAACGTGGAATAAAGAATATAGAAAAATATATTCTTGGTGTTTAAAGCACAAAATAAAAATATACCCTGTAGCTACGGTTAAAGGAGAAAAAAATAAGAACTGTTATATAGAAGTTAGTGTAAATGGTAAAACAACGTTATCACCTAAGCATTATGGTGTTAATGAATTATGGGCTAAAATATTTGAGCTATATAAGTTTTATTATGATAAACGTACAAACTAAATACGATAAAGTTTAGATAATATAAATATGATAGAAAATAAATTTAAAAACGCAGATGAAGCTTTTAACTTTTACTATGGTGTTATACCGTACGAAGGTGAAAGATTCGACAATACTTTTGCTATGTTTAACCAAGGTTTTACTATTGAAAATCCTTTAGATCGTATGATAACTAATGAGGCTAGAAACTTCAATGTTGAATATGCTGAAGCTGAGTGGCAATGGTACTTATCAGGTAATAGATCAACAGCTAAGCTTGGTGAGATATATGGTAAGATACCTGAAATATGGCAGGATATGTCAGATGGTAATGGTAATGTTAATTCTAATTACGGTTATCAATGGGAGAGAGGTTATCAACTAGATAAAGTTGTAGCAATGTTAAAGGATAACCCTAAGACTAGACAGGCTTGTGTGTCTATATATGATGGTAAAGAAATATCTAAATACAAGTATGATACGCCATGCACATACGCTATACAGTTTACAGTATTAAACAATAAACTAAATATGTGCGTTACGATGCGATCTAATGATCTCTGGTTTGGTTTTTGTATTGATCAGTATTGTTTCAGTAAACTACAGGAACTAGTCTCAGAGAGAACAGGATATGCAATAGGTACTTACTACCACTTTGCACATAACTTACATATTTACGATGATCAATTACCAGAAGAAAATACACTGACATCAAGAGCCAAACAATATGGATAAAATTAATTATTATTTATACCATATACCGGGTAAAAAAATAGGTGTTACACGTGATCTTATATCCAGAGTCGTAGAACAACAAGGTTACGACTTAGACGAAGTAGAAGTTCTAGAGCAAAGTACAGATATAAATTATATATCTGACCGCGAGTTAGAACTTCAATTGTCTCACGGCTATAAAGTTGACAGACAAAAATACAAAGACTTGTATATTAATAAACCAAAAACCAAAAACAAAATGAATATAAATGCAACCGAACAAACCTCAACATTTCCTTGTCCAGTATCTAAGCTTAAAGGTAGATTAATGGACGAAATGGGTATGACATGGTTAACCTCTCATGGTAAGTTCGAGATTAATAACGATACAATAGCGTGGATAATGAAAAACGTAACTACGTCTATGTATACAACTGAAAGATGTTATATATATAACAAGTCTTTTGCTAAGTACTTTAAAACAGTTGAATTTCCTTTTGGTGATGATGCTTATCAAGCATACCACGATAATCTAACTGAAAGAGTTAAACCAAGCAATGGTAAAGCAGATTATGTAAGTCAAGGAACAATATATTCAGATGCTAGGTTTCAACTAATAAGAGACTGGGCTGGCGAAAGAGGTCTTTATAGTAAAGGCGATACTAAAACTCAGTTCTGTAAGCTAATGGAAGAAGCTGGCGAACTAGGTAGAGCTATACTAAAAGATGATAACCCAGAATTTAAAGATGCTATCGGTGATATGGTTGTAGTTCTTACTAACTTAGCTCATATGGGCGGAACAACTATTGAAGACTGTATAGACACAGCTTACGATGTTATATCTAAAAGAACTGGTAAAATGGTTAACGGAACATTTGTTAAAGATGAGAAGTAAGACTATTGAATTCAGAGATCCAGTCGTTGAGAACGTCGTGGATAAGTTTGTATCAAGATCTGATGTTGGCTTTGCAAAGTATGGTAGAACATTACACAGTGAAAGAACTGGTAAACATAAAGATCTAGCTGGTTATCTAAACGATGTACAAGAAGAGCTTATGGATGCTATACTATATATTCAAGCTGCACGTGAAGAGTTAACTGATAATTTAGTTAATGAAACAGTAGCTGAAGCTAACAAAGCTAGTTTTACAAACATAATTAATAATCCTGAAGATTTAGATTATGGTTCGCCGGTATAGCAAAAAGAAAGGTCCGGTAAGATCTAAAAAGGTCAAGCATGATGGAATACAATTTGCATCAGGACTAGAAAAACATATGTATATAGCTTTAAAGAAAGCTAAAATAAAAGCACATTACGAGGGACAAACTTACGAGCTTGTCCCTTCTTTTGACTTCGAACAAGAATCTTATGAAAGACAAGGCAATGGCAAAGGTGAATATCGTAATAGAGGTAATAAGAAAATACTTAATATTAAGTATACTCCAGATTTTATTGGAACTGACTTTATTATTGAATGTAAAGGACGTGCTAATGAATCTTTTCCCATACGCTGGAAGTTATTTAAAGCTTATGTACATAAATACTTACCGAACATTACGTTATACAAACCTCAAAATCAAAAAGAATGCGAAGAAACCGTGAACCTAATTCTTGGGAAAAAAAAGATATAGCAAGAAGAAAATATGCAGAACGCCAACTTCAAAAATTCATTGATTGGAGTGTAGATAAAAAAGGTTATTTAAAATATAAAGAACTTATAGAATATGAAAGAAAGTACTCTGCTAGAGATGCAGAATAAAATTGCGGCATTAACAAGAGTTGTGCAACAAATGATTAATGAAATCAATATACTTAGTACTACTGCAATGGGTACTTTAGAAACTGTAAAATTAATGCCTGGTTATAAAGATTCAATAGATCAATTGAAACTTCAAGCTGAAAAATTAGAAAAAGAAAAGAAAGATGGAGTTATCAAACAAAATACTAAGTGATATAACAGTGTACATGAAGTACGCAAAATTCGTTCCTGAGTTAAATCGTAGAGAGACTTGGGTTGAATTAGTAGATAGAAATAAAGCGATGCATATTAAAAAATATCCAGAGCTATCAGATAAAATAAATGAAGCCTATAAATTAGTATATGATAAAAAAATTCTTCCAAGCATGCGTTCGTTACAATTCGGCGGTAAACCGATTGAAATTAGCCCTAATCGTGTCTATAATTGCGCTTATTTACCAATTGATCACATTGATTCATTTCACGAAACTATGTTCTTGTTACTTGGAGGAACCGGTGTTGGCTATTCTGTACAAAATCATCACGTAAAACAAATGCCACCAGTTAATCAACCTTATTCTAAAAGAACTAGAAGGTTTTTAATTGGTGATAGTATTGAAGGTTGGGGAGATGCTATTAAAGTATTAATGAAGTCTTATATGGGTGAGAAAAGAAGTTCTACTGTTGAGTTTGATTACTCAGATATTAGAGCTAAAGGTTCTCAGTTAGTTACTTCAGGTGGTAAAGCACCAGGGCCTCAACCTTTAAAAGAGTGTATACTAAAAATTAAAGGTATATTCGATGCTAAAGAAGATGGAACACCTTTAACTACTGTTGAAGCTCACGATATAGTTTGTCACATAGCTGACTCAGTTTTAGCTGGTGGTATCCGTAGAGCTGCTTTAATTAGTTTATTTTCTGCTGAAGATAGCGAGATGATTAGTTGTAAGTCAGGAACTTGGTGGGAAACAAATCCACAAAGAGGTAGAGCTAATAACTCTGCTGTTCTTATGAGACATAAAGTAACAAAAGACTTTTTTATGGATCTATGGAAACGTGTAGAACTATCAGGCTCAGGTGAACCTGGTATATATCTTAACAACGATAAAGACTGGGGTACAAACCCTTGTTGTGAAATAGCATTAAGACCTTTTCAGTTTTGTAATCTATGTGAGGTAAATGCTAGTGATCTTGAATCACAAGAAGATTTTAACAATAGAGTTAAGCAAGCTAGTTTCATAGGAACACTACAAGCTGGTTACACTGACTTTCATTACTTAAGAGACATATGGAAAGATACGACAGAGAAGGACGCGCTTATCGGTGTATCAATGACAGGGATAGGGAGTGCCGCTGTGCTGCAGTTGGATATGAAGGAAGCTGCAAATATAGTAAAACGAGAAAACACGAAGACAGCTAAAGCTATTGGTATTAATCCAGCAGCTAGATGTACAACCGTGAAGCCTGCTGGGACAACATCTCTGGCATTAGGAACTTCATCTGGTATTCACGCATGGCATAATGATTATTATACGCGTAGGATTAGAGTTGGTAAAAACGAATCTATGTATAAGCATTTGTCTAAGCATCACCCTGAATTAGTTGAAGATGAGTTTTTTAGACCTCATGACACTGCTGTGATAAGTATACCACAAAAAGCACCTGAAGGTTCTATATTGAGATTAGAATCACCATTTGATTTGTTTGAAAGAATAAAGAAAGTTGCTCAAGAGTGGATTGTACCTGGCCATAGAAAAGGATCTAACACTCATAATGTTTCAGCTACAGTTAGCTTGAAGCAAAATGAATGGGATCAAGCAGGTAAATGGATGTGGGAAAACAGAGATCACTATAATGGTTTATCTGTATTGCCTTATGATGGCGGTAGTTATACTCAAGCGCCATTTGAGGATATAAGTAAAGTTCAATACGACATGGCTATGACACATCTAAAAGATGTTGATCTTAGTAAGATAGTAGAAACAGAAGATGAAACAGATCTTGCAGGAGAATTAGCTTGTGCAGGCGATAATTGTGAAATTAAATGAGAAAATTAGCAATAATTGGAGGTCTTAGCTTAATGACAGCTGGGACTTCATATATGATGTGGCATCCACATGCACCACAGTTTGATTTAAATCCTAATACATTAGCTATAGCTAGTGGAGGATTTTTCATAGCTGTTGGAATTAGTTATAAATTTTAAAATAAAATAATATGTGCGGACTATGTTTAGGCGGTATTTGCGAATACTGTAATATTTAAATAAAAATAATACCAAATAAAAAGGGGAAGTCGTAATGACCTCCCCTTTTTTGGTTACAGGAACTTTTGGGTATGGTGCCCAGTTTTTTATTGTTCCTTTATGTACTTACTCATAGCTAGTCCTAGTTTTTTACCAAAATCAGAATCTGATTTATAATGAGTTTTAGCTACATTCCTGCTGTAAGATACATCTTTAGCTACTTTATCTAGTTGTTTAGATTTTTCAGGATATTTACCTTTTAAATGATCAGCTATTAAATAAGCTTGCGCAGAATGACCTGAAGGATATGAAGCCGTTTTCATAGATTTTAATTCTATATCATTTAATTTTATATCAAACTGTTTAGCTAAATCTTTAGGTCTAGGTCTGTTAAAGTATTTTTTAAGTTTACTTATGTAAGGTACAGACTCAGTTATTAATGTATTTATATCTTTATCTTTTACAATATTATTAAACTCTTTACTAACATCATCATTTTTTTCAACAAAGCTTTTGTCACTAGGTATAGTTGTTAGCTTCTTTATCTCAGACATTGTTTTTAAAGAATTGTCTTTAGGTGGTTTTTCTTTTTTAAAAGGTTCTATATTAAAATTTTCTAACATAATGATTTTTAAAAAGCTCTAACACGAGCTCGTCGTTTTTTAATTTTTGGTTTTGACTTTTTATCTTTAGTGTTTGATTTATCTTTAGGATTTATTTGCCATTCTGGCCAACCAGCTATCATAGCTACTGACTGCCACCATTCTGTTTCTTCATCAAGAGCTGCATCAATATTTTTCATTTTAAGTAATAGTCTATCAAGTGGAACATTTGTAACTGCTGAAACAACTTTAGTCGCAGCATCATAGCCTGGGTTGTCTAACCCAAAGTCTTCCATAGCTTGTTTTCTACGTTTCTTACTATCCATTTGATATGCTGCCGCTCTAAGTCTAGATATTTTAGAACTTATAGGTGGAGAAAATTGTAATAATTTATATATAGAATCTGTATATTGAGGTCTTGATCTACCTGATCTTCTATATATATCTAGTAAAAAGTTTTTCATAACTGCAACTGCAGCTCCTCCCATTCCCATACCTCTTAATATAGAATCAGCCATACCATTAGCAACATCTATAGCTTTTTTAGTTTCTGCTTCATCATCATCTTCACTATTAAATCCTAAAGCAAAAACAGCTTGTTGTAATGCATTAAATATTAAGTTTTGTACTACGCCGTAATATATTATTTTACTTACATTTGTTTTAGCATCGCCTCTACCGTTAGATAGATCTTGAAAAGCTCTCTTTTGCATACGAGCATATTGCATTGGAGTGTTAGCATAAGCTAATATCAAACGACCAGCATCACTTGATTGTTGTTGTGATATTCTGCTTGGATCAGAAGACTGTTGAGATTCTTCAGCTTTATCTCTAAACTCAAGCATTGCTTGTTCTTTAGCTTCTGCTTCTGTTTTCCCTTCGTTTTTTATTAAGTCATTTACTCTATTTCTAAAATAAGTAGCACCACCTGTAGCAATAGCAAAGCTATCAGCAAATTGAGTAGGCGCATAACCTTTTGTAAGAATATAAGATATAACAGCTTGAGCTTTATTACCACTAGTATTAGCTGCGTTTGCTATTTCATTTTCAGATATATTTATTCTTAACCCGTTACGTCTATCAACTAAAAAGTCTGAATTCATTAGCATTTTAAAATCTTTCCAGTATTGTTTTTGATTAGCAAAAGCAGCTCCAGCTTTTATAGGATTATTAAAACTCCAGTTTATAAAATTAACACTAGATATTGTCTGTAAAACAGCTGATCTTATGTTTAAAAACATCACAACACCATTAGCGTTGTTTATATAATCAAGTATTTTATTACTTAATCTATTACCAGTAGCTAGTCTATTCTTTCCTTGCTTCATTCTTTCTAAAACATTCTGTAAAGATTCTACATATTTAGTACCAAATGCAGCTTCTAATTTGTTTATATTTTCTTGAGAGAATATAACATCAACATTACTTTGCCACTCTTCTAAGTATTTTCTTCTAACATTTTTGTTTAAGCCATCTATTAAATCAGTAGTGATAGTACCAGCCAGCCAACCTTCACTAGGTGCAACATAACCAAAGTTTTTATTTAGTTTAATTATCTGGTCTCCAAACTCGGTTAGACTAGGGTTAGATTCTATTATTTCTAAAAGCTCTTTAGTATCAGCCTTAGATAGTCCTGGGACAGTCATACCTTGTTTATTCCATATATAAACTCTAACAGCTTGCTCATTACTAAATCCAGATTCATTTGTTTTTTCTAAATCTTTAGGAACATCAAGATCTTTTTTGAGTTGTTTAAAATCTTCCATCATGTTAGATCTAAATTTAGATAAATTATTTTGAGCTCTTGTATAAGGATCCATTAATCTATTTTTAAACCATTTCATAGCTGAGTCACCTTTTTTACCTTTAGGTAGTATAGGATATATAAGACCTAAGAAATCTTCAGCTGAATAAGGTATAAAGAATTTAAACTTACCTTTTTTAGCACCTACTATTTTACCTTTAGCTTCTGAGTATCTAGCTTGAGATTTTATACCTGTAGCTTCTTGAACTATATCATTAAAATCTTTATTTATATCTGACTCTAAGCTCATTTTAGCTTGTTGAACTTTAGATTTAACATCTAATACAGACATAGCATCTCTAACTGCTTTAACATTTTGATAAGCATCATCAGCAAAATAAAAATCGTTATAACCTTCAGCTGCTTTTTCAACTACCCATTTAGCTTTAGCAGCGCCTGTCGATTGTCCTAATCCAGTTATATTAGATAAAGGTATGTTTAAACCTACACTATCTAAAAACTCTTTAATAGGTCCTTGTGCTTCAGAAGCTCTGGCGGTAAGTACAAATACATCTTCAGTTCCTCTAGCTGCTTGTATTTTTTTAGCTATATCTAACAATGGACCTGGCTTGCCATCTCTTACTATGTTAAAATCTGTAAAATCAAAACTAAAACCATCAGCCAGCATTTGAGCGCCATTGCTAGCAAAACTCTCTGCATCCATTTCTGTTTTTTGACCATCTTTAATAGCAATTACCTTACTGTTACTTCTTGCTAGTGTATCATCAAAATCAAATATTCTTATTTTTTTAACAGGAGCATTTATTTTTCTAGCATTATTAAGAGCTGCGTCTACTGTAGCGGCATAATTTATAATGTCTTCATTAGTTTCCATAGACATTTTAACTACATTGTTACTTAAGTCTACTTCGTTAGATGCTTTAGCTTGTTGTATGCTATTCCACAACTTAGCAGGACCAACTGATTCTTCAACTACTTTACCTGTTTGTATATTAAACAGCTCTGTAACTTCACCACCAATAGTAAACTCATTAAACCATCTAGTGAGAGGAGTATCACCATATTGATACGTAAGAGGCATAGAAGCTTTAAAAAAGTTACCAAAGTTATTATCAAAACCTTTTGATATAACACCCACTTGATAACTGTTTTTTAATTTACTTAAACTAATCTCTTTGTTTTTATTAAATATAGCATCAGCTATCATTAAATTCATTACAGATGAAGGTATACCATGCTCATATTCAAACAGCTTACCTATGTTTTTGCTATTATAGCCTTTAGTATCTATGTTTGTTGGCACATAAGTTAATCTACCAGCAGCTCTCATAGGGCCTTTCATATTGTCATTAAAGCCTTTCATTAACATAGCTGCATTTTCTTTGGTTGCAGTAATGCTTTTGTCTTTTAACATTTTATCTGCAGTCTTATAATATGTTGTAATAAAATTCCAAGCTCTATCAGAATATTCGTTTCTACCAGCTATATCTTGAGGCGACATATTATTAGTAACCATATCCATAGTTGTTTCTTGTGGATACTTTTTAGGACCTATAACTTCTCTAGTAACACCATCAACTTCTAGCGTCCAAGTAGTAACACCATCTTTTGTTGTAGATTTGTAACTAGTAATGCCAAAATTAGCTTCTAAAAGTTCTTTATTAAAAACTTCAACATGCCCACCAGACACTCTATATCCGCCGTTATCACGTTTTACAACTTTACCACTTTTGTATTTAGAATTATCTATAGCTTCTTGAGCTTGCTTTTTAGTATCGTAATTTCCAGCAGCTTCGTTACCATAAGTCATATTTCTTTTTAATCCACCGTCTTCAAAACCTCCTTTAAACAATATAAAGTCAATAGCTAAATCTAATTCACTTTTACCTTGTTTTTTATATTCTTTTATTAGTTGAGGTACAGATACATTTATAAAAGCTTTTTGTTTTTGTCTACCATTAGGTGTGTTTAATGCACCAATATTTTTTAAATTCCAAAACTTATTTAGCGTAGCTTGATCATCAGCATTTAAACTACCATCTATATAAGACTTCAAAGGAAAATCAGTTATACTTTTATATTCAGATATTTGTCTTCCAAACTTATTAACAAGTGGACTATATAAACTTACTAACTTAGTAATTTCAGGTTTACTTAAATTATCACCATATAAACTTTCTACAATACTTCTAACTTGTTCTTTGGTCTTTTTAATATCACTAGAGAAACCTACGTTATACCCAGTGTCTAACAACAGCTTAATCAACCTGTCTTTATCTTCCATGTATATTCCAAAGTTGTTAGCTGTTGGATTTTTCATTTCAGAAAACTGTCTTTCTACTTCTTTAGATAACTTAGACTGAACACCTCTATCTATAGAAGAAGCCATGACTTGTATAACATCATCAGCTACTAAGTAATTTAACTCAGGATTTCTATTAGTTATTTTATCTATAGTGTCTTGCTCTGTCATCACTTGCATAGTACCATCAAAGCCATACGTCTTAGCTAGATTCTTGATTAATGCTTCATCTCTACCTCTTTTTTTAAAGAAGTCT
>Ga0208814_1001688_pt1 | contig 10051 bp, 4 predicted proteins | sample MalvirAntarct_55_FD_184253 | JGI IMG/M metagenome (GOLD analysis project Ga0208814, IMG submission 184253) | Marine viral communities from the Global Malaspina Expedition - Malaspina viral metaG Antarct_55 (SPAdes) (version 2) | ecosystem: Environmental > Aquatic > Marine > Oceanic | place: South...
ATTAAGATCATCTTTAAGAGAATCTTGAAACTCTTGTCTACTTACGTTTCTTTTTGCATCGTCAGCAATTGGATCATATAATCTTTTTGTTAATGTAGTAGTTAACCTATCTACCGTAGGCTTAATGTTACTTATTACTTCTTTTTCTAGTCTAGTAGCCTTTGCTCCTCTTGCAAAAGGTTTTTTAAACTTGTCTGCTAATGCTTGACTTTCAGCATCTAAAGTTTTTATTTCATTTATAATGTCCGATGTAGTATTTTTAACATCTTCATTTAATTGTTGCTTTGCAGACTTTTTTGTTTCTGTTTTTGTTGTAACTTTAGAATCTGAAATTTTTTCAGTAGCTTTGTTTGTAACTGAAGGTATAACTAATTTTCCTTTTATTCCTTCTTTAACAGATTTTTTTAATCCTTTTGATAAACCCTTACCTCTTTTTATAGACCTATTGTAATCTTTAATAAAATTAAATACATCTTTACCTGTATTAAATTCAGCTTTAAATCCTACAAAACTTTTTATTCTACGATATAAATCTTGTAGCTTAGTGCCTAAGTTTTCATTATATTTAACATCTCCGTTAAGCATAGCTTCGCTTAAAACGTTAAGAGCTTCTTCTGCTAATTCTCCTTTAGATATATCTTTATTTTTATATGCAATAGCATAGTCCTTAAATCTTTTTTCAAAAGCACTATTTTTTTGAGTATCATCAATGCTTTCCATAAAACCTAACAAAGCATTACCCACTTGTAATTGATTTTCTTCAGTTAATTGAGATTGAAGAGTGTTTTTCAAAACATAATGAAGCACTTCATGTGCTGCAGTATTTACTATTCCGTCTTTAAAAGCTTCGCTTTCATTTATAACTATAGTTGTAGATCCGTCTTCTCTGCCTATAATCTGACCGTATCCGTCACTATATTTTACATCAGTTCTACCAGTATCTTCTTTATTTATTTCATCAATAGTTCGTTGATATTCTTCTTTTGTTTTTGCAAAAGTAATATTTTGATCGCTATCAATATCTTTTAATATCTTTTTAGCAGATTCTGAAGAAACACTAGCTCTTTCCGCACGACCTACACGAACAGCGTTAGATAGCTTATCATTTACTTCATCTAATTTTAATTTATCATTAGAGCTAAGTATAGGATCGTTTATAGTTTTAATAGATTTTTTTAAATTATTCTTTTTTATTAATAGTTCTACAATTTCAGATTTAACACTTTCTCCAACATTAGCTGCTTTTATTTGTTTATTTGCCGCGCCTACTTCGTTAAAGTTTTGCAAAATAACAGCTCCTTCTTCTTTAGTTATAGAATTGTTTTTAATTTCATTATTAACTTTACTTTCTATAACATTTAAAGATCCTTTTAAATCTGTTAGGTTTATTATATCGCTGCTTAAATCACTTGTAGTTTTAAAAGCGTCAGCTATATTTTCATAATCTGATTTGTTAATAACTTTATTAACTTTAATAACAGATAATCCTTGCTTTACCCCTTGTGCTGCAGCGGCTATATTAACAGGTGATCCGTATAGCCCACCCCCAGCTACACCTTGAATAAAAGAATCGGTTACATTCTCAAAAGCAGGTTTACCTTTAAGCATATTCTGACTTATAGTGGTAGCTACCTCTTCTATACCTTCCCCAACCATAGCGGCAGGAGCACCAAATTTTTTAAGTGCACCTGTATACATTTCTACAAGCCCTTTTTTAAATATCTCTGTTCCTTTTTCTTTACCTTCTTTTTTTAGTATGTCTTTGTATACCCTGCCTAAAGAACCTGTGCTTATAGCACTAAATACGCTCTCCGCTCCAGCTGAAGCAAGTCCTTTCAAAGTAGCTTCTAAAGCTCTCATTTCAGGATTATCTTCTTGAAATTCTTTTATTTCCGGACCAGCAAAAGCTAATGTACTAGTGGCAGCTAGCTTTGCTGTGGAAGTAACTGCGCCACCTAACATCATAGATAAACTAACGGGAGCGCTTTCTGCTAGTCCCGTTCCCAACTGCTGGAAGGCATCCATATAATTGCCCATCGATATACTTTTGGATATACCTAGCTTTTTATAGTTGCTCTCATCATAAGCTTGATTTATTTCACTTATTTCTTTAGCTTCTTTTTCGTAATATTCTAATATAGGGTTTTCAACTTCAAAGTCGTCTTTGAATTTTTTAGAACTTGCTCCTATGTCTAATCCTGTTACTTCTGCTAATACGTTTTGAGGTATAGCTGCTATGTCATACAATGTTTCAGGAACAGAGGCAAACATTTCGCCTAAGGTTATACTGCCGGACTCAAATCCTTTGCCTAGTCTGTCTAAATAACTCATCTTAGCAGCCTCTTTTTTATTTTCTTGAGCTTTAGAATAATCGTCAAATTCTTTTTTAGTTACTTCCTCGCCGTCTATATTAAAAGTTTCAGTTTGACTTTCTAATTCCAAAGAACCATCTTCCAATCCGGAATCCGTATCTAGTGCTGGTTGTGGACCTGATACTACATCCGCACTCTCTGCAGCATCTTGACGAAAATCCGGATTTAGGATTGTATCATCAGTGGCGATTTTTTCTTTTTCTTCAACAAGCTCTACGGTATATCCCTTTTCTTTAGCTTGCTTTAAAATGTTATCTCTTTCTTCTTCTGAAGAAAAAACAAACGACTCCCCATTAATTAGATATTCAAACATTAGTTTTCTGTGTTAAGTTCATCAAATTTATTTTGATTTTCTCGCGCCTTCTCGGCAGCTTTTTCTGTTGCGGTTGCATTTCTAGGAGCACCACGAATTACTCTTTCATAAGTTGTTCCGCCCGGAATTACATTACCTTTTTCGTCATAAGTTTCAATAGGTTTAATCCCTGGAATTCCTGCATAAAATAATTCATCTGAAGCTGCTTTTATTAATCTATTTTGTTCTTTTTCATCTCCATCAGCATCATTCCAAGCCTTTAAGTCAATTCTTAAATCAATTAAAGTTTGCTCAACTGATTGTTTAAATCCTTTAGCGGTTTGTAAAGCTACTCTATCAGTATCAAAAGCTAAATCTTTTGCCCTGTCAATTTTTGCTTTATCTAATTCTTGAATTTGATTATTTGATATTCTACCGTCTATAATTTCGTTATCTGACCTTGTGTTTAATACCATTCCCGCTTGAAAATCTGTGGATTTAGGTTTAAAAATGGTTTCAGCAACAGCATCATACTGCGCGCCAGCTGCATTTACGTGTTCCATTGTTAAATCACTAACTAAACTTTTAAATGTTAACGGATCAAACATATATTCTTTTCCTTCTGGGGTTACAACGTAAGCCATTGTTTTTCCGTCTTCATTTTTTTTCATACCTCTTTTGTAATCTTCAACGCCTCCAAAGCCATATATGATAGCTTCATTCCTGCCTATCTTACCATCTTCATCTTCTTTAATAAATAAAGTTTTTCCAACTTGATCTCTGTTTGCTATCATTTCTTGAAGAACACTTGTAACACCAAAAATGTCTTCAGACAAGCCATTAATGTTTTTCATGTCTAAATTAATTTGTGCCAACTCTTTAGACAATGCTGGATCAGTATTTCCATTTATTTGTTGTTCTTTTAGTATTTCGAAAGCTCTATCATTTAAACCGGAAAATTCTTTTGTCATATAACCCGACATTTCGTCGGTCATGTCTACTAAAGAGTTACCAAAAGTAGCGGCATTGGCTTCTTTTTTGTTAGATAACTCTATTAAAAATTTATCATTTTGAGCTTCTTTAACTTTTGCTTTTTCTTTTTTTTCTACAATCTTTTCTCCTGTTCTTTTAAGAGACTTAGAAGCATCATTAATTGAATCTAAAAAGACTTGATTACTAGCGGGCGTTATTAACGCGGGATTTCTATAACTCATTTTTTATTTTTTTAATATTATCCTCCAAAGAACCCGCCAGCGGCACCAAGAGTATCAGAAACACCTCCAACTATCATTGCTTGGGATGCGTTTTGATCTTGTTGAGCTTGTCGTTTATCCATTCTAGCTTGATCTTGATTGCCTGATAATCTATCTAACTTAGCGTTGGTTCTTTCTTCTTGAGCTTCAAACTTATACGCAGCTCCTTTAGCTCCGGCATCTTGAACTCTAACCGCATCATTTAAATCTATATTCTGTATTCTTTGTTCCTCTGCTATTTGCTGCTTTTGCAATTCTTGTTCTCCTTGAGCTCTTGCTTTTTCATTAGCAGCCTCTTGAGTTTCAATACCAGCTGCGACGTCTTTTTTACTTCTTGCCGCGGCTTGAGCTAACGCGGTAGCTCCACCGGCACTCGCACCCGTAGCTTGTAATGTATCTAATGTATTTGCTAAAGCAATATCTGTTTGTTCCATCTGGATCTCCGCAGCTTGCGTGGCAACACCTAAGTTTGCCATAGGGTTTGACATTTGGCTAGAAAGATTTTCCGCCATATCCGAAACCTTAGTCACTCCGGCATAAGGATTAATAACCGCTTGCCTATTATTTTCAATATTAGTTATCTGTCTTTCTATTCTTGCTTTTTCAGCAGCCGCAGCTCTGGCTCTTCTTTTAGCCTTACTGTTTCCTATAATACCTCCGACTACTTTTGTTAAACCGGCTGCTACGGCAAATACTACTACTGCTGCTCCTGACATAATTTTTCTTTTTTATTGTATTCCTCTAATGTTATTGAAAAAAAACTTTTTTCAACTTTTTCCATATCTTTTGTATTTGTGGGATTAGCTATTATGTTTATCCATACACAATCTTCTATGCACTTTATTAATCTTTTAGTACCTTTTAATGAATACGACCAACAAGGAGCTATGTGCTCTACATTTTCTTCGTCAGCAATCACATCTACTTTTCCAGATAATAAAAACCAAAAATGATTTGTATGGTGCATCGCACTTATAACCATAGAACCTGCTTGCATTTTCATTTGCCTCATGTATAGACCATCGGAGAAATGATTTGTAATTGGAAACTCTTCACAATTAACTAAATTTTTGCCGTCTCCGTATATTCCTTCTTGATCATTACTTTCAATAAAAGCATTCTGTATTATTTCTAATTCTTTAATAAAATTTGTTGCTAATTTTGTACTCATTTAATTTGATTTAAGATGATTGCACAAATCCTGTGCTTACTGCAAATAATTCTTTGTTAGAACTATTAGCATTGTTTACTTGCATTTTTACTTCTGCAAAGAAACCTTTAACGCCCGATGATGAACTACCAAATACAACTTCACCGTTTTGTGACGATGTATTATTAACTAAATCTGCAAAATATTTATCTTCTTTTGCTTTAAATCTATTTATTAATAAAGATTGTTGTAATTGTTCTAAAGTAGATGCAAATACTGATTCGGAAACCGGTAAGGTATTATCTGTATTAGTATTAAAGCTAAGCATTTTCCATCCTGTATCTCCTTCGTAATTAATTGTTTGAAAGTTTTTAACCACTTGAGGGTTGCCATTAAAAACAAATGTTACATTTGAATTATATGTAATTCCGTAAAATACTCCCCTAGCTGTTGTATTAGAAGCTAATGTATAATGCTTATAAAGTTTTCCGGAATCAGCTGTAAATAAATTATTATTAAGACTAATTATTTGATTAGGCTTATAACTAAACAAACTTGTCCAACCTTTTACGCTTTCATCAAAAGACAATGTATTATATTCTGTTACTCTTTTGGCTCCTGGCTGTTCACTTATTGATATCACATATTGTTTGTTATGAGCATCCCAACCTCCTTTTATACCACCAATTTTAGCTGTAGATAATTTATCTCTAAAGAAATCAATCATACCAAAGTTAGATATTGGTGTAATGCCGTCTACGGATAATCTACAAACAATATTTTGATCTCTATCTGTAAAGTATTTTCTGTAACCATTAACTGCAAAAGATTCTGGATCTGTACTTATTCCAAACTCTCCTCCAAACGCAACATTTTGGCCTATAACTAAGTTACGGCTAGTAACACTTGCATTGCCCTCAGCTGAATATATAGCGTCTTTATCTATTAAAGATTTACTTACCTTGCTTTCTTGAAATATAATTAGGTTTGTATCTTCCGCATAAAGCTTTTGTATAGAGCCATTAGCTGGATCTATAGTCCTTGTTATGTCTTCACCTACACTAAATTGATTAGTGGCATTAAACCCAGTTCTAGAGTTAAACACGCCTGAATGTATTAATCCACTAAACCTATGCGATTGCTTAGGCTCATCCTCAACTAAATAAGCTTTAACTCCAAAATCAACCGAAGAGTTATTGTAACCACCTCTAATTCTAGACTCCTCTATAAACCAATCGTCATCTGGCGTACTACCATAAACTAAAGGTATTTTATCAAAATTAATTATTTTGCCAAAAAATAATTGAACAACTGTAGGAAGAGATGCTTGTACGTAATTCACAGGAGCACTTTCTGCTACAAACTCAGTATCACTATTTCTTGTTACAATATAAGATTCATAACTTATTATTTCTCCAGAAATAAAATCAAGATATTGCATTTTTATTTCTTGCCCCACGTTCATCGAAATAGGCAATAGCCCCGGGCCTATAGTAAAGGTTTTACCAGAAACGCCAGGATTACTTCTAAAAGTACCGGGAGGGGGGCCAATCACATCGGTAATTGTCTTAAGCTTTTTTAGCCAGAATGTATTAAAATATTTAAGCTCTATTACTGCTGCCATAGTTATTGATTTACTTTTACTCTAGTTGTTCCATTTAGAATTCTAAGACCTTCTCCAGGATTATTTCCATCTGCAACATAAGTTGTAATCGCTTTTGAAGTAATGCCGTATGGAGAAGCCCCTTTAATTCCTGTTTCGTCAGAAAATGACGCTACCCATCGTAATATTATATCAGATTGAGTCGCTAAGTTGTCCCATTGATACAATGTTTCATAACCAGTTTGATCAAGTTCAAAGTTAACATTATTTAAACCTTCCGCTGGTATATAAGGCTCCGTCATTGCGGCTGTAGTAAAAAATAAATTAACATATTCTCCGTAAGGTGTTTCCGCAAATACCTCATCCGCACCAACTGTATCAGCCGCATAACTGCCGTTCCCCGAGGATCTAAAGTATTTATAAGAAGTAGTTGCAACATTTATCCCTTGTCTATTTGCACATATTGGAAAATGTAAATCGTCAGCTGTTACCCATCCGTATACAGTATTACCGGTATTACCGTTTTGGCCACTTGCAAGTTGTAATTCTTTTATAAAAACAGCGTATTCCACACCCGCTCCGCCACTATTAGCCGCAAAAGCAGCGTAATCGTAAGCTCTAACATTTTGAAGCCATTTAATAGTATCTTCATTGTCAATTCCGCTTACTACCAATCCATCTTGTCCTGGAAAATCACCGCTTGTTGCTTTTTTATCTGTGGCGTTATAATCTAATGATCTATCTAATTCTTGCCAAATTCCATCGCCTCCTTCAAATCTGTAATAAAATACAACCTTGTTTATTTGAAAAGATGAAACGTTTCTTGGCACTGTTCCATTACCTTGCTGAACATTAAATGTAAATGCTACAGTACCTGTTTTATGTGCATCTTCAACATTTCCGTTATTTAAACGGGTGGAATCAGTAAATCGATCAAAAACAACACCATTTACGTCCCATATCGTGTCAAGATTAGGACTAAAATTCTCACCTCCAATGTAATATATATGTGAAACTTTTTCGTTTTGAACATCAGATTTTATAGCGTTGCCTGGAGTTCCATTTGTACCGTCAGTGCCATAAGCATCTAATACACAAGTATTGCTTATAACTCCATCATTAACAGGAGGATATCCTAAACTTATATTAACATTTTTAGAAAATGATTTTGATCCATAATCTCCATTATCTCCAGAAGCATCAGCATCTGTAACGATTACCTTACACGGATAAACTACCGCGGCATTACCTTGAAATGCTACTCCGTTAATTATATCTTCAGGAATAGCTTGAGTTAGCTCTCCAGTGCTAGGATCCATTTCCCAATTATCTGGCAAAGGATTGCCATCTAGTCTAGCAATAGTATATACTAATTGAGATTTTTTAAAATCATCGTTTATACTACTTCCATTTTCCGGCAATGGAGCAAGCCAAGGAGAGGCAACTGAATTAGGAACAGCCGGTATTAAAGTTCTGTCCAACGGAGTTTTCTGTACAGTGTTTGCAAATCCAAAAACAGGTGCTACATTCTGCATTGCTCCTTCCCCTTCTGGTATTCCGCCTAGAGTTAAGGTTGTAGGTACTTCTCCGCTGGGAATAACTTTTATTTTAAAAGTATAAACTTTGCTAGTTTCACTTCCGTTAATAAAAAATTGAGAAGGTTCTTCAAATTGCAATCTAAAAGTCCCTGCAGCAACTCCGGGTTGTAATGTAAACAAACCCTCTGCACTTTCTCCATCAGCTGTTACTGAAATTAATTCCGCTTCAACACCTATTAAATAAGGATCACCTTCTTCATTTAACGGAAAAAATTCATCGGTTACAAACACTTTAGCAACAGAAGTTGAAGGTAAATCGCTTTCTTTAAAATCCCAATTAACATTTTGAAAAGAAGAAGCTGCTCCAGACCCTGAAGCTACATCGGTATTTAAATCAACTATTAAACCAGCTGTTGTTGTTTCCCAATAAATTTCCAACAAAGATTCAACAGGTTCTGTTTCATATACGGCTAAATATGGTTTCATATTACCAGTTCCTCCTGTAAGAATAGCAGTTGCGCCTATAGATTTTTCAGTTGTAGATATTCTAGCTATTAAAGGATTTGTTTCTATTTGAAAAAAAACTTTATTACCACTTATTCCTCCGGTAGCTGGACTTCCCGTAGATAGAGATAAATCTGCAAATCCCATGTTAACCTCAAAAGCATTTGCTATAGCTGTAGATGTATGAGGTATTGCATTTTTACCTTGAGAAAAAAGTCTTGGATAATATTGTTTATTATAAGCTGGACCAATTTGGAGGCCGTCGCTATCTATTGCCATTGTATTAGTAACTCTACCATATAAAGTAACAGAACTACTATATTGTTTTTGATCAGGCCCTACCTCTTGTAAATCCCTAGGTATTTTGTTTATATTATCATTGTATAACGATGTAAAAGCTGTTAAATCAGTTTCATTAGTTGGGAAAGGTCCTTTATCAAGGCCCTCTGTGCTTTGTCCAGGATAACCATTTAATATACCAGGCAAATATACATTGTAATATTCTTGCTCTGTTTGTTTTACAACAATTTTATAGCTATACCAACCTAAATCGTTTATTGTATACGCAAATTTTATATCAGGAGTGTTAGCAGGCAAATTGTCCGCTCGCAGGTAAACATCGTTTACTCTACCGCTTGTTGTTACTGTGTATTGTAGTGGTCCAGATGGTCCAGTTATAGCAGTTACTTTAACAAAGTCCTCATAAGCACCCCTCATTGAGTCTCCAACTCTAGGTATATTATCATTATTAGGAAAAGTGGTTGTTAACCTAAAAGTGTATGTTGTATCAGTTATAGATATACCGCCGCCGCCAATAGCGAATCCAATTCCAGTTCCTATAGTTCCTTCTTGTTGCTCAATAGCATAAAGCCCCGGCGTACCTGTCGATGTGTTTATATCCGAAGTTATTTGAGCATTTACAACTACTTTGATGGAATCACCAAACCAATCACGAACAACTGTATCTTCTTTATTTGCATCATAAGGACTATATATCGTAGATCCAGAAAAAAACGCTCCTCCCGAAGTTACTCCTGTATCTACAGAAGATAAAATAACCGGCGATTGCCTTCCAAATTTATCAGCTAATACAAAGCCTATTTGATAATTTCTATTTCTTTTTACAGAGTGATTAGGATATTCCACCCAATTATTAGATGTACCACTACTAAGTTTATCTGATACTACACAATTATAGTTTAAATTAGCCGGTGGAGTGTGCTGATCTCTATAGTTACCGTATATAATTCTGTTACCTGAACTTTCCTGAGAGAAAGCTCTTACAGGCACTTTGTCATACACTCTAATAGTTTGAGCCTCTGGTAGCGTTCTATATGGC
>Ga0208814_1001689_pt1 | contig 10038 bp, 13 predicted proteins | sample MalvirAntarct_55_FD_184253 | JGI IMG/M metagenome (GOLD analysis project Ga0208814, IMG submission 184253) | Marine viral communities from the Global Malaspina Expedition - Malaspina viral metaG Antarct_55 (SPAdes) (version 2) | ecosystem: Environmental > Aquatic > Marine > Oceanic | place...
CCACCTCCACCACCTTCGCCCCCTCCTGCTCTTGTAAAACAAGCGTTATTTGCGCTATCCCACATAAAGCCTGCAATATCACAACAAGCTTCAGTTGCTGGTGTTGGCGCTCCCGTTGCGTTATTGATAAAATTAACTGATCCGTCTGTGTTAAATGTTGAAGGTTGAGAATTACAACTTGAGCTTAACCTGCCTATTGGCTTACTTATGACTTTTATAAGTTTAGCATTTGCTAAAGAATCACCTCCTACAGCGAAATTATCAATGCTCAACACTCTCCAAAAACAACCATCTAAGTAAATGTTGTCGTTAAATTTTAAGTTATATAAATCTGAGTAAGTAAGATTTACTTTACAAGTCATAACCTTAGAATCTTGACTATATATTTCGTTAAATAGTTGTGACCAGTAATTGTGAAATGAATATTTTAACGTAGTTCCCCCCGTTCCACCTCCACTTATAAATGGGGCTGTAAAGTTATCTGGATAGTCATACCCCCACGCTAAACTTTTAGTCGTTGTTGTAACTCCTACTGTGTTGTATTCTGCAAAATAAGGGTAGGTTGTTCCGTTGGTTGTTCCATACGCAAAAGTCGCACCATTACCTATATCCTGAAGCCCGTTATAATATGCTAAAACTGGTTTACATGACACCCATTTTTTACCAAAACTACTTCCCTCTACTGCTCCTATCCAATCCCAAAATGTTGGGACTAAAACATTTGGTATACTACTAGTTCCTGTGTTTGCTGTGTTTGTAAAAATCCCTCTATTTCTAAACGGTTGAAAAACCTGTTCAGTTTTAGCTTCTTCTGTTACAAAATCGTTTTCGTTTATAAAAGAATATTTACCTTTTATCCACCTGAAGTTTTCCTGCCACCATCTATTTTGAAAATTGACCCCTTCACTATCTGTAAATTCATAAGTCTTTTTTTGAAACTCTAAAGTTGGTTTTATATCTATAGAGTCTTGGTCAATTAATTCTGTCCAGTCTTTATTTACATCCCCTTCAGCCCAATAATCAGACCATGGTTCTATTTTAAATTTTGTAGGTGAACTTTGATCACTAACTATAACTAAGTTAAACCTTTGTACTATAGCTTTTAACCAATCCCCAACAGATACATCAGGAAAGTTTTGCGATACATCTAGAATCTGACTAGCAGAACTCCATGAGATTAACTCAAAGCTTGTGTAGCTTGTTCCTGTAGATAATAAAACAGTTGTTTCGTTTAAGGATTGAAAAGAAAACCCTGAAGATATTTTATCACCTGCGTACAAACTTAATGTTTGTGTACTTGTGACTATTACGTCTATATTATAAGAACAATTCTGCTGCGTGTCATTACCTATTTCAATTCCGTTTTTATAGAATCTTTGTGAAAAGCTGTAAGTGGGTTCATCTGCTATTACGCTATTGCTTCTTACTACATACGTTGCGCTTAGTGTAAAGACACCCTCAAACGGTGCTATAAATACTCCATTAACATTATCATATAATGCGTCAGGGTCATAAAATGGTGTAGTAGATTCATTTTGAAAAGGTAAAGCAAACCAGTAGCTAGAAAATCCTGAAGGAAAAGCTATTTCATTTAAAAACCCTACTTTAAATCCATACGTTGGGCGACCTTGTGCACGCACCGTTTCTAAACCTAGAAACATATATATGTTCTGAGTATCCGATTCTGCTAACCATGAACTATCTAAAAAAAAACCTTGTTTTTTAAATATATACTCTAATAAATATGCTATCCTTATAGCTGGCTTTAAGTTTAAAACACTTAATTCTTGCATATTATTTGCCCCAGTCCCATTCCAATAATATCCTAATCCTGTTCCAGCCGTTTCTGCATTTACCCCTGTGTTTTGTGCGCCGTCTGATAGGGGATATACAATCGTTCCAGCCCCTACTGATCCCGTTGTTATGTCGTTAGATGTGTTCCATGAATTTCTTACGTTAGACCAGCTTAAAGCATGGTCTAAATCCGTATCTAAAGTTCCTGCAGAGGTTGTAAATAATTGTTGCCACGTTGTACCCTTAACAGATTCAAATATTTGCGATACAGATTCTAATACAGCTACTTCATAACCGTCTTCAGATACTGAAAACATCTGAAGCGAACCTTGCATTAAAACAATCCCCTCACCTATCAGTGTACATTGTGTTTTCTTTTGTGAGTTAAACGTTCCTGATGAAACATTCGCATCATAATAGAATGAAAAGAACTTGTTATTACCACGGGTTTTAGGCATAACAAACCTAAAAGAATACGGACTCCTGCGTGACAAAGGATTGTTTAAATCTATATACAGATAGTTTAATTCTATCGGTGTTTCAGGTAAGTCTAAATCAAATTGTGTGCTTCCTGATTGGGTGTAGGCTGTTAGCTGAATCATGGGTTAGCTCGTCTTCTACTAATTTCTAACTGTAGTTTATAACTAATAGCTTGGTCGTCTAACCCTGTTAGGTTTTGCATTTGTACATCTTTTACGTATGCCTGAACTACTGCATCTCTTGGTGATTGCTTGCTAGACCCAAATAAACCATTACCACTTAAAAAAACCCTTTCGCTATTTAACAACGAACGCATTAAAGGCGTTAATTTATCTGGATTACCTCCTAATGTAGTAAGCTCTAAAGTCGTTGTGGTCTGAACTTTCGCGCTTCTTTTGCCCCCTTCCCATGATGGTTTTGTGTAGTTTACTGTAGCGCTTGCTTCTAGGCTATTACCTCCTGAAGTTCTAAAAGATTTTTTATCCATGTTTTGTGAAATAGAAACCTTACCCAGCATAGGTAAATTATCTACACCCCCCACGCTATTCCACCAATGAACAGAATATACCTGATCACTGGTTATATATCTACCACACTTAACTCTATCGAATGTATATAATCTTGACTTAGCAGCACCTCCTGAAGTTGCTGACAAATAAATTGAGTATTTTGTCCATCCATTATTTGCTCCTGCACTTGGTTTTGCATTTGCAACATTTTGTGACTCAAAGTTTTTTGTCCCTACACCTACGTATAATAAGCTTTTTTCATCTGTAAGGTTTGCTTGAGGTGCAGCCCCTCCATTTGTTGCGTAATTTTGTATTGAAGATGTGGTTAATAAAGTAGAGTTATTATAGTATTTTATATTTAAGAATCCTGAATTATCTGAACCTACATCGTCCCCATTTAAAAAAGCTAACGCTGCATATTGTCCTTTATTACCGTCCCACAGTATGCTTGTTTTATATTCTATACTTCCTGATATTGGCGTTATGTCAGACAAAAACAAGCCTGAAGTATCAATCCCATAAGCAGCCGCTACCGTGCTAGAAGAAGGTGAAGGAAGTGAAGGTGACAGAAAAGAACCATTTACACACTTTATTTTTAAATCACTAGCTACTTCAAAGTATTGTGTAGGGGCAGACCCTGCTACTACTGAAAGTTCATAGCCGAATAAAACATCAAAAGTTTTTAATGCACTTATGTTTTCTGAGAAAATCTTATTGTTTGTTCCTAGCTGGTAAGGGTTGTCATCTTGCTGCACGAAATTAGATGCTATGGTTCTTATATTAAAAACGGTAGAGCCATTAGAATTAGGTAGCTGTTGAAGCGTTACCAAAGTTTCTGAACCTAGTTTTAAAACTAACGTATATCTAAAGTTTTCGCTTGCGAACGAATCAGATGTGACATTATAAATTAAGTCGTCACCTACTCCCTGAACCCCTGTAGTCGATTGGTTTACCGTGAAAGCCATTAGATAGTTATTGTTAAGTTATATGTTCCTGTTAAATTTTCCTCTACAAATGTAGAAACGTCAACACCTATAGCTTTAGCTATTAGCCTTTTACTTTTATTATAACCTTGGTCTAAAGCTATGCTATAGTAATTAGATGGTGCTATTCCATAGTTATAAATTTCTGTACTTATTGCACTTACCATTTGCTTCCTAGGTACAAACCTTCCGTTTGCTCCACGTATTCCAGCTATAGGTTTTTGAATAACCCATTTATCTATTCCACCTCGTAAAGTTCCTTTCATTAATTGCTCCTTACCTGATCCAAATTGGTATGGACTATCTGGGGCTTTTGCACTAGAAATCAATCCTTTCACCCCTTGCTCTACAAAATCCCAATAAGGGGCGTTAGCTTCAAAATTTAACTCTACGCTTTCTTTTGACCCCTCTATATTATAATATAATGATTTACTTAAATTCCCTGTTACTACTTTTTTCTGTTGCTTTAGAACTTTTCTAGCGTTACTTACCACACGCTTTCCTAGCTTATTCAACACCCTATCTAATTCATTAAATTGAATAGGCATAATTTCACCGTTTACATTTAGCTTTATAATAAGTTTATTTATACGGGGCATCACATAAATCGATTACGTTAGGAAGTCTTATCTCAAATGTTGTTGACCAGCCCGTCAAAAGGTTGTCGAATCTTGCTGTGAATGGGTCACAAATTAAAGGTAGTTCAAAATTCCATGTGCTATCTACAGTTGTGTTACCATCGTACACCGCGAATCTAAATTTAGCAGCTACATCTTGTAGTATTAAAAACGTTTCTGAATATATCTGTGTGAGTAAATCGTCTTGCTTTTCAATACATAAGTCAGCTACGATAATTTCATAAGTATATACCGTCACACTAGCATCTAATTCTGCACTAGAACACTGTCCATAAAGAAGTGGGTATTTATTTACGTTCAATTTCTCCATGTCTAATCTATCTAAACTAAACGTATGAAAGCTTTTTAGCTGTTCGTGGTCTTCAACTATTTTCTTTAACGTATTATTTATATCTGTGACTGTCTGCATTAGATTTTGACTTTATCTTGAAGGTTTTTATCTTTTTCGTAAGCCATAAAAGTAAGGGCTTGCTCTATATATATACTTTTTATGCTATCCATTTTAAGAATGTCCCCCATTGCGAGCTCATATAGGACATTATACCACCCCCATTTATTGTGAATTGGGTCGCCACCGCCTGATTCTCCTGCTTTTCCAAATAATGTTGCGTAGTGGAAATTAATTCCTTTGCGGTGCTGCAAAAAAAAACAATAGCACCTACTGCAATATTCATTGGCAAATCTAACATTGCTTCTTTTCGTTCACGACTTACACGATAATTTACTATCTCGTATTTGTCTAGTTTTTCTGTCGTGACCTCCCTAAACAAGATAGCACATAGTTTTTCTAAGACTTCAAACACTCCATTTTTACATATCGTTTCTAGGTCTGCATATTCTCCAACGGTTAATCGCGACATATCAGGTATAAATCCATACTCCTTACCTTTTAATTTAAACCTCCTGATCAATGGCATTTTTAAATTGAACGGATCAGGTTCTTCCATTAACCAGTTCAACGTGCTAGAAGCTTCAGCTAGCGAGTCCCACGTAGCATCTTGTAGTGAGTTAGGCTCAAGCCCTGAAAGTAGCTCTATGCACCTTCTTTGTGCGTTGTGCGCGTCATCTTCTTCCTCGTACATAGCCCACAGTTTCATATATTGACCTACTGTAATTTCACTAAAGTTATCTGGTAGTGTTATTTTCATTGTATTGTGTAGCTTCCTTGTTTTCTTAATAGCTTATTTAGACATATATAGCGAACGGCATCCACGGCGTGATTCCAATTATCTACAGGAATTGGTAGCGTCCTATTATTTTTATCTGTTTTCCACTTATAGTTTCTAAACTCCTTTTGTACGTTTAGGCTGTCGTCCTTAATATGAATTTTATGCCTACGTAAAAGGTCTATACCTATGCGAATTGAATCCGCGCCCTTTTTCGCAGGTGAAATATTAAACCCACCCTGTCCATCCCCTCTATGTATTTCGTGTATTGCTTTCGGTTCTGCTGAATCCGCTATAATTTCTTCGTGCCTTGTTATTCCTATTTCACGAAACTTAGCCATAATATCTGAGTTGGTCATACCTCCTGAGTAAAGGAACTCTTCTATGTATAATTCATTACCTCGTATCCATACCTTAACTAAAGCTGTAGGGTCTGCACTAAATCCCCAATCTATCCCCCACGCTACAGGTTTACAATTTTCAGGTAGCTCGGTGTATATGTGTGTAGCAAAAATGGTTGCTCTACTCTTTCCCCTCTCACCTAATCCATAGATTCGCCAGTAGTCTTCGTCTGTAGTTTTGAGTAGCTCTATCTCTGATATAATGTCTTTGTCTAAAAAAGGATTATCTAGATAGGTAGATTTAAAAAAGCTGCAATCTTCTCTGGGTATAATTTCATCGTATATCCATGAAAATTCATCTGATGGGTTGTAGTCTAAAATTATCTTAGACATTTCACCCCCTGTTCTAAGAGAAATTTGTCTGTAGGTTTCAAGGTCTAACTCATTCGCTTCATTTAAAAAAGCTATATTTCTTTTAGCGCCTCTTAATTTCGCGGGCATATCCACAGAAATAAATTCCCACGTATTGCCGAAAAGGCTATATGTGTTTTCCGTCTTGTTGTGGTCGCGTTCATCATACCACCCTTGCGTTTGTACTATGGTTAAAAAGTCACGATACACACTCGCTCTTAATGAAGGGAAGCTTTTTCTTACTACAGTAATAACTAACCCTGAATTTTTGTTTTGAAAACATAGAGAGCAGAGGACGTTTAAAATTGACCAAGTTTTTCCGCTTCGCGTTCCTCCTTGAAAAACAGCTACTCGCGTTTGACAATTGATCAGGTCATAATATGTTTTAGGTTGGGTTACCATTCTTGAACCATGTAGGGGGTTTTGCAGCTTCCGTTATGGTAACCTCTGATTCTATTTGTTTTGCCATAAAAAAGGGTAATAAACTAGTGTATGCCTTTAAGAACTTTTCTGAACTTTCCTCTTGAAGTATGTCTAATGCTTCTGAAACATACTGCATTTTTCCTTCCATCATAGCGTCAAATAATTCTTTAGTAGAAGTCGTTACTTTATTCTTTATCCCTTTAGTCCTTCCTTTTGGATTGCCTGATTCTCCTTTTTTGTATCCCATGTGACTGTTCTTTACTGTTGTTTGCAGTGATTTTAAGATTCTCCTAAGTTACAAATTTTTCTTAACCACCTTCCTATTTGTTTCTGAGTAGGGGCATAGCTATTTATTGGGTCTATTTTATTCATTTCATACCTCCACCACACGACATACTCAGCTTCCTCGTAACATAAACCACAAAGACTATCTTCTCTTACTTCCGTTCCACAGCACTCACTTCTAAGTAGGTCTTCGCTATAGTTTTTACAGTCATCGTTCATAGTGTTTCTTCATTCGTTCAAAAAATGTTAGCTGGTTTTCTAACGAATATTTAGCTATGTGTGATTTTCCCCCCCATCTATTGTCTACCTGTATTGTGCTGGATTCAATATTGTATCCGTCTTTTCTTAATAGGCATATACTAGAAGCTAACCTAGTATTTCCTAAATCCCTTATAGCTTGTAAAGACGTTATAGATTTATGGTCTTCTAAATATTTTAAGGTTCTACTTTTGTGTGTGTCTTTCATGTTAATCTTGTTCGCCTGATATAAATTCACAATGCTCTAAACAATCGGGACATATCCCCATGTCAGTTTCTATAGTTGACGCTCCACAGCAGTCGCTATATATTTCGTCTTCATTCATCTTTTATTTGGTTTTTTAGGTGTTGTATTATTTGTTCTGTTTTCTGCTTATAGTATGTCTTAAACTCCCCTAACTCCCCTGCTTGCTTCCATAAGATAAAGATTACACTTCTGAGCCTTTGTGATTGTGACTTTGGTTCATCATATAAATCTAGGTCTATTTTATCTAGCTGGTCTATTTCTTCAGTGTTCATCTTTTCCTCCCCTCTGAAGTACATGACACCAAATTGCAAAAGCATTTGATCAATAGACATTATTTCTTGCGAGGTTTTTTCTTGCGTTATAAACCTTAAAGAAACGGTGCCGTCTTTCTTTCTATTGTATCCGTCAAAAATTACAGGGCATACTATTTTACTCATCGCATGATGCTTCGTAAGCTTTTTGTAATTGTAACATTCTTTTTTCTACACATGAACCACAGTTAGATTTCTTATGTCTTTTAGCGAATGTTTTTTGATATAAGTCTATAACCATTTCTTGCTCACCTCCCTGTAAATTACCTTTTCTTAAAGCTGGTTCTAAAGTGTCTTCCCAGAGTTTTTTATCCTTATCAGAAAAAGGGGTGAAATACGAAAACCTTTGGTTAAGGTATTTTTTCCTTTCACCACATCCACAATCTTCACCAGCTATTTTTGTAACAATATCTTTTACAACATCTGGTATAAGATTTTCTATTGTATCACCTAATCCTTTTTCTATTTTCTTGGAGGTATTCTTTCGCTGCTTGGATACTTTGGTAGAGGGTGTTTTTTGAGATTCCTGTGGCATCTGATAATGATTTTAATGAATGTGAATGTAAATAATATGACTTAAACACTTCTGCGTCAAACCATCTAATTTCCTGTAAGATACTAAAAGCTTCTTTAATTTGATTTTCTATATCTATTTGAGTAGCGTGACTATAGGGATCAGATTTGTCTTCTATTATCTCTATTGGATAACGTCTAGCTATTTTTTCGTTCTGTTTTTTATATTTATAATAGAATCTTGAGTTTTTACTGAAGCTACAAATTGCTAAAGAACGACATATATAACCCATGAGTTTTCCATCTTCACAAAGCGGTTCGTATTTTTCTGGTGTTTCTAAATATATTATAGTTAGGTCGTTTAAAAGGTCGCCCCCGTACTCTAACCCTACATTTCTATTTGATATGTTAAGTAAGTAATCGTAGTTTTTATTTAAAAAATTACTAACGCAACTCATTAAACTTTTTAGTAAAGTGTTTTCTCATTTCTACTATTTCATGTATCGAAAATTTGCGCGTTTGGTTACTCATAATTTCTACCTTTTGCGCTGTTCCTTTTCCAAACACTTCGTCTAAGCGTTTACTAAATATATATTGTTCGCCCCCTGTCATGTTACATCGCTTGCACTGGGGCATTACATTAACCATACCATGCTCAGGTTCGTACAAAAATCTTGTACTCATCTTACCTCTGCTTTGAAAGTGACCGCAATCTGTTTCATACAACCAGTTTTTCTTTTTCCCACATGTGAAACAGCTTATAAATCCATTTTCGTCTGCGTTGCTTTTTCGCACGTATTTACTCAGGGCATCGTCTAGTTTCTTTTTTTCTGTTGACCTTTTCACCATACAATAATACGATTATATAGTTTAAAAGCACTATTTTGTGGGTCAATTCTCGTCTATTTTTCTCTTTAACCTAGCCCCTGCACGATCAAATTTACGTTCAGGAGTAGGTTCGTCTAATACATCTTTAAGAAATTCACCTAAAGGTTTATAGTCTTTGTTTCTGTCTATAGGTTTATAATCTTCTGACTTCCTTTCACGGTGTAGTCGTTCTATTATTTCAGTTCTTACTTCACCTTCGTACTTACATATGAACTCTAAAATCTCTGGTGTCTTTAACCTTTCAAATAGCTTACCAAACTTACCCATGCGAATCATATTAAAGCAAGTTCTAATCTCTTCTAATTTTATCGTTGGGTGCTCATCTACTATCGCGTTGCAACAAAATATCAATTCTTCGTCACTCGCTATGGTTTTGTTAGTGTCAAGTTCTTTTATTAACCTACCCACCTCTGACATAATCCAGCCCCTAACCATCGCAGGGTTTTCTTTTATAGCTGTAGCCATGTTTGTCCCCTTTAACCATGCTTCTTCTGGCGTCAGATTTAAGCTCTTATCCTTCAGTAACAAAACGCTCAAGGGTGTTAGCATCGAAGTTCCCTTTGTTAAATCCTTTAGTTCTTTTTTCATTATTTTGTATTTTAGTTCTACGCTTCCAATTTCTAGCGGTTGCTTTCCAGTCTTTAATTAAATTACCTCCCTTTAACTTCCACCCTGTTTGCTCATACCAGTCATAAAATTTACTTGCTTCATTAGAATCTAATTCAAGTTCTTTAAAATATTCAAGACAGTCACCCTCAGATGTGGGTCGCCCTTTATTAATTGTATTAGTC
>Ga0208814_1001690_pt1 | contig 10036 bp, 2 predicted proteins | sample MalvirAntarct_55_FD_184253 | JGI IMG/M metagenome (GOLD analysis project Ga0208814, IMG submission 184253) | Marine viral communities from the Global Malaspina Expedition - Malaspina viral metaG Antarct_55 (SPAdes) (version 2) | ecosystem: Environmental > Aquatic > Marine > Oceanic | place: South...
GATTATAGTGTTCCTACGGATACTAATAACAAAACAGATGTTGTTGAAGAAACTAATATAGATAGTGAAAAATCAAAAGATAAAAAATCTAAAAACAAGTACAAAGTAGTAAGTAAAAGAAAATTGTTTTCAAAAAAGAATAAATTTAGGTATGATAACAATACTAGAAGAAGATTAAGGCAAGAAGGTAGATTAGACGAGGCAAATGAAAGATTATACAGGGTGAAAAAACGTGGCTTGTTTAATGACAAAACAATGAATAAAGATGAGTTTAATACTTTTAAAGAAGATGAAAATCTTCTTAGAAGAGGTAATACAAATTCAAATCGTGTTCAAGGGGATTACTATTCGCCTCTTGAGGCTCAGTCTTCTAGCTACTTTGGGAGAAGGTTTACTAACAAAGGAAAAACTCCATTGTTTTTTCAAACACCTACAGAACCTCAAAATGAAGACATATTGTTGTCTATGCAAATGCAAAATCAAAACATAGAGCAAGATGTTGATAAATACATATCTAACTCGTCATTGGTTGGAGATGAGAAGCTAGATATTTTAGGAAGCCAAGCTAATGCAAAAGTTTTTCAATACGCTAAAAGTATAAAAGATGATGCCGCAATGAGAATTGAGCAAGATGGTGATGCTGGTGGTAGAGTTATAAATGACTCAATAAATACTTTAAGAGGTTTAACTCAAAAAGTAAACAACTTAATAGACAAGAAAGCAGAGTGGATTGAAAATAATGGAGGTGGAGAATCTACAAGACGTAATTTTTCAAAAGGATCTTCTGGAAAAAACAAATTTGTACAAAACGCTATTTTTTCTGAAAGAGATGATTTGTTTCAAATACTAATGCCAGAAATTGAAGTAAATGCAGATGGAAGCTCTACGTTTGCTGATATTGTGTTTGATTTTGATGGTGAACAAGTTCAATCTTCTGATATATTTACTAATGTGTTTTTAAAGCCTGAGCAAAAGTTTGCTGACTTTAGAAAACAAGCTGTTAAACTTGCTAATGATGCAAGGCAAAGAAGACCTTTTAACGAGTACCACACTAGTGTAGCTATTGACAGTTTGTTAGATTCAAAAGAAAATATCTTGTCTTTTGCTTGGGATGATTTTGCGGGACCTTCTTTTGTAGAACAATATACAGATGTTAATCAAGAGGAAGATCCTACGTGGATGGATGTTGATAGTCCTAATTTTAATGAAAACAAACTTAAAGATGAAGTAGCTTTTTGGTTGAAAGAAAAACTTAAGACAGAACATAAAATGAGTATGGTAAACCAGCAGATTGATACTTCTGAAGAACTTACACCAAAACAATTACTAGAAAAATATTCAATATCTTAACATGGCCGAAGAAATAGAGGAGAATTTATTAGAAAAAAACTTAACACCACAGCAAATAAAACTAGCTGAGGTTATTGCTAATATGGAAAGAGATAACGTTGAGCAAAGCGTTATACGAAAATATATTCCTTCTATTGAAAAAGAAATTAATGAAAACACTAGTGGCGACTACGTTTACGGAGCACCAGTACCTAAAATTGTAGAAACATCTTTTTATAATAATAATTTTAATAAAAAAGCTAATAAAGAAATAGAAGTAGATAAAAAAGAAGTTGTTGTAAAAAAAGAAAAAACAATTAAAGAAAAAATTAGTGATATAAATATTTACAAAGGAACAACGCTAGGAGATTTATTTCTTGATAATCCTAAAGAAACAGAGGTTAACGATCAAACCTTAACTACTCTACCGGTTGCTGAGCCAGACAACACAAGAGTTGTTTTAGGACCAGAAATAAAAGTTATTGACGTATTTGACGACTCACAATATTGGGATGCAGAAACAAATAGCGTTAAATCAGAATCAACCGATTTTTTTGATACACTAGTTGATGGTGGCACAGAGGTTGAAGAAGAAAGCGTAGAGGGTGAAGAAGAAAGTGCAGAGGTTGAAGAAGAAAGCTTAGATAACACCGAGGGTTTAAACTTAAAAGGATCTAAGTTAGAAAATTCTTTTTTCTTTAAACTGTTAAAAATAGGTATTGATGCAACAAAAAAAAGCGAAATAAAAGAAACTTATGAAGCTGCTTCGATTATGTGGAATAATCTACCTTTAAGTTTGAAGCAGCAATATTACTCAACAAAAGTTGAAAACAATAAAATAGTATCAAAAGCAATTACAACTAGTTCAGATTACGATGGTGTAGATAATTTAATTTTAATGGATATTGAAGGTGGTAATTTAGGTTTTTCTTTTGAAAACCCATTTGGCATAGATAATTCAACTTTCGATGCTGATGGCGGTGTTCAATGGGTTTCGCCACAAGGAGAAACTGTAGATTTAAACGTAATGCGTAAAAACGATAGACAATCTACAGAAAAAACAAACATTGCTCCAACAGATTTAGCTAATTTACAAAAATTGTCACAGGATAGAATATCAAATGGGTGGAAAGTTGTTTATAAAAGATCTGGAAAAGAAGTTGGTTACAAATATAGAGCTTGGCAACTAACTCAGTTTGAAAAAATTATTGAAATAGAAGCTAAAAAAATAAAACCTAATGTTTCTTTTGTTCAAGGTTACAAACAAGAAGACGCTTCGATGTTTATAGGGTCTGTGTTTTTAGCAATATCTAGTCTTATGGAAACAATGCTTCCAGCTATAGCAACAAGAGGAATTTCTTTATACCCTCAAATAGTTACACCAAAATATATTGAATATAATAGAGAAAAAGCTAGATCGTTATATCCTTATCTATCAGAGATGGATGCAATTGAAAAATTAATAAAATCAGAACAAGAAGAGTTTATAACTCCTTTAGTTTTAGGTTTTGCCGAGTTGGCTTTAGAAAAAATTGGTATAAAAGGTATAACTAACTCTATAAAATTAATGAAACCTGGGGGGTTACAACTTTTAACTAGTATATTAACTTCTGGTAGTAGAGAAGGTATAACAGAGTGGTCTCAATTATACACGACAATATTAAACAGAGAGTTGGGCGCTGGTAAAAGCATGGAAGAAGCAAGTATAATAGCTTTTACAGCGATGTGTAGCGAAGAAGGTTTAGAAAATTTTTTACTAGGACTTGTTGGTGGTAGTTTTGCTACATCTAGTGGGGCAATGATAAATAGAATTTTAAGAATTGATCCGGCAAGTATTAACTTTGTTAACTCCAACATACAGGAGTTGTCTAGGTTAAGAGGCATTATAAACGAAAGCATATCGCCAAAAGTAAAAGAGCTTATGCAGGGAAAAATAGACAAAATTATTAAATCATTAACAGATTTTGTAAGTGTTTCTAAGAAATTACAAGCTTATTTAACAAAAGATGAAAAAACGGCTTTAAAATTATTTTTAAAGGAGTATGAAAACTTGACTATTGATGCTATAAACGAAAAGACTAATTATTTTTTAAATTTTACAATTAAAGATAAAACAATAATTGAGCTTGCAAAAGAAGAAGGTTTATCTCCAATGGGTTATTTAGAAAAATATGAGCCTCAAATGGCTAGAGAATTAAAATTAGTACTTCAAGGTATTGAAGAGCAAAAGCAAGCTATACATGATCAAATAAATGACGTTAAGGACACTGCAAACGAAAGAATGATAGAAGCTGGTTTGCAGGGTGTTGAAAACGTAGTTAAATCAGAAGGTGGTGAAATTGTAGTTTTTAACACAGAACAAGAACTAAACGATCACATAGAAAAAAATAGAGGTAAAAAAGGTTATGATGTTAACAGCATAAACACAATGAGAAAAGCTGATGGATTTCAAATTGGCAACACTATGTTTATTAATAAGCATATAGCTGTAAACGTTGGTGCTATATCTGTTGCCCAACACGAGGCTGCTCATTTTCTTTTTGGAAAACATTTTCGTGACTCTAAAGGTAACATAACAGCAGAAGGTTTGGTTGTTATAAATAACTTTAAAAATAGTTTAGGAGTAAAAACTTATAACAGTATATTACAAAGATTAAAAGGTGCTGGGTATAACTTATCTGATTTAAACACTAAAAAAGATTTTGGAGTTAAAGATGTGAATAACACCAATATGTTACAAAAATTAAAAAGCGAGGGGTATAACTTATCTGATTTAAACACTCAGGAAGAGTTTTTGACAATGTATATCGACGGTGTTATTAAAGGTGATTTTAAAGCAACTGGTAGTAGTATGAGAATTTTAGGCAAAGCTCTTGTGGGTATAATGAAATCAAAAGGTTATGAAAATATAAAATTTGATAACTGGCAAGATATTCAACTCTGGCTTGAAAACTACATAAAACAAAGAAACACTAGCTCTGATCCAATAAAAAGAAAAACACCAACTGAAGACAAATCAAACCCTAGTTTTTCGCTAACAGATTTAAAGCCAAAAACAAATAGTTTTGGTAAAACCGACCAAACAACTTTTAATAATTCTGGCGTCAATAAAGTTGTTGAATACTTATATGGTAAGCTTGATGGTCTTATAATGAAGTACGTAAGCTCAGAAGTAAAAAGACTAGATGATTTCAAACAAGAAGACTATCTACAAGATACTTATATACAATTAATCAAACATATTAAAACGTTTAAAGTAGCAGAGTACAATGAAGACGGCACAAGGAAGTTAAACGCCAAAGGCGAAAAAATAGGTAATGATGATCTTTTTGGTTTTATAGTAGCTTATGCTCGCCTTAAAGGTTTAGATGTTACTAAAAAACTTGATTTTCAATTTAAAGAAAGCTTAGATGACGAAGGTTCATTTATTGATGACATTGAGAGCGATACTTTTTTAGATTTAGATTTAGCTATTGAAGAAGATGTTACTTTTTCAAAACTAAGAAAAATACTGGGTATAGAGAAAGGTAGTGTACTTTACAAAAAAATAATTGAAGCTGTAAAAACTATAATACCTGGAGAGATTTCAAATGTAAATTCACCAAAGTTTAAAAAAGTAATTGCTCAATATTTTCAAGATAAATTTTTTGATGATATAAAAACAATTATAGGAGGAAGTTCTGGTAAGCAGACTTATAAAGATTTTATAATAAACAACGCAAAAGCTTTGTACGATGTATTTTCTCAACAAGTGTTTAATAAATCTTTTCAAGATTTTATAATATTAACAGAAACAAACATACGTCCAACGAGAGTTGATGAAGCTGTAAGAGAAGGTTTATTACCCAAAGGCACGCCAAGAACTTCAGGTCCTGATCTTTTTACAAAACTACCTTGGAACGAAGACACGCAAAAAAAATGGGTTGATAATTTTTTAAACCCAACAAAAGGTAGACCAGCTTCAAAACAAAACTCTTTAATAGAAGCACTTTCTCTTATTATAGGTTTTGATGCTGTCATGGAAACTATATCTTCAAAAGAGTTTAAAGAAACAAACGATATTGCTTTATCAACAATAGCAACAATTGGTTTAAAAATAGACAGAGGGTTAAACGTTAGGTTTAGCAATACAAATCTTAACATAAACAACTTTAACGCACAAGAAGCTAGCGACATGGTTAGATATGTTAGAGGTTTTATTCCTTATGAAGTTTCTCCAGAAGATTTAACTATAGAGTTAAACGCAGAGTTTCCAAAAGCTTCTAAAGAAACAATTGATTTTGTTGTTCTTATGTATGACAAGGCTTTAATAGCTAATAGTGAAAGCACGGGTTTTAAAGTTCAAGTTAATAACGATCCAGATATTAGTGATGCTACAAAGAAAAAAATTAAAGACGTAAAAAATCTTAGATATAACGAACAAGCATTAGACGACTTATATGATCAAGCTTACACAATAGCAACTGCTTTAGGTCCTAACGTTATGAAAGTTATAGGTTACGATTGGCTTGGTTTCACTAACAGAGTAATGGACTCGGCAGAGCTAAAAGAAAGTGGATTAAGCGGTAAATATTATGAAAAACTAGAGGATTTAAAAGCAGCTGTTGAAAACTCTGAAAACATAACACTTCCTAAAGGATTAAATCTTAGCAAAATAAGATTAATGAATAAAAAGTATAAGCTTTTTAAAGCTATTGAAAAAATACTTTTTGACGGTGATAGCAAGATTGATGGTAGTAATATTAAATGGAAAAAAGCTGAATTAGCAAAACTATCTGTACAAATTAAAGAAGCTGGTAAAGCTAATATTATGTTAGCAAAGCTTTTGGCTAAAACATTGATAACTACTAGCAATGACGATGCTTCTATAATACAATTATTGCAAATACAAACAAGTATTGTTTCTGGGTTTAGAGCATTAACAACTTTAGATCTTATAACTGTACTAGAAGGATCACAAGAGCCAGGTAAGTCACATCCTTACTTTCAAATGGAGCTTGATATAGCTAAAAAAGCAGTGCATGGGCCAAAATACAAAGTTAAAGAACTGCGTGGAAAACCAAAATATCCTACAGAAGAACTTGCTATTGCTGCTGCTATAGCGGCTTTGGGTACAAAAGGAGAACACGCAGCTGCAAACGCAAACACTATGGCTAAAATTGCAAACTTACGAGCAAAATACTTAAAAGATAAAAGTATTGATTTAGACGGTGAGTTAGATAAAATATTTGCAAACCACGGCCAAATACATACTACAAAAGGTGTTACTAACATTATTGATGATGAAGGAGGTGCTACTAACGCGATGGACTGGCTTAGAGCAATGCTTACGGAGTTAAGAGATGATATGTTTAGTCCAGGTGGTAAAACCGCTGAAGATGTTATTATAGAAAAACAAGATAATAATGTTAGGTTTTCTTTATCTGTTGATTTTAATAAAATACTAGAACAAAACGAAGGTGTTAAGGCAGAAGCTACTTACTCTCCTGCTCAAGGACAAATACGAGGTAGGTCAATAGTTAAGTTTTGGGATTATGTTTACCCTCCTTCAGCTTACGATTTAGAGTTGTTTTTATATAGAATTATTGGAAAAAAAGAGCTTGGGGAAAAACAAATGAAGTTTTTTAAAGCTGCTTTACTAGATCCTTACGATAAAGCTTATCAAAAAATAAATAAAGAAGCTCAAAGAGTTAAATCAGAGTATAAAGCTTTGTTAAAAAAATTACCTCAAATAAAAAATAATTTAAAGAAAAATGCTCTTGCCAGTGGTGGTTTTGGAATAGGGGGAAATAGAAAAATGCAGTATACTGTTGAGCAAGCTGTAAGGGTTGCTATATGGACCGATATGGGCGTTGACATGCAAGAGTTAGGATTGTCTAAAAGAGATCAAAAGGTTTTAGTTGATGTTGTCAACTCTGACCAAGAATTACTTGATTTTAAAAACTCTCTTAAAGATTTAAATCTTAACAATGGTGAATACGTTTTACCTACTGAATATTGGACTGTAGAAAATATAGCATACGATCTTGATTCAGGAGTCAACAAAACAAGTAGAGCAAAATTTTTGGCTGAATGGAAGGAAAACGCTGAAGAAATATTTTCTAAACAAAACAAAGTTAAGTTAAGAACTATTTATGGAAATAATTTTGTAGAGTCTTTAAACGATATGCTTTACAGAATGGAGTTTGGTAGAGGAAAATCAACTTCGTCTAGGATAGAAACAGCTTGGCTTAACTGGGTTAACAACTCTGTAGGAGCTATTATGTTTTTCAACATGCGTTCTGCAGCTCTTCAAACAATATCCGCTTTTAACTACGTTAATTGGACTGATAACAACCCCGCTAAAGCGGCTTTAGCTTTTGCTAAATTTCCTCAGTTTTTAAAAGACTTTGGAATGATATTCAATTCTGATTATTTAAAAGAAAGAAGATCTGGAAACAGGCAAGACGTTAATATGAACGATCTTACTGTTTATTTAAAAGGTAAGCAAAACAAAGCAAAAGCTATAATAGCTTTTTTATTAGAAAAAGGATTTGCACCTACACAAATAGCAGATAGCTTTGCAATATCTTCAGGTGGTGCTATTTTTTATAGAAATAGAGTTAAAACATACATAAAAGAAGGTATGTCACAAAAAGATGCTGAAGAAAAAGCATTTAATGATTTTGAAAATAAAACAGAAAAAGGACAACAATCTTCAAGACCAGATCTTATATCAGAACAACAAGCTGGTGGTTTAGGTAAATTATTATTAGCTTTTAAAAACACTCCTATGCAGTATAATAGGTTGATGATAAAAGCTATATTAGATATAAAAAACAAAAGAGGTAGTACAAGAGAAAATTTATCTAAAATAGCTTACTACGGTTTTGTTCAAAATGTTATATTTGGAGCTTTGCAATCAGCTTTATTTGCCGCGTTGGGAGATGAAGATGAGTGGGATACAAAAACAGAAAGAATTGCTAATGGAATGATAGACACTATACTTAACGGTTTAGGTATAACTGGAGCAGTTGCTGTTACGTTAAAAAACGCTTATCTTGTTTACAAAAAACAAAATGAAAAAGGTTGGAACGCAGACCACACTTACACTATACTTCAGTTTGCTAATTTATCACCAACGATAGGTTCTAAACTTAGAAAACTATATGGATCTATAACAACAGAAAAATATAATAAAGAAGCTATTGAAGAAATGGGTTTTAGCATAGAAAACCCTGCGTTTAATGCTCTTGCTAGTTTATGCTCTGCTCTTACAAACATACCTACAGATAGAATGGTTCAGAAAATTCAAAATATTATATTAGCTTCAAACTCAGAAACAGAAGCAATGAATAAAATTGGTTTACTGATGGGTTGGAATCCTTGGGATCTTAACATAGAGACAAGAGCAAAAAAAGTTAAACAAGAATTAAAAGATAAAAAAATAAAAGAGAAAAAACAATGTACCGCTATTAAGAGTAAAGGTGGTAGATGTAATAATAAAACAACTAACAAATCAGGGCTTTGCTATGCTCACGACAAATAAAATATGAAAAAACTATTAGTACTTTTAATATTTATTTCTTGTACTAAAGAAGTTGATGATTTTGGTTTTAGAACTTACACTATACTAGAAGGTGAACATAGGTCTGGTTCTTATATTAACCATCCTAACAACTCTAGGATTAACTTTAAGTTTATACTAGACGAATCAGCTATATACACTACTGAGGTTCCTAGTAATCAAAGTGATGTTAGTAAGATCTATGGGTTTAGTGATTTTGGTAGAATACATCAAAGTAATTCCATACGTATAGGTTGGAGGTATGACGAAAACAGATTGCAGCTGTGTTGGTTGAAGCATGGTGACGATAATTTTACTACTGGTTTTATAAGAAATATAGAAGTAGATGAAATATATCACGCTGTTATTGATATAAATACGTTTTATTATGTAATAGTTATTAATAGCGATACAACACTTGTAAGCAGGAATCCAGATGGTGTTTGGGGTTTGGTAAGAAGATATTATCTATATCCATATTTTGGTGGTACTGAATTTGCACCACATGATATAACAATAAAAATTAAAGAATGAAAAAACTAATATTAATACTTGCAGTATGTATAGCAAATGGAGCTGAAGCTCAAGACTTAAAGAAACTATTTAAGTTCTCTACCTTTTATGCTTCAGTTAATGGTAGCAACTCTATATCAGATGTAGACGTGTTTTCTGTTACTAATGGTTTAGAAACAGTTACTGTTGAAACTCCTTATGACTACAACTTGGCTTTAGGTATACGTAAGATAGCTAGGTTTGGATATGAAAACAAAGCAAATACTTTTTACGATGGTACTGAAGACTCTTGGTCTGATGGTGCTAACATAGGTAAAGTTAAAGGTTTAGAGTTTTTGTTTGAAGTTGACTACACTAGACAGCAAGGCATAGATTATTTAGACCAGCATCACTTCATTAGATACGTAGGTAGTGAGTACATAGTTAAAGGTGAATACTTAGAAGATGGTTTTGCTGATATTAAATACTTTGAAACATCGGAAAGATATAGATATAAAGTTAATGACAAATTATCGTTCAATGCAGGTTTTGCACAAAGACTATCCGAACCTTATGGGTACGATCCTTTAGCAGACTGGATGCTTAGCAATGGTAATATACATTACACTTATCTAGCGCTACAAGAAGGCTACAATGTAGATGTGGCAG
>Ga0208814_1001691_pt1 | contig 10035 bp, 10 predicted proteins | sample MalvirAntarct_55_FD_184253 | JGI IMG/M metagenome (GOLD analysis project Ga0208814, IMG submission 184253) | Marine viral communities from the Global Malaspina Expedition - Malaspina viral metaG Antarct_55 (SPAdes) (version 2) | ecosystem: Environmental > Aquatic > Marine > Oceanic | place...
TTTTGGTACACAACCAATGATTTTTTCAGAACCATTAGTAATGATATCTACATCATTACCTGCTGTGCCTAACATTACAAAATGAAAAGTAGACCCTACACAAGTAGCTGCTGCTGGAAGTGATAAACTTGCTGCACCATTCATTGCAGGAAAGGTTACAATAGATCCTGATTGTGCTGCTGTTAGTACTGTACCAGAAGTATATCCTGTTACGATTGTTACTGTTGGAACAACAAAACCTGTTATCTCTGTACCAGTACCTGAAATGTTACCGCTTGAATCGATATCAAAGTTAGTTGTTATTGCGCCCGTTGCTGCAGCTTTAGTGATTTGTTCAAAACCACCTTCTGATCTGACCGGACCGTTAAATGTTGAGTTAGCCATATTTGTTCTCCGTTTTACGTTAATATAGTCTTGAGATTTGTCGACTGCACGCGTCTATACTAACTAAATTTAATATGCAGTGCATAAATTATACACTCTTTCGTTGTCTGACGCAAATAAAAAGGGGCACTTAAAAAGCGCCCCTTTTAGTCTTCTAATGAAAGAAGTTAGAGTTGTTATGCTCCTTCAGAAGCAAACATACCTCTCCAGTCGGAAAAACCGAAGCTGTAACGTTCTCTAGCTTTGTACTTCATATTTCCAGTCTCAAAGTCGCCTTCCATAGAAGTAGCGATCGGTGATCTTTGGAAATGTTTCAGTCCATTAGGCACATCAGTTTTAATGAAAAATGCGTCCGTGTCAGTTAAGTAGTTATTCACTGCGTAACCTTCCGGAATCATTCCCATAGAACTAATCGCGTTGAGATCGTTATCAGAAGTTCCAGTTCTACCAGAAGACTTCATCAGTCTTTCAGCAGTAAACTGTAACGCTGATGGGATAATCAACTTACGTGCCTTAGCAGCAACTTTTAGACCTCTATCATCAGCAAAAGCAGCAATATCAATCATTGCTTGTTCTAATGATGTTTCGTTAAGGTCAGAAGCAACCGCTAGCTCATTTCTTTGGTTACCAGACGAAGTCGGGTGAGCAGAAGAAAATAGCTCAACACCGTCACCACCAGTAAAGCTAGAACTGAAACCGTTGTTTAAAACGTTTGCAGCTTTAACTTGCTTAGTGTGCGCCATAGATCGTGCTAGTGCTTTCGTGTAACGAGTACTGATTTTGTCGTAAAGGTTATCCTCTACAGCTTCTTCAGTAATCTGGAAAGCAAGTCCAACAGTTTCATGAGAGTAACGTGCTGTGAAAGACTCAGTTGCGCTATCAAAGTTAACAGAAGTACCTTCTGGTTTAACTGATGCAGAACCGAAGCCTGACAACATTACTTCTTCTTCGAAAGCTCTATCAGAGTTTTCGGTGTCGAAGATTTCAGCATGCTGATTCTCGTAGCCTTTATATTCCAATCCGAATAGTGCATTCAAACCGGGTTCCAACTCTTTTGCAAGTTGTGCTCTATTTATAGCCATAGTTCAAATCCTCCCTATACGCCTGTTGTTAGTTTATACACATGCTCACCAGTGTTGAACACCACATAAGCATTTGCATTTGCAGTTGCCACATCACTATTATCGGGATCTTTTGAGATTCCAATTTGCTTAAAGCCACCTGAAGTACCAGAAGTAGAAGTATCAATCTCAGAAGTTGATTGTCCAGTTGTAGTGCTTCCGACTACTCCTATAAAATCAAAGCCTGAATGATTCATAGCCGCTGTTCCAGTGCCGTCATGTTGTGCTTCAAACACGATCTGAGGGTCTGCGTAAACATACGCCACAATATCTGCCGCAGCAGTTGATGCTGGGTAGAATGCTTTATATGTTGGTTTACTTGTTGTTGGGTCAGTGTAGAACACGCCACCAAAAACACCCAGTTGTTGAGTGTCTCCAGCCGCTGCATTTTCAATACCGCCAGCCGCTTGTGCTTCAACTACATTACCAGAAAAAATACTAGTGTCGTAATTGTTTGCAATAGCGTACTCTTCAGTACGAATCTGACCGCCTGTTAAATGCCTTACGGGTTTAAAACCAAAGGCTGCGTCTTTATTTGCCATAATTATAGTCCTCCTTAGACTAATAAATTATTAGTTATTGTTAATAATCCAATTTAATTCCGGCAATGAATATGTGTGTTAGAAACTAATCTTGTTTCTTGGCACCGCCAAAAGCTACTCTAGTCTGTCGATTTGGATTGTCTATCGGCATACTTGGATGCTGCTCCCTCAACAAACTATTATCAACAGCTTTTTGTTGATCACTAGTTTGGTTTGCGAAATAAGCCTTACGCTCATCTGCAATCTCAGTGGGTATCTTGGCTAGCAGTAGTCCACCTACAGCAACAACGCCTTCGTTTTTTCCGTCTTCAATAGTCGGAGCATCGAAGTCTCCAAGCTCTTCAAGTCTAACAAGTTCATAACCTTCACGAATACGTGATGATACGTTTTTCTTGTCTTCTTGACCCATGATTTCAGCTCGTATCCAACGATATTGAAACCCATCAGGTGCTTGGGGCGCGTCTAGTCTAGATGGTGGTCGCCATGGCTGCCTTTTTTTGGCAGTCTTATCTCTAGTTTGAGATGAGCGTGAGGTTTTAATTATTTTTGTCATATTGCTACTCCTTCACGTATTTAGCATATTCTTCTAATGGCACACCAAGTTTCTTAGCTATCGCGACTTGTGACGGTGTGAGTCTCACAGTGCGTTTTCCTTTTTTCGAACTTGATCTTACCGCAGGTGCCACTGTTTGGTCAACCTTTTTTTGTGGTTTTTCTTCAGGTTCAAATCTATCAGGAAACTGTTGTCTTATTCGATGATCTATTTCATCATAATAGTCGTCAGAACGAGGATCAAAACCCTCTTCTTCAACTAATTTACGGTGAATAGCAAAAGCAGTGTAAGTCATTGCTTCGTCTTGACCGAACCAAACATTATCGTTTGCCCAAGAAGTAGCTGCAGCATCAGGCCTTGGAGCCGGTTGTACTGGCTGTGCTTGTGGCTGTAGTACAGGAACTTCTCTTTGTTGGTTAAATTGTTTCGCTTGATTTTCTAACGCTTCTTTTTGTATCTTAGCTCTTTCCGAATTTAACGTTGCTTTGGCCAAGGCACCTTGTGCTTCTGCCTGTACATCAACGTTGCCTTCTTCAATGGCTTTTTTAAGTTTTATCTTTGCCTCTTCAATTTGTGCTAAAGACTCTGATTGTAAACTTGATACATAGTTTTGGTTAGTGTCAGCGTATTTTTTCTCTAAATCACTAGTTTTATGCTGTAGTCCTTGAGCGTACTCCATCGCTGCTTGTTCGCGACGTTCTGATTCTCTAAGTTTACCTACTAGTTTTGAGATTCTTTTTTGGACTTTGTCACTGTAGTCGTGTAGTTCGTCGTCCGTTGACCCTTGATCGTTTTGAACATCTTCACGCTCATCAGATTCCGCAGGTGTGTCATCGGAGACATTACTGTCTTCAATAGATACTTCATTACTTTCCTCATCTGCTGTAGTTATATTTGATTCTTCTAGTTCAACATCAACGGAAGCTCCGCTGGTATCGATGTCGACGAGTCTATCGTCTTGTATTTTTTCTGCCTCAGGCATGGTTCTTGTCTCCATGGTTAATTATTGCAAGATGACTTACATGTGTAAGATGTCAGTCGGATCCTGTATTATAGCAAGTATTTCATCATCATTCAAGAGTCTTAAGTCGCCTCCGTCAATTTTTAATCTCGAACCTGCATAACGAGCAAAGATTACCCAATCGCCTTGTTTGCACCAAGGTCCTTCGGCAAATTTAGTAGTATCGGCATACGCATCAGGGCCAGTGGCCAATACATAGCCACAAACGGTAGCTAATTGTTCTCTTTCACGAGTTTGGTCGGACAAAATAATGCCTCCTTTACTCTTTTCTGCCCCTAAATAAGGCAAAATTAAGACGCGCCAACCAGTAGGTTTGGGTAGCTTCGCAGCAATATTGTCATCAATATTATTAGGGTCAATATACTTAGATTCTCGTTCTCCATAGATTCCCTCTACTTCTTTTTGTTTTTTCTCTATTTCAGCAGCCGTTAATTCTTTCTTTTTAGCTGCTTTTTGTTTTTTCCTAGCTTTCGCTACGTGCGTGGGTAATATTAAATCACTCATCGTTTTGTTCTCCTTTTTTCATTACATCTTGGATCTCTCCTTCGATCTCTTCTAAAGCACGAAAACGACCCATCATCTTTGCATACTCAGTAGAATCACCTACTGCGCCTTGCATTACATAATCAGTTGTTTGTTGCTTCTTATCACGGATAATACGTAGTATTTTTCCGCTTAAATACAATCCATCCATATTACTTGTATAACTTTCTTCATTACATTTTACCTCTTATAGTTTTGTAGTGCTCTAACACATTACCGAGCCCAGAGTTTGCTCCTGTCATCATAACCATTGGTGAACCACCTTGATTGTAACCGCCACCGTGCATAGGCGAACCACTTTGTGCTTGGCCTCCTTGTGCATAATTACCACCATAAACATTACCACTAGGGTATGCTCCCGTGCCGCCATACTGATAACCAATACGGCCACCGTTAGCGTTTCTTTCAAGATCTCTTATTGCTTGAGCACTTCCCATATATTGTTCTAGTGACAAGAAGTTATCATAACCAAAGTCATAAAAATTTTCTCTTTGTTGTTGATCTGTACCAGAGCCACCTTCACTGTAACCAGCACGTCCGCCGTCAGCGGCAGTCATGAAAGAACTTAGTGGCATATAAGAAGGTGCAGCAGTTAGTCTATCAATGTTTTCTCTGCCTGCAGTAGCCGAAGGACCATAGCCGTAATTACTAGTAGGTGTACTTTGAGCTCTAGCCAGTAGAGTGCCTATACCATTATTGCCAAATCGGTCTTCTAATTGTTGCAAATTTTCCATGCCGGGCATAACAGTAGGAGAAGGCTGTTTAAACTGACCACCAATGCCACGGGGATTAACAGCAGGTCTAAGTAGCATATCAGATATCATTTTATTGTTAGATCCATCGCCGCTTCTTCTTGCGAGTCTATCGTCTTGGGGCGTCGTACTTGGGCTTCTATTAAAACCACTTTTAATTTTATCGAAAATACTGCCTATGCCGGTAGATTGCGCACCAACTTGAGCAGTAGCATCAGTAGGTTTTTTACCAAACAATCCTAGTGCTTTCATAGCAAGATTGCCCGGAGTCGGTATTTTATTGTAAATATCTTTTAAATTATTTAAATCTTTTTCAAGTTGTGGCCCTCTGTACTTAAAAGACTCTACTATTCCCATGCCAGTAGTGGGATTCATGCCCATCTTAACATTCATGTCTTTTAACGATCTTAATTGTTCGTTAGTAATAGTGTTGTTTTTAGCTAGAGATCGTAAACTATCATAACTTGCTTTATCAACATTAGCTGCTTTAGCTTTTTCTATTGCTTTTTTCTCTTTGTTGGCTGCAACTCCAGCACGAGTTAACATACCATTTGCATCTCTAAGTTTATCTTGGGTTTTGAAATTACTTTTAGTCTTAGTCTTAGATTTAGTTGGACCGGCAATATCTGCCATAGAAGGTTTACTGGCTATAGACTTAGCTTTAAAATTAGTGCTCTTTTTTTGAGCATCGGTCATATTGCCGACCTTGTTTGAGGTCTTAGTTTTAAAATTAGTGCTCTTTCTTTGAGCATCGGTCATATTGCCGACCTTGTTTGAGGTCTTAGTTTTTGTTGAAGCAGATTTTGTTGAAGCTGCTTTTGTTGAAGCTGCTCTACCCGCTTCTCTATTTGAAGCTGCATTAGAATCTGCTCTGGATGATCTAGCTGCGGAAGATTTTGCGCTAGATGCTTTAGCACTACGTGAGGCTGCTCCTCTAGAGCGGCTCTTGCCTCTTGCAGAAGATTTTGCTCCTCGTCCAGCTCTACTGGAAGATTTACCTTTACCTCTACCTTTACTACTACTACTTCTACCTCGACCGCCTCTGCCGCCGCTACCTCGACCGCCTCCTCTACCACTACCTCTGCCGCCACGGCCTCTGCCGCCACGTCTGTAGCCTTCGCGATCTTCGCTAGATGAATCTTCTATGTATTCGGATGCCATTAATTGCCTCTAAAAGTGTCTGTTATATTCTTAGTGATTTTCTCAGCTTTGTCTAGTGTCTTTTGTTGAGAATCTTTGTCTTGTTTTTCTATAGCGATAGCTGCACGCAATGCAGTTGCAGCGTTTTGTTGATCTATTTTTTCTTTATCAGTGGCTTCTTGAGTCTCCGCCTTATCTTTTTCTAAAGCAAGTTTAGCTCTAGCTTCTTGTTCTTTACGATCATTTTCTTCGCTACGTATATCAAGTTCTTTTTGTTTTAGTTCGACTAATGGATCTTCTTGTGTTGATGATAACATGTCGTCAATGTTTTCCATGTAGTCAGTAATTAATTGTGCTTGTACTTTAGCTACTTCTTTTTGCATTTCCGCCATCATCTGTTGCATTTGTTGTTGCATCATTTGTTGTTGCTGTGGTGGCATTTGTTGCATTTGCATTTGTAGTTGTTGCATTTGTTGATTCTGTTCTGGCATTTGTTCCTGTACTTGTTCTTGCGCTTTTAATGAAATGTGCTGCATAATATGTGCTTGAATATTGGCCATCACTTGCGGATTACTTTTAGTGACCGCACTACCTAGTAAAGCTATGTGCGCAACAATGTGCGCATCGTGATCTTGTTGTGGAAATGCTTGTGCTGGTTTACCCAAACTAAGTTCTGAGTTTTCTAGTGCCGGGTCTTTGGGTTGAGGCTGAGGAGGTGGTGGCATTAATGCCTCTATATTTTGTACTCCCATCGCCTCATACATTCTACGGTAGGCTTCTGGCAGACTGTGCATTTGCGGCGCTGCTTGAGCCAACTGTAATTGTTGTTGTGCTAATGTTACTCGTTGTGTAATTGAGAATATGTTAGGGTCAGAAACAGGAATAACATCGATACGTGCGTCGAAGTCTTGTGCCATAATAGTTTGTTCTGCGCCAACAATTTGATACGGGTAGTTCTGTGGTAAGGTTGTAGCAAATAATTTAGCTAATAATTTAAATTCTTTGCCTTGAGCTGAATGCATTCTTTTATGAATTGCAGACATAACTTTCATGCCACGTTCCAATAAGGCCATCGTGGTACCTACTGGATTAACTTCGTTGCCTTCACCAAGTTTCATGTCAGCAACCGCAGCAAAAGATTTACCACTTTCAATAACAAAACCTAATAGTTGGTATAAAGTTTGTGAAGGTTCTTTGTACGGTAATGGTACTAGTGAACTGGCTATCTCGCCCGCGGGCGCGTCAACATCTCTGAACTCGCCGGGTACTAAAGGTTGGTCATCATCACGAATACGTAGGCCCCTAGCCTTGAATCCTGATGGTAAGTTGGCGAGTGTTCCAGCATCAATAAGTTGTCGTAGTATAGAGGTTGCGGATTTTGAGAGACCACCGAGCATATGAATAAGGCCAAAGCCATAAAAGCCAAGGCCGGGCAGAAATTTATAATGTACGAAATATTGTTTTTTGTTTTTAAGTGGGTCTTCTTCATTCCAGTTTCTTCTTACTGACAGTACGGTTGATGAGCTTTCTTCAATAGTTACAATGTAAGGCAAACTAATACCAGACATTTCACCTGCCTCATTGGCATCTTCATAGCCGGGCAAGTCAAGATCAGTATGTATCTCTAAGATGGTATGAATGTCATCTTTTGTGTAGATTCTTTTTCGACCATCTATTTCATCTATCTTGTCTTGAACTGTATTTGAATCAGTATCCGATGGATCTTCTAGTTCTATGTCCCGATAGAAACCAGACGCTTGATACTTACGTACATCATTTGCTGGCATTTTAATTACATGAGTAATACGTAAACAAGTCATTAAATCAGTAGCATCATACGGCACTACTAGATCTTCAGAGGATACAAATTTAGAAACCGGTCGACCTAGCTTGTCATCAAAATAAATTTTACGGAACGCCGAACCCGATAGGGGAAGGTGAAAAAGCATTTGATCAAGTTCGGGTTCGTATTCCTCCATGACATGGGAAATTTGGTAATTCATAAATTCTTTAACACGACTACATTGTGCTTCTACTTGTGGATTCGTTGCACCCATAATTTGAGTTTTAACTGGACCACCAGCGGGAAATAATTCTTTATAAGATTGCGCTTGAAACTGTGTTACTGATTCTGCTAGTAGGGGATGAGTCACCCCGGAAGCTCCCGGAAAAGGTTGAGTGCGATCTTCATTTTTTAATCCAAGTAACCCCAAGCCTTCAGCGTAAGTTGCTGACCAATCAGCCCTAGATTCACTGTCGCCTTCATAGGCTTCTAATAAATCATCTGCAATCTCGTCTAGATCACCTTCGTCCATAGACTCGGCTAAGTTTGATGCATGCCCTTGTTCTTCTGGCACGTCGGGTCCAAATGATATTGTAGCACCACCGTCATCATCTAGTTCGGTGTCACCATCCATTAATTCTATGTCCAATTCTTCAGGACTCATGTTCTCTGCCTCTAGATCAAATTTCATCTGTTCTTTTAAAGGCATATCTTTTTCTATTGCCATAATTAATACTCAGCTCCTTCTTGTAACGCTGCTAATATTTCTTCCAAAGAATAGTCTCCTTCTTCAAGTAAATCTTGTATAGTTAATCCACCTTCAAACATAGGAGTGTTAAAATTATACTGTCCTTCGTCGTAACCAAAATTTAAACTAGGGTCATTGATCATTTGCATTTCTTGATCTTCATATTTTCCCCCCAACATTGTTGGGTCCAATAAAAATCCTGCTGCGCCACCTAAAGCTCTTTTAAAACCGCCTTTAATTAAAGAGCCCAGTCCTTTTGTTATTCCCGATGTTGCAGACCGGGAGCCAACTGGTAGTTTTAAATTACCAGCGTTAACTATTCCCGCATCAGCATAACCAGTTCTTTGTAGCATGTTCACTTCCCTTTTTTAGGAGACTACTTCTTTTTGTCGCCAGAATCAAGTTCTTTCCAGAAACGGTCGAGAGCATTCTCGTGATCGCAGTTAAGACAATTGCACGGTGTGGTTCGACACGAACCACCATTACCACAATGACAGGAGTGCCCACATAAACGACAAGTATCGCTTAGCAATTCCATCGTTTACGCGCTTGGCGTAATCTTGAATTAGGATCCTTAGCGGCACCGGGAAATTTCTTCATTTGTCCCGCACTACGGGCACAATAAGACTTTCTACGATTTGCTTCTTTCGAACCTTTCTTCAATTTCGATGGTTTCTTGGTTACTGCGGTTGATAATTTTGATCCGGGATTGTCACGGCGATATTTAGCTACACCGGCTTTAGTCATCCCTGCACCACTTTTAGTAGCGCGAAAATACTTCTTAGTCTTTGGAGGTTGTTTGTCTTGTCGACGAAACATTACGCTTTAGCGGTTTTAGCTGAGCGTTTTAATGCTTTGTCCGTTACTGTACCTTTGCCTTTACGGCTAGTGCCTTTTTTCTTGGCCCTATTCATATAATAGTACAAACCTTTTTTAACCGTGCGACCGTCTTTAGTTACATGCGTATCGGCACCGCCACCTTTTCTAAATACTTTTCGACCTTTTAAAATGTCGGCTTGAGTTACTTTACCATCACCAGTTAAATCAGGAAACGAGCTACCACCTTTTTTATATTTTCTTCTAGGTTTACCTGTAGCAGTCAATGGATTCATTGGAGGATTTTTCTCCATTATTCGTCTTAATTCATCTCTAGTTATTCTAGGTTTTCTTCCGGGCAGATCTTTAGGCATAGATTTAGGCACTCTAGGCATACCTTTAGGAGGGAACTTAGGATCGCGTGTTGGTTTAGGTTTAAATCTTTCACCTTTTGGTTTAGGTTTAAGTTTAGGTCTAGTAGGAGGGAACTTAGGATCGCGTGTTGGTTTAGGTTTAAATCTTTCACCTTTTGGTTTAGGTTTAAGTTTAGGTCTAGGTTTTAGAAGATCTCTAGGTTTTTTAGGTCTAGTTTGTTTAAGTTTAGGTCTTTTAGGGTAACCTTTTGGTGTAGG
>Ga0208814_1001692_pt1 | contig 10034 bp, 21 predicted proteins | sample MalvirAntarct_55_FD_184253 | JGI IMG/M metagenome (GOLD analysis project Ga0208814, IMG submission 184253) | Marine viral communities from the Global Malaspina Expedition - Malaspina viral metaG Antarct_55 (SPAdes) (version 2) | ecosystem: Environmental > Aquatic > Marine > Oceanic | place...
TCCAATACGATTTCGTTCATCATATTATTGTAACTCCAGTTACCATTACTACGGCAAGTAGCCCGCCTGCAATTATTAATATATAGTCCATTACGCTGCCTCCTGGTTAAAGATTTTATATGCTAATATTGTTTTCTCTGAAAAAGCATACGGATTACGTTGAATAAAGATTAACAATTCTTTCATTGTTAATCCTAAAAAGATACGTTCTTTATTCAGTACAGTGGTTGCACCTTTTATTTTCATATTATACATTACGCAGCCACCTGCACATATGGCTTGCTAAAACCATTACCAAACTCTATATCAGTATAGTGACTAACATGAAAGTAATCGCTTTGGCTATCTGACTTATCAAACCAATCTGGACCTTTCATTGCCGCTAATAACTCTAACAAGAACTGCTTTTCAATACCATCATAGTGTGCTTCAATATGATAAACATTAACCTGTCTAAAGTCATTTGCATGTCTACCAAACTCAAAAATACCACTGCTTATTTTAACACAAAGTACCATGTGGTTCCTAATGCTAATAGAAGCTTTACATCCATACTTTTTTAATACTGCTTTAATTGCTGGTGATAACTTTGCTTTATTTTTTTGTGATACATAAGCCATATATTTTATTCCTTCTTTGTTTTCTAACTGTACATACAGCATAACACATATATGCTGTATGTCAACCTTTTTATTACTTTAGGCAAGAACTAGTTTATGCAACTAGTTCAGTTTTAGAATTTGTGTTGTAGGGCACAGGCTGAAATCCAAAAACTTTATTTGCATTTGAAATATTTGCAAACGGTTTGTTTAGCACATTCTCAACTGCATAATCAGATGCAGATTCTTTTGTAGCAAAAGACATTGGAACGGTACTGTTTGGGTTACAAACAACGTCACGTACAACACAACTATTAAGGGATATTAAACATTTTAACATATACATAAGCAGTTCTCCTATTTTCTAACTGTATATACAGCTTAACACAGTCTACGATATTGTCAACCTTTTTATTACTTTAGGCAAGAACTAGTTTATGCAACTAGTTAAAAGTTACTATCATTTTGGAAGTATTCAGTTAAAACATTGTGATACATAGTTGAAATTTCACGTATTTTTTCTTGTAATTGTTTGTCCTGCATGACAGGCATTTTTAAGGCTAACATTTCATCTCGCATTAATGTAGCAACTACAGATTTTGTTGTACGAGCAACATTTCGTATTTCTTTACAATGTTGTGTTTTAAGTGTTGGAAAATTTATTACGTTTGACATAAGCAGTTCTCCTATTTTCTAACTGTATATACATATTAACACAGTCTACGATATTGTCAACCTTTTTGTACGAAAAGAATAATAAAATTACATTATCGCTATATCTAATGTAATAATGTAAATACCTGTCGATTAGTGCTAAAAAAGCAAGACTGTTTTTACAAAAAGCACGCCTTAAATAGCCTAAAAACTTGGTTTTTCAATTTAGCCTTGTATAAATAAAACTGTAGCAGAAATGCTACAAGGCACCTGGGAAAGACCAAGTGGCGGCGGGAAGAAGACCGCGGTATTGCTCCCCTAAAGCATATAACATAACAGGAGAATAAAAATGGCAAAGAAGCTATCTAAAAGTCTTGTGGCAATGTTTCGAAGTATGTTTGATAACAGAAGTGCCCAAGAGAAATACCTTGCACAGAGTGCAGACTTATGTGATTTAGAATATCGCATGAAAAAATTACATACGACATTAGGAAGATTTGGATATTAATATGACAGCATTAGTAGTAAACACTGCAGGTACTATAGGATTGACACTAAGAACCTTAATGACAGGTTATGCAATAGCACTTGGCAAGATCAAACACACTTATGTAAGTGCAAGAACACGACAAGCATTGTTGCAGTTAGATGATCGTACACTAAGTGATATTGGTCTTATTAGAGATCAAATAACCAAAGGAAAATTTTAATGTCAATGTTAAATAAACTATCTCAGCTTTGTGTTAAAATTGGGCAGGCAAGAGCCGCTAGAACACTAGCATCAATGGGTTACTTTAACCTAGCACAAAATTTAGAGAAGACAGAAAGTAAATAATATGAAGAACTTTTTAAGCGGAACAATTGGCGTAGGCGCACTGATTTCAATACTTGGACTAGTATTTTTATCATCTTTGCCATTACCAGCATATGCTGGAACAGTATTAATTGGAATGCTAATAGGCAGTATGTAATAAATGAAGATAATTCTAATAGTAATGGTAATGATGGGCAGTAGTGGACTTGGCTTAGAAGATTTGTATATTATACAAAAACCTTCCTTCAACTCTATGACGCATTGTATAGCATTTGTTCAATCAAATGATCCGTACCTTGTGGCCAAAGCACAGACAGAGTATCCTGGACGTGATGTAAAAAATATTTACTGTGTATTAGAAGATGACTTGAAAAACCTTATGTATGGTGCATAGAATAAAAAAAAAGAGTAGTTGAACCGATCCGATCAGAATAGTTCAACTACTCCTGTTAAAAGAGTATCTATATAATATTTTTATTTTGATTTGTAGATATGATATAGTACCCATATAGCAACTAGGCCAACTATGCCTTGTGCTGAAAAGCCTGCAATGATTTCTTGGACATTGCCAATGACATTGATGTCAGGCCAAAATGGAACGTTCTTTCCGCCAACTAAGACTTCAAGAACAATACCTAATCCTAGTAGCGATACTGCTACTTCGGTTAGAGCATGTGCCCATCCTTTTACTTTTGTTAAGATTTCCATAAGGAACTCCTTTCTGTTATACTGACTAATAGCCAGTGCTATACTTAACACTTTAACTAAGCCAGTATAGTATTTAGGTCCGGGTTCTGTTATGTTATAATGTCAGTTATCTTCAATGACGATAAATATATCTGTAAGGAAGATCAAATGTTATTATACGAATTTTTCAATCGACGATTATTAGAAAACGAACAAAGTCAGAGAATTGATTTTATTGTTGACCAAATTAAATCTAATCCCGAAGTTGCAAAAAAAGTATATAGACTTGTAAAAAGCGAAGTCGACCTTGTTGGTAATAAATCACCAGAGGACCTGCTTAAACCAGAATTAACAAAGCCTGAATCAGATTATGCCTTTCGAGGTGTGTTAGGTCCGTTTATACAGGCATTAAATAATACTCCTGGAGACTACGACGACCTAGCATCATTTCTCAGTACATATGGTTCAGTAAGTTATGTAAACACAACAGCACTTATGAAGCCAGGATACAGTGGGTGGAGTTCTTGGTTACAAGGTGCTGGCAATGTAAGTGAAGACTTTATTAATGCACTATACAAGAACTTATTCAGTTTACAACTAAACATAAGTGGATCTAATAGAGGTCCTGGTGAAGTTGGACTTGCACTACTCAGCCCTGACATAAGGTTTGCTACCATTGGTGATCTTAGCATTAATGGTGTTGAAGTAGAAGTAAAAGGTGAAATGTCATCAGGTGGTGGTAGACTCAAAAATAACTTATCTGACTTTGGTAAGGCAAACCTAGCTGCAGTATATACAAAGTTTGATATTCCAAAAGATCAAATACCTCCTCGCTTGCCTAGTGGTAATGAAGGTGCTAGAGACAGACACTTTCAAGACATTGCACTACAGTTAGATAGTATCGCAGTTGGCGCAGGACAAGCATACATGGATGAGCTTTTTAACAGTACATTTATAAATGGCGATCAAGCAATGATTAACAAAATAGTGTCAGACTACGATAGAATGGACAAAGCCAGCATATCCACACTTGCAAAGAAGATTGCATATAGCAGTTATGCAAATATAATGAAAACAAAAGGCTTCACTATGTTCTTGTTCTTAAAACTAGGTGGCGAAAAGAGTTTGGCTTTTGATGTTGATGATTACGAAAGTGTACTTGAATACTTTAAACTACAAAGTTTAGATTTTGCTGACAGCCAAAACGGCCCTGCAGTACAAGTATCAATGGTGTAAATATCTAATTAAGAAATTCCTTGTAAGTAGATAACAGTTCCACCCAGTATTAATACCATAATAAACACAAACGCAATTAACAATTGCTCTGCAAGTTCTTTAACTTCTTTAACGTTCATATCTATCTACACTGCTTACTGCTAACTACAAATATTCTAGCATTGCCAATATCATCACCAGGTGATATCTCTACAGTAACATGACTAGCAAGTTCTAAATACCCATTAATAACAGTTCCAGTTCCACTTGGTTGTACCATGTGTGCTTTTCTTTGTGTAGTATTGCTTAGTTCTGGAATATCAAAACAACCTAAACTTCTATTGCCCACCCTTACTTGCACCATAGGTTGAGCTCTATACAAGCCTCTCATCAGTTTATCACTGCTGGTCCTATCAAGTTTGATATTGTATCCCGGAGTTGACCAATGCTTCTTGTTTACAAACTTTGCCCAACCAGTACCACCTTGGTCTTGTGAACTTGCAACTGCATTGTATAATTGGTTTACGTAATTTTGATTCCATCTTACTACAAAAGGTATCTTCATGTATGTACGTCTGTTGTGATTTGGAAACGTAGGTGATGCAATAGTTACATTATATGCTTTATGTGGGTATTGTGAAATTATATTATCTAACTGTGCATCTTGTTTTGCATGATTGTAGAACACAGGAGTTTTGTTTACAGGTGCAACATATGGCTTTTCTTTTAAAAAATGCAGTACACCAATAAGTGCAGTACGTTCATTGAATAACTTAGTGTAATCAAGTTGTCCACCTTGTGTAAAGATATCGTTTGCCATTGCATTCGGAGATGTTCCGCACCCTACTAGTGTTGCTACTAAACCTATTAAGACTAATTTACGCATATGAAAAACTCCAATCACTCATGTATACACTTACTGCAATACATACAAAAACTAATGCTATTGCAATTACACTCAACTTAAATACTGCACTTAGTATAGTTGGAAAAAACTTAAATAGCATATATGCTATTGCACAAAAACCTACGATTTGTAATATAATATCCATTATGTAATTATTATCCCTTTTGCTTCAACGTTCTTAGGACTATAGTTAGCAACAAAACCATTTACTTCACATTTGATTCTCTTAGCTGTAAATCCAACTACAGTACCTGTACAACCAATACCGTTGCATCCAGTAGCATTTAAGAAAACCCAAACTTCCTGTCCTATTTTATAATCCATTTATTACTCCTTGTTTCTAACTATACATATATAATAACACATATATAGTAGTTGTCAACCTTTTTGTTGGTTTTGGCACTATAAATACAGTTGTTATTTACAAGGAGCACTAATGGCACATTTTAATTCTTTAATGCATGCAACGTTTAACCCACCAAGGAACTGGACTTTACTAGAAGATCTAAAGTTTACTTCAGATAAGATCACAGAAGCACAAGCAATTATGCTTAGAGATTGTGAAGTTAAAGTACGCAATGATAATAAAACAGATCAGTACGTGGTAACTATACCTAAAGGTTATGTAACTGATATGGCCAGTGTACCAAGAGCTATTTGGGCGTTTATTGCACCATTTGATGTGGCAAGAGCCGCAGTTGTACATGATATTATGTACGAGAAGATCAATACACAATACAAAACAGTTAACGAATCTGCAGCCGCAGAAGAAGGCCCTGCAACCAAAAAAGAAAGAGAAGCATATCGTAAGATTGCTGATGACACTTTCTTAGAAGGTATGCATGCAAGTGAGCCACCTGTTGCTTCATGGAAGAAGTATTCCGCTTATTATGCAGTAAGAGCATTTGGTAGATTTGCAATCAACAGTAGTGCTAAACGAGAAGTTTAGTTCTGCACCATTCCTGCTTTAATTGCCTTCTTAGCAATCCTATAACTTAGTCTAGCAATATTACGTCTTTCACTTCTATATTCTTGACTTGGCCTTCCACCAGCAATAATACCTTCAGGCTTGTACCTGTGCATTAAATCTGATATACAGTTGAATCTTCCTTGATGTATGTGTCCGTTACCTTGATACATATTAACTCCTTTTACAATAACATGGTTTAATTAATAAATGTATAGCACCCATTGCTATCCACATGTAGGTCATTTCGCTAAGTCCTAAAAACTTTACTCCGTGACTTGTAGTATGCATTAGATCATGTGCTAAAAAGAAAGCACCTAATGCAAAAAATATAAAACTTCCTATATATCGTCTCATGTTGTCTCCACATAATTATTGTAAAACTTATGACTGGCTAGGTTCTTACACTTGCTCTCGCACTGTATATCCCAATCTTTGCTAAACGTAGCGGCCCATTTGTTAACTGCATCGTTCCAGTAGAAGTCACTGTGAGCACGTAGTTTTTGTTTCTTGTAACCAGTTGCAAGCAATCGTTCCATGTCGGGTAACACATTAGGATCATGATCTACTAGTATGTCCTCACGGCTCACTGAGTAATGTAATGCAGGACGCACACCACGCCACGAGTCTTTTATGCGTTTACATCTATCGTCGTCGGGTTGTATGTACTCACCTGAATTAACCCAGTGGTGGTGTATATCGAGTACAAGTGCCACGTGTTTTTCAAGTTCGAGGCTTGCTTCAATACCCCATTTGTTTTCGTCGTTTTCAATTGTGATAACGTTTCTCGCCTCCGGAGATAGTCTTGAGAGGACTGCTTTGATACCGGCAGGACCTTGCCTACCTGATATGTGGACGTTACACTTGAAGTCTTGAAACTTCTGTCCGAAGCCCATCCATCTGGCCATGTCAACATGATATTCAAACTCCTCTATACTACGTTCTACAATGTCTGGATTATCGCTGGCAAGCACTGTAAACTGTCCAGGATGAAAACTTAGACGCACGTCAAGCTCTCTAGCAAGTTTGCCTACACGAGCATACCCACGTGCTAGTTGTTGGCGTATTTCTGGCTTCTGCCAATAGTAACGCCATGTGGGTTGTGTGTACATAGGCAACTGATTACTACCTAAACGTACCATACGCAGTCCTGGCTTTAGTTCACCAACGTACTGCACAAGATTATATGCCGCTTGCATGTTGTGCACCATGATATCATATAGGCGTTCTTCTGCGACATCTACAGTTTGTCTATCCAACCAAGCAACTGTTGTACTACGTTCTGTACGTTGTTGTTGGATTTCCATTAGTATTTTTTTCTTTTGTGTTTGATCTGGATCTAGATACTTACAACAAAAACCGACACGACCTGTCATACAATCTCCTAAGTGCTAATTACGTTAGTAATTGTAACACGTTTTCGTAAGTATCGCAAGAGATATTTTCAAGATCTTTTAAACTTTTATCCAGTTCACCTGGATGATCAATGAATACAAATTGTGTGTTTGGATTGTTTTTAATTACTGCACATATTGCAGTTTCATAACTCTTTGCAAGAAACTTGGCTTTTGGATCTGTTTCTGTTACTTCCTGTAAATCAAAACCCATACATAATACAAGTTCGCTTTGACTGCAAAGATGTATAGCAATTACATCTTCTTGTTTGGTAAAGTCATCTGGAAAATCACCTTCAAATACTTTTACGCCTGTTGGTCGATTGAGAAATATATAAGACTTTTGTGGAATATAAAAATTACAAACACTGTGAAATGCTCTCTTAATAAGATCTTGTGCTTTGGTGTTGTCAGCACATAATACGTTGTCTGTGCTCCAACTACGCCAAGTTTTCCATGATCCCCAAGTTGAACCAATGTCTTTTAGTTGTTCTGATTTTACAATAGGATCATTGTAATCTTCACTGAGTACCCAGGATATTTCCATTATGCTGACACTAGCTCAGACCAACGATAGTCACCTATACATATCCAAGCAAAGGTGCCTCCTGGTATGTAGTTATAGTTAAACACTATATCACCTTTAGCACCCGACCATCCTGGTGTTGAATCGCCTGTTGATATTCTATTACGTCCTAGTCTAAGTTTGTTTATGTGAGTTAACCCATCTTTATCAATTTTCATTTGCTCTTGATTGTTTGTAATGAAAGTTAAATCATGTGCTTTTGTTGTGCCAATCTGTGCATTATTTGCACTGCGTTTACCAATGTCTATTGTAACTTCGTTATCCCATATGCTTAATGCACTTGTTGGAGTGTTAGTGTTGATGCCAACACGGTTGTTTGCTACCTTTAGTTCCGTCCCAACAGTTAGTTCTTTAAGTGTTCCTAACTCTTCAATATTTGTTATCTTAATACCAGGAGACAGTATATTATCCTCTACCAATGGCATTCCTCTAACTAATATATTTTTAAGATTTATGCCTTCTTGTATACTTTTTTGTATGGTATTACTTGTTTCTTCGATAAAACCTGTGCGGAGTTCTGTTAATGCTTCTTCTTTTATATTTGAACTTAGTTCTCTAAAACTAGGATTGCTTAAACTTATTCTACCTTTAACAGCTAACTCGCCTTCTACAACCAAGGCGCCGCCGATGTTTACATCTGAACGTGTGTCCATAGTCTCAGAACTTAGGTGATTGTCTACAACTACTAGTCCTTTTTCGATTGTTACTTCTCTGTTCAAATCTTCTTGTATTGTACCTGCATTCTCAAGTACTACTTCACGTAATATACCACGCATTCCTACGTCTTTAAGCCCGCGTGTGATGCGGTCGCTTGTATCACGGCTAATTTGATTGTGTATTTTAGATAACCAGTTTGGATCTAGTACAAGACTTTGAACAGTATCTGTAACAAGTTTTTCAACTGCACCATCAACTGCTTGTTCTAACAATACGTTATCTACCATATGTTCTATCGGAGGAATAAAGCCGTCCTTGAACATTTTTTCCACTGAGCGTTCAACTGTTGCTACTAAGTCAGGCACAGTGCTTATGTTACTGAAACGTGCAGTAATTCTATCTTGAACAAATTTTGTAATACGATTTTCAAGTTCAATGATCCATTCTGGATCGCTTAGTGCAGAATTAACTTGTGTATCAACACTTCTTTTAACTTCGTCTTTGATAAGTTTAGCAACAGCTTTGTCGTCGATCAATCTTCTCTCCATGTGTCAAGAGTTACACAATGATGTCCTCCACCAAGTGTACGTGAATGTCTTAAGGTGTGTGGAATTACTGTAAAGCCTTTTTTCTCTAGTGTGTTACTTAGCTCTGTTTGTGCCGTATCCATTATAACTGTCTTTGAATTGACACTTAGCATGTTAAGTCCAATCCATTTACTAGCATATGGATATTGATAGAATACCGAAGCAGTTACATCTTCAACCCAGATAATCTCCCAGTCTTTCATACAAGGTGGCAAGTATCTTTTTGTTTTTACTCTTGGTTTGTTGCAAATTGCTAATCCTTCTCTTAGAGGAACAATTGTTGAATCAATGTGTACGCCTGCATAAAAGTTTACTTTTTCAATGTTTATGCTAGGATACTGTTCGCATAGCCATTCATATGCTTTGGCGTTGCCCGAATCGCTTTCAAGGTATACCCAATTTTTTCCGAGTCTACAAATATTAGCAGCATCTAACACCATATCTTCTCTACGAGGCATTTTTTTAATTGTGTTCTCTGTGAGCATATTTTTGTAGCATAGTATTTCCATATCTCTACATGGATACATCATTGCCGGATCTAAGATCTCTCTACCTGCAATCAAGAACCTATCTCTTGGGCAGTAGTTGTACATACCACCTAGTCCTTGAAAGTCTAATGCAGTACTAGGACGATTTACTTTTACATCCTGTTGTTCTAGTATGGCTGCTAGCCTATCTAAGTCTTCATTTGCTTCGTCAATAATCCACTGTTCTACTGCACCACTGGGTACAGGAGTTTCTTTCCACAGTGTCTTTTCACTTTCGTTTGCAAACACCGGATCTTCTGTGGGCCAGTTTGCATGATCAGCAACTCCAACATAGCATTCTCTTAGTTGGTCCCATTCGTTGAAACTTCTTATTTTCACTTGATTACTCCGGTTATTTGTAAGGTATATCTATTTGTTTTTCCAACATTAGCGGCTAGATGTAATGTATCGTTCTTCCATATTATATAGTCACCGGCAGT
>Ga0208814_1001694_pt1 | contig 10029 bp, 7 predicted proteins | sample MalvirAntarct_55_FD_184253 | JGI IMG/M metagenome (GOLD analysis project Ga0208814, IMG submission 184253) | Marine viral communities from the Global Malaspina Expedition - Malaspina viral metaG Antarct_55 (SPAdes) (version 2) | ecosystem: Environmental > Aquatic > Marine > Oceanic | place: South...
ATCAACGCCTGAAATCGTTGACGCTGCCAACAGTGTGGTGAGGGGAAAACCCGGTGCTCTCACCTTGGATCCGGTGTCGGCATCGGGGGAGCCCCTGCATCGACACGTGGCGGCTGACGACGCGGGCGAAGCTCAGTACGTGGCCACTGTGGTTGCGGAGAAGATTGGCCACGGTGTAGCACCGGATGACATTGCCGTGCTGATGCGTTTTGGGGCGCAATCGCTGGCCATCGAGAATGCGCTTCGGCAGAAAAGCATCAGCTACCGAGTGCGGGGGGCGACGGCCTTTTTTGAGGAGCCCCACATCAAGCGGGCCGTCATGGAAATCAGAGGTGCTTTCGTCGCAGGAGTATCGGGGAATCTTGTTTCGGTGGTGGAGGACATTCTTTTTGGCTTGGGTCTTGGTCCCGAAGCCCCCGACCACCACGGAGCAGAGCGCTCGCGGTATGAAGACTTGGCAGCCCTGCGGGACCTCGCCAGGGCACAGGCTCCAAACGTCACTTTGGCGGGGTTTTCGGAGGAACTGGCTGAACGATCGGCTGCAGGCGATGCCCCCACACTCGGGGCTCTCACGCTCACCACCGTGCATTCCGCGAAGGGCCGCGAATGGCCCGTGGTCTTCATGATTGGGCTTGCGGAGGGTCAGTTTCCCATTTCTTATGCGCGCAGCGAAGAACAGATCGAAGAAGAACGCCGGCTGTTTTACGTGGGGATCACCCGCGCGCAGCGAGAGCTTTACCTTTCCTTTGCGGAGCGCTCGAAAGAAGGTTCGTCGCAGCGTCAGGTGAGTCGTTTTCTCGAGGCTCTCGGTCGCCCTTAGACCACGGCGATATTCCGGCACCGACACTCATTGGACGGCGCTTCCCAGCGCTCTGAGACGACATGGCTGAGAGCATCGATGCGGAGAACTCGGCCTCTCTGCGGCTTGGTGACCAATTCAAGAACTGCAGTCGTCGCCAGAAGAGCCATTTCGGATGTGTCAGCGGGCGCTAATTTTCGCCATAGCTGGGACATTACGGCCTGATGGTGGGGGGCACGAGAGACCGCGTTCTCCCACACGCAGTGGAGGCAAGGACCACTGCCCGGGGTGACCCGGGGGCCGATCACGACCGACTGGTCCTGAAACACCACGGGCGTGTGGGGGAGGTCGATGCTGAGGCACGCTCGATAGAGGACCGGGTCAAGGACATAGTTTCCCACCAGCACGGTCTCGCTGGTGCGTGGATTGACCCCCTGGGCGAGAGCGACCGGGTGTCCCAGCGCTCGGAGGTGTGCGGTCATGGTTCCCCGGTGGGCGCTATGACCGCGAAGAGCAAACCCGACCAGCGGTGTTTCTCTTGCGGCCGTGAGGGCTGGATCAAGAGCCTGAAGAATTCGGTGACACTCCTGAAGCGGGACTCCCGCTTCGCCAGCCATCAGTGTGGCGCCAGGGGGAGTGAGCCCCTTTACCAAGGCCTCGAGCAACATCAGCGCGCCCTCGCTCAGATTGTCAATGACCACCACAGGGGGATCCACACCAATCTGCAGGGTGGTGGGATTGCGCCACACCAGTGGCAGCCGAGGATTGATACGAAGAACGCGGGAAGCCATAGAGGGATAGTGGCGAAAAACCGCGAGTAGTGTTGCCCACTATGCACAGGGCTATTCCGGTGAACCCTCATCCAGGAGATCGCGGAGTGCGTTATCCATCTCATCACGCGTATCAGCGGGATGTGCAAGGCGATGGAGAAAAGCCTCTGGGTTGTCAAAGTCGGCCTCTGTGGGCAGCGAATCGGGGTGCTGCCAGAGGGCATCACGCGCTTCTGCCCCCAGCTGGGTGGTGAGAGAGGCCCAGAGGGCGCTCGATTCTCTCAGACGCCTGGGGCGCAGCTCCAGTCCCACCAGTGTTTGGAAAGCGCGCTCTGCTGGACCACCGCTGGCGCGACGCCGACGAATGGTTTCGGCCAGTGAATCTGCTTTGGGTAAACGGTGGGTAGCCAGGCCCGTCACGTGGTCCACCCATCCCTCGATGAGAGCAAGCATTGTTTCGAGCCTGGCGAGGGCCCTTTTTTGGTCCTCGGTGTGTTCGGGCAGGAGTGCTCCGCTGCTGAAAAGCTCCTGCAGGGCTTGCGTGTCGGTGGGGTCGAAACCTTCTTGAAGATTCATGATCGCGTCGGAATCGATGCTGATTCCGTGGGCGAAGTCGCGGATGGCGCTAATCAGATGAAGTCGCAGCCACCGAGCGTGTCGGAAAAGCCTCGCGTGGGCAACTTCCCGGACGGCGAGATAAATATCAGCCTCTTCCACGGGAACGTCGAGGTCTCGCGAAAAATCGCGCATATTTTGGGCCACCAGCAGTGCATGGACGTCGTATTCCGAGGTTCCATGGATCAGCGGGATTCCAATGTCACCGCCGGAAAGCACTTCCTTGGCCAAATTGCCCACCACTTGGGCGAGTTGCAGGCGAAACAGACCTTTGGAGACGTTTTCCATCTGCCCGGAAAGGGAACTGAATGTCTCTGCGAGGCTCTCGGGGACGTTGCTGGTGAGCATCCCGGAGACCGCGCGGGGGATGGCAATAGCCACAGGTTCAGCGATTTCTTCCCACACGGGCAGGCTTCGCCTGGCCCATTCGGTGCGGGTGGCAACCACGGGGGTGTCGGGGAGATCTGCAATGTCGGTGACCTCCCCCAGCCAGAGGGTGGCTACATGCGCTGCGGCGTCTAGTGCGCCTCTGGTAGCCGGATCCAGCGGGCTTTGGCCCTCCGTGGCCACGGTGACCGAATGGTCCCTCGCGGCCGAGGACTTCAACAGGCCGTCCTGGCCGAAGGCGGCACCAAGCTGTCGCATCATCGCCTGAATCTGGGGGCCGTTAATGTCGATCCCGGCTGCCCGCATGAGCTCCGCTGGGTCAAAAGACTGATCGCCCTGGAGAAACCGTTCAAAGGCGTCACGAATCGCGTCTTCGTCTCCGAAGTCTGGGAGCTCGCCCTCTGGCCCGTCGTTCATTCCTTTACCGTAGCCGGGCAAACCTTGATTTCGCGGTCCATTTCGCTGAGGGCTTGCCACAGGCTTGGGCGGTTATGCTTGCGCCTGGACCGGGAGGGTCGAAGATGAGTATTTTTGAACAGGGTGACCCCACGCCCGGGATTCAGGGTCGCTCGCGCCGCGTTGGTTGGCTGATGCTGGGCCTGACCGGCGTCATTGTGGCGGGGCTCTCTCTTCTCCCCGCCCCTTACGTCATTGATAACCCTGGCCCGACCTACGACACCCTCGGGTCTGTCGTGGTGGGGGATGCTGAAATTGATTTGATTGCCATCGCCGGTCGGGAAGTATTTGACACCACTGGTGAGCTGCGCCTCACAACGGTCACTCGATCGGGAAACCCCGAAAGTTTGCCCGGATGGATGGACGTGATGGCGGGCTGGCTTGACCCGACCCGGACCGTCATTCCCGTTGATATTGCCTATCCGCCCGGTGTCACGGTCGAGCAAAACAGAGAAGCGGCTCAAATTGATATGCAAAATTCGCAGCAAGAGGCGATCGCCGCCGCACTGAGCTACGCGGGTATTGCTTTCACGAGCAGCCTCGTCGTTGGCCAGGCACTCGAGGGTGGGCCTAGCGAAGGCGTGTTGCTGGGCGGGGATGTCATCACCGGAGCGGAGGGAACTCCTGTTTCTACGGTCACGCAGTTGCGGGAGATTATTGCCCAGGCTGGCGTTACCTCCGCCATGGATTTGGTGGTGGATCGAGAGGGATTCCCCGTGGACATCCAAGTGGTGCCGAGAATGTCGGAAGGACCCTCGCCCATTCCTGTTATCGGAATCCTGGTGTCAGGTCGCTACGATTTCCCACTCGAGATTGACATTGCGCTGGAAAATGTGGGTGGCCCCAGCGCTGGCTTGATGTTTGCCCTGGGAATTGTCGACAAGCTTGATTCTCGCGACCTCACCGGGGGCAAGGTGATTGCGGGTACCGGGACAATCAATGCTCGCGGCGAGGTGGGCAGTATTGGTGGGATTCGCCACAAGCTTTATGGTGCCCAGAATGATGGAGCGAGCTGGTTTTTGGCCCCCGCGGGGAACTGCCCCGACCTTGCAGGGCACGTCCCGGCGGGTCTGCGAGTCGTGTCGGTGGGGACGCTAGACGACGCTGTTGACGCCTTGAGCATGATCAATGCGGGCACTGTTCCCGCGTTGTGTCCTGGTAGTTAAGCAGTTGCTCAGAACTTTATTTGTAGACTAAAGTTTCCTGAACCCGAAGAAGGGCCTTCACCCGTGTCTCAAGCAACACCTAGAGTTCTCAACACCCGCCGGTTGCCCTTGGTTATCACCCTGGTGGTGATAGGAATCATTCTCGGCGGTTTCTTCCTTTTTGCCTCCCTCTACACCGAGGTCTTGTGGTTTGACCAGCTCGGCTATCTGGAAGTTCTCTTGACCAACTGGAGTGGCACCGTTGCCATGTTCGTCATCGGCTTTGTTGCGATGTTTATTCCGGTCTGGTTAGCCATCAACCTCGCATACCGCTTCCGCCCGGTGTATGCCAAGCTCAGTAACGAGCTCGACCGATACCGCCAGATCATTGACCCCATTCGTAAGGTAGCAATGCTGGGCATCCCAGCACTGCTGGGTCTGTTTGCGGGCCTCGGCACCGCCGGCACCTGGCCGCAATTCTTGTTGTGGATGAACCGCGAGCCCTTTGGCCGCGTTGATCCCGAATTTGGTCTGGATGTCGGGTTCTATGTCTTCGAGTTGCCCGTGTTTAACTCCGTCATTGGTTTTGCCTCCACCATTGTGCTCCTCTCTGCCGTCGGAACTGTTCTTACCGGCTTTCTCTATGGAGCGATCTCTCTCAATGGCCGCGAGCTTCGGATCTCTCGCACCATGCGCATCCAGCTGGGCATCATCGGCGTGATCTACTTCGTCGTGCAGGCCGTCAACCTCTGGTTGCAGCAGTACGTCACCCTGGTGTCTCCCAGTGGTGGATTCTTACCCTTTGGCGCTGGTTTCACCGAGGCGTCGGCCACGATCCCCGCCCGGGCGATCATGGCGGGTATTGCGATTGTGGTGGCGCTTCTCTTCCTCATCACGGCGATCATCGGCCGCTGGCGCTTGGCCGTGATTGGAACCGCCCTTTACATCATTTCTGGTCTCGTGTTGGGCTTGGGATATCCCGCGATCATCCAGCGTTTCCAGGTCGACCCCAGCGCGAGGACACTCGAAGCGGATTACATCCAGCGAAACATTGAAGCCACGAGAGACGCCTATGGCATCTCGGATGTTGTGGAGATCGCCTACGAGGCTTCGACCGACACTTCCGCGGGTGCGCTTCGCGCCGACGCAGAAACAACGGCCAACATTCGCATCATTGACCCTGCTTTGGTTACCGATGCTTTTGCCCAGCTGGAGCAGTTCCGTCAGTACTACCAGTTCCCGCAGTATTTGGATGTTGGTCGCTACATGGTTGATGGCGAAAGCACGGACACCGTCTTGGCGGCACGAGAAATCAACCTCGATGGTTTGAACTCTCAGACCTGGTACAACAACACCGTTGTTTATACCCACGGGTATGGCGTGGTGGCCGCTTTTGGTAATCAGAGAACGGAAGACGGGCAGCCGCGCTTCATCGAATCGGGTATTCCTGTGTCAGCCGTGCTCGGGGACTATGAACCCCGCATCTACTTTGGGGAAAATTCGCCCCCGTATTCCATCGTGGGTGGTCCCGACGGCTCAACTCCTTTGGAGTTGGACTTCCCCTCCGGTGGCGAAGGAAACGAAAACAATGCGACCTACACCTTCACCGGTGATGGTGGCCCCAAGCTGGACTCCCTGTTCTCCCAGTTGCTGTTTGCGCTGAAGTTCCAGTCAGAACAAATCATCCTCTCCGATGCCATCAGCTCTGATTCGCAAATCCTCTACGACCGTCACCCCGCGGATCGTGTCCAGAAGGTCGCGCCCTACTTGACTCTGGACAACGACCCCTACCCGGCAATCGTTGATGGCCGCGTGGTGTGGATTGTGGATGGTTACACGACAACCAGCGATTACCCCTACTCGACCCCGGTCAACGTCTCTGAAGCGATTGCCGACACGTATCGTCCCTCACCTCAGTTGGCTTTTGACACGGTTAACTACATGCGCAACTCCGTCAAAGCCACGGTGGATGCCTACTCCGGTGAAGTCGTCCTGTATGCCTGGGATACCGAAGATCCCCTGTTGAGCGCCTGGTCCAAGATTTTCCCGACGACCATTGCTCCGCAGTCCGACATGTCAGAGGCTTTGCTCGACCATGTTCGTTACCCCTCGGACTTGTTTAAGGTGCAGCGAAACATTCTCGGTGCCTACCATGTGACCGATGCGGGAACCTTCTATTCCAGCGAAGACGAGTGGGTCACCCCAAATGATCCAGTATCAAACCCGGCAGCTCCGCGCTTGCAGCCCCCTTACTACCTCACCTTGCAAGTGCCGGGCAGTGACGAACCAGCGTTCTCGCTGTATTCGACCTTCATTCCTCGCGCGACCGGTGAGGCCTCCAGGAACGTTCTGTATGGCTACCTCGCGGCCAATGCGGATTATGGCGATGACTATGGCCAACTAACTCTGTTGCGCCTGCCCAAGCAGACCACAGTGCCAGGACCTGGTCAGGTTCAAGCACAGTTTGACTCGGACGCGGAAGTCGGCCAGCAGCTTAACCTGCTGCGGCAAGGACAAACAGAAGTTATCTCCGGTAACTTGCTGACCTTGCCTGTTGGTGGCGGGCTGCTCTACGTGCAGCCGGTCTACGTGCGCTCGACCGGTGACACCTCCTATCCTCTACTGAGGAAGATTCTTGTGTCCTTCGGCGAGAAGACTGCCTTCGAAGACACCCTCAACGAGGCGCTCGACGCTCTCTTTGGTGGAGACTCTGGGGCTAACGCTGGTGACTCACTGGAGCCCGTGGGGACTCCAGTGGAAGAAACGGAAGCTCCTGCGGAACCCGCTGGGCCTGAAGCGGCTCCAGCCCCTGATGAGACGCAGCCCGAAACGGGGATCATCATCTCCACCGAGCTGCAAGCAGCACTCGCCGATGCGCGCGCTGCCCTCCTTGAGCGTGAGGCTGCCTACCGCGACAACGACCTCGTTGCTGCAGCCGAGGCAGATCGTCGCCTGACCGCAGCGCTGGATCGAGCATTGGTCCTCAGCAACCAGTAAGCACCGGATGGCTCCACCGTGTTAGGCTAGAAATACGCCGCGGGGTGGAGCAGTTCGGTAGCTCGCTGGGCTCATAACCCAGAGGTCGTAGGTTCAAATCCTGCCCCCGCAACCATTTCCAAACCCCCCTCTTCGGAGGGGGTTTTGGCTTTATGCCTAAGCTTGCAAGTATGAGTACACCCTCCCAGGTAACCCTCGTTCAGTGGCAGCCAGGCGTGGGCCCTATCGAGAACATTGAAGCGATTCGCGAGGCCGCCGCGCAGGGAGCGAATGTCGGCTCGAGTCTGATTGTTTTCCCCGAGTACTCTTTTTCTTTTGCCCCGGATGCCCCTGGCTCTGCCAGTGCCCCGGAGACGCTCGAAGGTGACTGGGTTTCAGCGTTGACTGCGGTAGCGCGAGAGGTTGGCGCCACCCTGGTTGCGGGGATGCTGGTGAAGAGCGAGGGGTTTCAGAACCCCTTCAACACCATGGTGGCCGTGGGGCCTGGCGGGCTGATGGCGACCGCGGAGAAGCTCCACCTGTATGACGCCTTTGGTGCAAACGAATCCTCCCGGGTCGCCCCGGGTGTTATCGCTGAACCGCAGCTGTTTTCCTGGAGTGGACTATCGGTAGGGATGATGGCCTGTTACGACCTGCGTTTTCCCGAAATGGCCAGGCGCCTCGTGGATGCTGGAGCAGAGGTCATTATTGTTCCTGCGCAGTGGGCTCCGGGAGAGAACAAGGAACATCATTGGGAGTCATTACTCGTGGCACGAGCGATTGAGAACCAGGTTTTCGTTGTTGCGGTGGGTCAGCCTGCCCCCCACGGTGTGGGATTCTCGCAAGTAATTGACCCTGAGGGAAATTCCACCCTGAGGCTGGGGAGTGAGCCAGGCACCGGCTCCATTGGGCTAGATTCTGCGCTGGTGTCTGCGGTTCGGGAGAGCAACCCCATGGCTCAAGCTCGGCGTTTTGGGGTAGTGCCGCTGGCTTAGAGAGCGCCGGGTGGCCTGATCGAGGTGTCCAGGGATGTTGCCCACGCGTAAAAGATCTGTTTGCCTGGTCTGGTGTCGCTCACTGGTGCGTCAAAGGTGTTTCCGGCCATGGTCATGAGTGCGCTCACAATCTCACCGAGGTTCTCATGGGGTGCGGTGAGCGCTAACCCGCCAGAAATTACGGTAATCACCGACGAAGCAACTTCGAGGTCAACCTCGGGCCGCAGCATGCCCGCTTGCTGGAGGTTCTCCAAGAGTTCGCGCTGAATAGTCAGGCTTGGAACATAGTTTCTGGCGTGCTGGTGGCTCATGAGATCGTGCAGCGCACTCCGGTCAATCATGTAGAGGGTCCGTGCGACAGGACGTTCATACACTTGGGTAAAAATATAGGTGTACATCCGCGACAGCAATCCGCCCTCGGGGTCGCGTTCGATGTCGCTCAAGATTCCCTGATACATCCGAGTGAATTCACGATTCAGCATCGCGACCTGAAGGTCGAGGGGGTCGGGGTAGAGCTCCAAAATACTTTCCGGGGCAACTCCCATGAGACCAGCGATGGTTTCCGTGCTGGAGGCAGTGACACCGCTTTCGAGAAACACGTGCTCTGCGTGGTTCAGAATGTCATCAACGACGAGTTGCGGTGGAGTCATGGCGGGGTTCCTTGCGGCGGGGGCCAATGGTTACGCTCTTCCTTGAGCGTAGAGCATTCCTCGCTGCGCTGCGCTGCTCCGCGGGGCCTGTGGAGAGTTCCCGCCGGGCACGGGGCCTTTTTCCTAGGCTTGGTGGATGCTGAGTCCCCGCGTCACACTTGTGTTGATTCCCCTTCTTCTTGCTGGATGTGAGACCCCCACGGCGGAACCCGAAGAGGTGGGGCGAGGCGAGCTGGCGGGGAAGCTCGAGAGGGGACCCGAAAGATCTCTGCCGGCAGATTTTTATGACGTGGCCTTGGAAGAAGCTTCCGCGGTGCTGGAAAACTATCTTCGCGCGACCGACGAGATCACCTCAGCGGGCGGGACACAGTGGCAGGCAATTGGATCGCTTGTGAGTCAGGAGTGGCTTCATCAAGAACAGAGCGGCTTTGGCTATTTTGAAAGCGAAGGGCTTCGCTCCATCGGGGACACCACCGTTGATTCGGTGATCGTGCAGAGTGCCCACATCACCCAGGATCAGCAGGTCGAGGTGGGAATCCTGGCGTGCGTGGATGGCACGGGGCTTTTTGTGCTTCCCGCAGAATACGCAGACCCACCCGATGTGGTGTGGCTGTGGCACCCCGCCTATGAAGATTTTGAAGGCGACGACCAGGATTGGCGCTCGCTAGAGGCCTACCTCGCCCAGCCAGGCCTCACCTGGGGCGAAGAGCGGGCCGTCCAAGCCTGGCTGGTCGGCGAGGATGTGGGCTCTTTGGTGATCGACAGCTGGGAACAGTGGTGGGGCGTCTACGAATGCTAAACATCACACGGGCGTGGGCACTACTGGCCATCACCCTCGTGCTGCTTCACCCCAGCGCGGCGGCGGTGGCCGATGAATGCTCCCAGGCAGCTCAGTCCAGTGGGCAGTGTGTGAGTATCACCACCGATGTCAGCGCTGACGGGGTCTTAGTGGGTGCCTCCACTTCGACACCGGGAGCCCCGGGCTCCACCAGCAGCTCTGGGCGGTGGTCGTCGCCACCGCCCAGGGAACCCGTGCTGCTGGGCAGCTCGGAGTGTCAGGTGAAAATATCGGGGTATTGCCGCTCGGCATCGCCGTCGAAGAATCAACCCGAAGAGACCATCACCCCACCCACGCCGCCCTCCTCATCGAGTGACCTTGAAAGTTTTCGACCTGAATTTCCAGCCATTGTTGTGGAACCTGGGGGTTGGAGCATCCCGCGTCTGCCGACCAATATC
>Ga0208814_1001695_pt1 | contig 10029 bp, 17 predicted proteins | sample MalvirAntarct_55_FD_184253 | JGI IMG/M metagenome (GOLD analysis project Ga0208814, IMG submission 184253) | Marine viral communities from the Global Malaspina Expedition - Malaspina viral metaG Antarct_55 (SPAdes) (version 2) | ecosystem: Environmental > Aquatic > Marine > Oceanic | place...
CCGTCAACATCAAGAGCAGCAGACGAATTACTGGTGGAATAGAACCAGGAGAACTCTACCCAATTCACGTATCCCCTGCTCAAGCTCCGGCTAGTGGGGTATACACTATAGAGGCACTGGGAGTTGAGTATAAGCTGCAGGATTATTTAATAGTGCAGCCAGCAAAAGCGCCTTATGAATTAACACAAGAGATATATTCACGGAGGTTATGGATATGTTAGCAGAAATTGCCATAGCCAATGCTATCTGGAAGACGCTCTCCACCGCCTTGAAGAATGGCAAGCAACTCTACGAGGTAGGTAGTCAAGTTAATGATTATTTAAGTGCTACTCAGAAAGTAAAAGAAAAAGCTGGAGATGCAAACAGTCGTGGCACAGCTTTAGAAGCCTATCAATTTGCCGAGCAGCAACGCATTCAGCGTTCTCAGCTTGAGTTCCACCTAAAAAAGAGCCGACTTGGTGGATGGAGCGACTTTGTAAAATTTGAGGCCGAATGGCACAGGAAGCGAAAAGAAGAAGAGAAAGAAAAAATAAACGCTCGGATAAGAAGGAACAACAAACTACAAAACGATATTGCGTTGGCAATTAATGTAGGCATATGCATGATTCTAGCATTAGGACTATTATTTGGAATCGCAATTTATTTGAAAGGATATTAAATATGAGTATGATAATTGAAATGCTTAGGGTTCATGAAGGTGTAGAAACTCACGCTTATAAGTGTACAGCGGATAAAACTACCATTGGCGTGGGCAGGAATATTGATCCTTCTGGTGGAATTGGTTTATCTAGTGACGAGATAGACTACCTTTTGTCCAACGATGTAAAAAGAGTCAGTGCAGAATTAATCCGAGCGTTCTCTTGGTACTCCGAACTGGATGAAGTTCGCAAAGATGCAATGATTGATATGTGTTTCAATATGGGCCTCCCTCGCCTAAAGCTATTTAAGAAAAGTTTAGAGGCAATGGCGAATGAAGACTACGACATTGCCGCAATAGAATTTCTGGACAGCAACTGGGCAAAGCAAGTTGGAGGCCGATCTATCATCGTCACAGACATGATTAGATCTGGAGACTACCGATAGAATATGTGCCGACCAACTTGGGCCACTTTAGTTAAGGTATTTGCCCAGTATGGCGACACATAGTCAGCGTGGTAGTGTGTTGCCTTTTCGACTAAATCAGGAAGCACAGGGCTTAACACTAAGCTTGCGATCTGATTCGATTGAATCCAAGCGTCAGTGTCTGGGTAGGTCTCTAGAAGACCATCGCACATAAAGCTAAATTGACATTTATGAAGCTGATTAGGAAATCTATTTTCTTTCACCACGGCACACACTGTATTAGGAAAGTGAGGCGAATTTACTCGATTTAACACTACCTGTGCCACTGCAACTTGCTCAATCAATGGCTGTGATCTGGCCTCATGGTAAACCGTGAGAGCCATGCAAAATAAAGCCTCAGTAATCATTTTAAGTCCTCTGAGTTAATGTCTTGAACCACAGTGCTTGGAGACAATCCGAGATCAACTCTGTCTTTTGGTTTTTTAGATTCACCAACGGGCACCTTACCAAACATTTTTTCATAATTTTCTTCAAACTGCTGCGTCATGGTTTTAGAAAATGGCTTATCCTTTTCACTCATTACTTTAACTCCTCTATGTTTACGCCCAACTCTTTTGCGAGGGCCGCATCTTCTGCGTAACGCCTTCTTTTAACATTATTAGCATTGATAGCTTGAGCCTCTGTTTGCTTCTTAGACACTTGTCGTGACTCTTTGCGTAGCTTATTTGCCAGTGCCTTGTTAAAACTGGCTGTAATTCTTTCTTTGTAAGTCATTCTTATATCCTACACTCGTGAAGAGGCTCTTGAAACGCTTTATTGCTTCTGCTATGAATTGACAATAAGTGAGCATTTAAGCCATTGTTGGCGTACATCTCAACAGTATCAGGGTCTGAATCGTAGGCACCAATAACATCGTTTGCTGTTGCTTTCATCACATTATAAAATGATTGCAGTTGCTTTTTCTTTAAATCAGATTGCGTAGAGTTGTCACCATTTTCACGCATGATTAAAAAGATCGGATCAATGTCGATACTTTTAAGCCACTGAACAGTAATCGGAGCGTAGAATTCAGGACGAGAACTAAGCACAACAACCTCGTAGTCATTGCTTTGAAATAGCCATTCGTTGCCAGCTATGTCAAATCCAGACAGTAAGTTATAGTCGTTGTAACGAGCCAACTCGTCAGTTTTAGTCCAATCAATCATATCAATACGCCAGCTGTCGTCAGATATGGTGTTGTCCAAATCAATAATGATGTACATAAATACTACCCCAAAAGTTTTATTGTAAAAAAAATGACGCAAAAAGCGCCAATAAACGATCCAATAATTGAAAATGACAATGTCATTATCTTATCAAATTTGATTTGATCATCAACTACCTTCATGTTCTTTAAGTCGTGCATGTGATGCTCCAAAGGGACTTTCGTCCCTATAATTATTTGTTATTGACAATTAATATCCATTCTTCGGCTGCTTCTTTTGATCTAAAGATTAGCTCCTGAAATCCTGTAGGCCAGTTATGTATATAAAGAAATCCATTGGCACTGTCTTTAGCTTCTCTTGCGACTCTTACAAAGTTTAATGTGTGCATGTTATGCTCCTTATTTTAATAAGATGTTTTATCATCTATATAATGATCTTCAATTGCCTCATCATCAAAGAGAGATGAAAATGCTTCTGAAAGTTTAATTACTGCTTGCTCCTTAGCCTCTCCACCTCTAAGAAGACATACGATAATGTAGTCTTTATCTTCATCACTTACGTCCTCTAAAAGATCATATATGGTGACCTCGTTGTTAAGAACAAATACGCTGCCAGTTGTCTGAAGTTCCCAAAGCATATCACCTCGTATCTCAAGTAATTCTGAGTCAGTCAGAACGTATGAGTAATTAGAACTTGGTGCATTGTTTCTTTTAATCATCATAACCAACCTTCGTATTTAAGGGCTTCATCTTCGTAGAAAAAACCTTGTTCTGAGCAATTCTTAGACTCATTAAGCTCATCGTAATTCTTGCCACAACATCTAGTGTGAACGACCTTTATCGTGAATGGTAGAGAGTCTCTGTCTCCGCTATGGTAATGGTCTATACCTTTGATTCTATCACCATCACCCAAAAGCTCATAGACATCAACCTCGCCAAACACTCCATAGCCATCATACTCTGGATCGTGATATGTCTCGTTAGGTGTGACCAACATACAGTCACTGTCGTCAATACGGCTGCTATGCTTGTTGCTGACTGACTCATTGCACTCAGCGCACTTCCAACTGAAGAATCCCATATTAATTACCTCTCCAAATTGCTAGGGCTTCGTTCAATGGAAGATGATTCATAACAATAGGATTCTCAAATTTCTGAGAAGAAAGAATCTCTTTGATTAGATCATCTTTTGTAAATTGCTTGTACTTCTTAATGCTCCAAGCATAAAAGTCACCTTTTTCGCACGTATCATCTTTAATAAGAATTTTTGCCCTAAGCTTTGACTTCATGTCTTTTTCAAAAAGGTAAGTTTCAAGAAGCTGATCAACAGCACCTTCTATTTCAAACTCATAAGTAAAAATTTCATCAGAATCGTGTAAGCAATAGTCAGTCACTATATCGGGTTGAGTTTTAGCCCAAGCTTCAGCTTCTTTCTCAACACCTCTATCTAACCAATGAATTCCAGTGCAGCCACCTTGACCTGAATTTTCAGCATAACCAGCTTTCTTACCATTCCAATAAATAGTCGCTTCAAAACAGTTAGTTTCGTGAGAAGCGAATTCGCTGTGCTTTACGTTCTTTAAAGTTATCATTTAAATAGTCCTTACTTTTAGTGAATAAATGTCCATTCTGTTTAACGCCCTAAATGCTGCGCCTCCGCGAATTGAACTAATATCATAAGTTGGCATCACATCGCTATGACTAACGACTCTAGAAAGTTCGTACTCAAAGCGAGTATTAAATACATTGGTCACATTGGCGATGAACGTAACCTTCTGAACAAACTTCTCAATCTTATTACCTTTAATCTTTGTCCAAGGCTTGCTCATGGTGATCCTTACTAGATCGTTAGCCTTTAAAGTGTCTGCATTGATTTCGTTCATTTGATGCTCCGTTTCGTTATTTACTTAACTTAGGATCATTATATACCTTGCAAGGTAAGATTGTACACCTTTTTCGCAAATTCTTTTGCACTATCTGCACCTTTACATACAAAAGTCTTATGACCAATGCTTTCCAAGTAGGCCAGCCAGTCCTTCTGCTTCTCGCTAACGCTGCCTCCTTTAGACCTTTTCATCTCTATCCATGTATTCCATGCTGGAATAAAAAGATCGGGAACGCCAGCAGAAACACCTTCGGCCTTTAACCTAGCGCCAGCGCTCTGGGATCGAGCCTCGCCATTAGGAATAGCAAATATCCTAACGTCTGGATAAGTTCGCCTGAACCACTGTATAAAGGCAACCTGTTCTTGGTGCTCAGTAGGAATCTTTAAAACGGAATTATCGGTAACCACTCCTCGCACTGGTTTAGTTGTTGAGCGAAATCTTCTGGCGGTGCGATTAAATACTCTTGGCATAGTCCTTCCTCACTATAACTGTCACAGGTGTGACAACATTTAGGCTCGTTCATGTCATAAAATGCTTCAACTTTAGCATAATAATCCTTAACTATTTTAGGCTGCGGATGTCGCATAATTTCTCCTTATAATGTTGAAATACCTTCCGTTCTTTTCGTAATCAATCTCGACTGGTGGAACTGCTTGATTAAACGCCACTGAGGCTTGATGTAAGCCGTTTGCAGCAACTAACTCTGCATGGCACCCACTTGCATGAGCAATCGTATTAATCTGCCCTAGAGCCTTTTGTCCAGCGTATCCGCTGTGAAGCACACAGAAGTATTCGCTGATCGGCTTATCGCTGAGAGATGGTCCGAAATAAGTAGCTTTGAGCATGTCATTGCCAGCCCGGCTCGTGTACTCGCTCCATTCCCAGCTTGCCACCGACATCTTTAGTTCACTGTCAGTGCCCATTATGCAATCATCACGAAGTTGCATAAGAGGTTTGTTATCGCTCTCTGGAAATTCGTAGCCACAGGCTGGGCAAACCATAACAGATATGTGGACGATCTCATGACAATTGTCACACACTTTAACCGGGGCTTCGCCTGTGCCGCTGCCTGACTTTTGTGGTGGTCGAACTCTCACTATGGGGCCGTGTGTATAAATGTTGCCAGCAAAGTCTAAGACCATGCAGTGGTCAACATGGCTCTTGGGTCTAAGCCCACGCCCAGCCATTTGCATATAAAGGGCAGGAGACATCGTAGGCCGAAGCATTACGATTAAGTCAATGTCAGGAAAGTCAAAGCCAGTGGTCAACACGTTAGCGTTAGTCAGTGCCCGGATCTCACCAGCCTTGAATTGCCTAATCATTTCGGCACGTTCTCCTACTGGCGTTTTACCGGTGACACACGCTGCCTTGATGCCCTGATCATTTAAGCCCTGGGCAATGTTCTCTGCATGAGAGATACCTGTGCAAAAGAACAGCCAGTGCCTGCACTCTACTGCCCTGCTCATCACTTCCTGAATCACTTGATGGTTGGTTTCGTAGTTATCTACTGCGGCTTGAAGCTCTGACTCAATGTACTCACCGCCACGTTTGTGAACGCCGTCAACATTCAATCGTGTCTCGGTGCTTTTGCTGTGCATGGTAGACAGGTGACCTTTGTGGACTAGCTCCTCAATAGTCACAGGCTCAATGCGGTCATCAAACAGGGCACCATCCTCGTCTATATAGCCATGGCCAAGTCTAAATGGCGTGGCTGTTAGCCCAATGACCCTAAGATGAGGATTAATATCAAATAGCTGCTTGATCAAATCTCGGTAGCCGCCCTCTTCTTTATGTGAAATCAAGTGGCACTCATCGACTATAATTAAGTCAACGTGCCCAATGTCTGGCGCACGTTTACGAATAGATTGAATGCCAGCAAATGTAATTGGCTCTGATAGATTTTTCTGTCTAAGCCCGGCGCTGTAGATGCCCATGGGGGCACCTTGCCAGTGCTCACGCATTTTACTGGCGTTCTGTTGAATCAATTCTTTTACATGAGTGAGCATCAACACTCTTGTCTCTGGCCATTGAGTTAACGCATCTTTGCATAGCTCGGCCACAATGTGACTTTTACCACTGCCTGTAGGTAGTACCAAGCAAGGGTTGCCTTGGTTGTTTCTTAACCAATCGTAGAGCAGGTCAATGGATCGCTGCTGATATTCTCTTAGTTTCATAAGTCTAACCCTCTTCAAATAAATCACCTTGACACCCAAAGACTTCGCAACTTTCAGCGCAGCCACCATTATTTCCTCGCATTCTCAAAAGAATCTCGTCTTTACTAACGTCTGCAAATGAATCCTGGGCGCTTTTAAATGTGTTATTGCCGCGATACATAATCAAAGGATCAGTAACTCTTGTATCAATAATTCGTATAGGTTGAGTGTTTAGCATATCCCAAAACTCAGCCGCTAATTCTGGCTCGTCAATTGCAGCAAGGGCTATCTTGTTGACTCCTTTCTTGATGCAAAAAACACAGTTGCCTAGCCATTCATCAATTTCTAAGTCAAATGGCTGAGTCTTCCAAAAACCTAAAATGTCTTGCTTATCCATAGGTGATATTTCAGCCAAAAATCTGTAACCCTTTTTAGGCTTTAATCGCCTTGGCTCGTCAATCCTAATGCCAAGCCATGAGGTGTAATTGTTGCGCCCAAAAGTTTCATCACAGTATTTTTTATAAGGCGCTGTTTTCATTCGATCTGTACACATTGCTCCGTGAATAAATGGCGTGGAGTAACACTTCATCATTTCTTTCCAGGGGCCGTAATCATCACAAATATCATCAATACTTACTTCTTTATACTTTGGGCCAATGCCAACCTCTGTAGTCATTACCGCCCTAATACAAACTAAATCTATTTCAAAATGACTAACAACCTGTCTAATAAATTCGTATGTCTTGGGATGCTCTGCGCCTGTGTCCATAAAAACATACTTGACGTTATTAATAAGCCCTTGAGACACCATTGTCTGTATTCGATAAATCATGTACGCAGACGTTCGTCCTCCGCTAAAGCTAACTACGTTATATTCATTCATGTTGCATTTTTCCGTTTTTTGATTCTAATTCCTTTGATAAAACCATCCAAGCTTTAGCGGCAGTTTGAGGCACTACTCCGTTTCCCAAGAGTCTAATCCGGTCCACCCGGTCGGCACACCCATCAACCACTCGACCCAGTCGGGGTTCAAGTGGCCAGAGACTATGTCCACTCCCACTCCCCCAATTGCTGCGTTCGGAAGCGCATCGAATCTCCTGCTCTTGCCGTCCTTGCGCGTCAATGCATTTTCCTTGTAACCGCCCTTCCAGTCTCTCGTTGTTGGAGTTGGTAACATTTCCTGATCGAAAACTATTGCCGTCAGATTGTTCTGATGATTGTCTCGCATCTTCTTTGTCGCCTTGTCCGAGTCCTGAACTGTTGGTGTCGGCCACATCTTCACTGCAGTCGCTAACCCGTCCCCACTCGTTTTGCTCATTCCTTTTTGATTGTAATTCCCATGAACTGTCGGCGTAGGCCAAGCTCCCCTCTCTGCTATCTGATCGTTTAGGTTTGCTGACCATCCCCTCTCGACTCCATGAATTCCTCCCTTCCAGTCTCTTGCCATAGGAGTTGCCCACTGAGCTGGCTCTCTCACTATCACTTCTGTCTCCAAGCGCTTCTTCGGATTGCCCAGTTGTATCTCGTTCTGAGATGGACCATTCACTGAACTGACTCTCGGTGTTGGCCAATCGGCTTCCGCTCTGCCCACGCTCCGACTTAATCCTGCCTGCAGGCTGTTTATCTCGCAGTGTGGAGTCTTGTTCGCATCGTTGACCGCTGGCGTACCCCATGATGTAGACTCGCTTTCTCTGATGAGGAGCGCCGACTTCACGCGCTGAGAATATTCCCCACGCCGTTTTATAACCAAGGCTTTCCAAGTCGCTAATGACTTCTCTGAGTCCAAGACTGATGTGTCCTTCGACATTTTCAAAGAAACATCGAACAGGTCTAACTGCTCGGATGATGTCGCAGATGTAGGGCCAGAGGTGTCTGGGGTCTTCTTCTCCAAGTCGATTTCCAGCGGAGCTAAAAGGTTGGCAGGGATAACCACCAGTGAGGATGTCAACTCGGTCTCGAAATGGCTCCACTGGCAAGGTTTTAAGATTCGACCACACAGGTGCGGCATCCATTTTATTCGCTTCCATCTTGGTAACCAAGTTCGCAATGGCGAAGGCTTCGATCTCCACATGAGCGATGACTCGATGTTCAACTCCTGCAAGGTCAAGTCCTCTTTCGACTCCACCATATCCTGTACATAAGGAGAGGACAGTTGGTAATTTTTGGGTAGTATCCACATTTATTTTTCCTTTTTATTCAACTATTCTGCCGTTAAAAGAAGCTCTTAATTCGTCAGCATCACCACTCGCACAAAGGCCAGGGTTTGCTATAATTTCTTGACCGCTGTATCCAGACTCGCCATTTAAAACTTCTTTGCCGTTGATGATATAAATGGCTTCCCACTCGCTATCAGCTTCTTTGCGTTTATAAGGCACTAGATCCGGGTGGATAGTGTGACTATCGCAGCCAGTTCGCTGATAGTCTAGTGGGATATTGTCTGAGTTGTGTCGCTCACAGCGCCATGTTGAATCTGATTTTGCGGTAACGTGGGCACAGGTTCTGCAGTTACCTTGCTGAGTTGGCTCACTTTCGTGACAGAATGAGTAAGCCGCGCAGAACTTGCACAAGTACCAAGCTTTGCTGGCGCCTGTGCATGGCTCTGGCAGTCTATCGGATAGAGCTATACGCTTGCCTCTGGCCACAGCTTTCTTAGCCACATCAATGTCGAACCTGACACGCTCTGTATGCAACCTATCATCGTCCTTGCAAACAGCAACGTACAACGCTCGCTTTAACTTTAACCCTAACATATACACTTGCATCTGCACGTAGTGCATGGGTTTAGATGCCTGAACGCCTTTTGATAGGTCGTTAAAGCTTTTTTTGCTGTGAGTTTTAAACTCAGCAACATGAGGAGTATTTTCTGCAGTGGGCACTCCGTGATGAATAACGCCATCAACGCTGCCCGATACGTGTGAGCCAAAGTCTACGTGATCTTGGCTACCATCTATGTCTATTCCGATGGATCTTAGGTCTGAGATAATCTGTGGCTCTTCTAAATGACCGCGCCTAAATAGTCGCAAAATGCGGCCATCAAACTTCTCCACGACAGCCCAGCGAAAAGATAGCCATAGCCATCTGTCGCAATGATGGCCAAGTGTAGAGCAACCTAAATGCGGCCTTGGTGGCTCTTGTCTCTCTTGATGCGCTTGATCAATTAGACTAGCAATGGGCTGGCTTGGTAGGTTAATTAGTGCCATAATCAAATTTCTCCCTTTTGATTGATTAGTTGACGGGCTTTTTACAGCCCGTCTTTTTTTTTCAAATAAATAACAAAACGCATAAAAAAACTACGTTTTGTTATTGGACATTTACTTTTTAGCCCAAGGTGGTGTGCCAGCAGCAACAGGTGCATCTTCTGACTTAGCAGACTTTTTACTGGCCATTGGCACTGCGCCTCCTTTTACAGCTTTGAATCCGCTCACATCATTAGAGGCGTCATAGCCACCGCTTGCTTCACGGATCTTTACCTTTACCTCAAGATGACCTCCGATCAACTGATCGGTGTCTTCGACTGAGGGCAGACCAATCGCTCGCATGATCTCACCCAGCTGTTGAATGCCAATGTCTTGAGCCTTCTCATTGGGGTTGCGGATATTCAAGTTGCCGAATATCACACGACCTTGGTGAGCTGGACCTAACACATCGTAGCGAATAGCGATGTACTCTCCCGTTCCAGCTTTGGTTTGCTTTAATTCCGCAGAGTTGATTGAGACTTCGTACC
>Ga0208814_1001696_pt1 | contig 10024 bp, 6 predicted proteins | sample MalvirAntarct_55_FD_184253 | JGI IMG/M metagenome (GOLD analysis project Ga0208814, IMG submission 184253) | Marine viral communities from the Global Malaspina Expedition - Malaspina viral metaG Antarct_55 (SPAdes) (version 2) | ecosystem: Environmental > Aquatic > Marine > Oceanic | place: South...
CTTCTGTCTTAGAGGACTAAAGCAGTCCCGCGTTACCCAGTCCGCCTAGAAGTGTGGCTGCATCCGCTGGGTTTTGTCGCGCCCTCTCCCTAAGAGACATTTTTCTGACTGCCTCTTGCTGTATTCTTTGGATTGGACTTAGCGGGGCAGATGTAGTCTGCTGTCTAACTTCAGGAATATTAATAGGGTCTAAATCTAAAGAGATAGGCTGAACATTAGGAACACTTGTTCGGCTTTTCTGACGAAATGGACCTTCTTCGTTAAAGGCTATCCGGGGCTGAGATTGAAGACCCGCACGACTAACTTGACCCGTTAGAGAACCTACTCCACTCGTTATACGACCCGCTAGTGCAGCCTTCTCGCCAATGTCTATTCCCTCATCAATAGCTGCTTGATTCATCATGGTTAACATTACATTGCCACGAGCCTCTGGATTGTTAGCAGAAGCCTTTCTCATATCAATGTATCTTTTTACATTTTGAGGCTTGCTGAACATGGTAGCCATAGCCTTAAACTTACCAATTCGTCCTATTACGTTTAAAGGATGGCTGAACATCTGCGACCATATACTGCCAGCGGCGATTGCGCCTTCTTTACCAGCATCTCCAAGCATAACCAAATCATCAGCAAAGCTGTCTAAAGCCTTGTATGTATCTGCGCCCAATATTCTGCTTAACGATCTTGGCTTATACCCATCTAAAGTTTTACGCAAAGACCCTGCATTTTGCGCACTCTCAAGTACCGTATCATCTACTACCTTCATTATATCTTGAAGAACAACATTTTTCATACTCTGAATTAGTTGATCGTTGCCCTCAAAGAACTTCATTATCTGTATGGTTTCGCTTTCAGTCAGGCTAGGCTTTGTCAGCGCGGCGACAACATCATCATAGCTTGAGTATTTAGACACCTTGCTGGGGTCTAAATCCTTAACTACAGATGTCGATCCAGCTATATCTACTTGTTTCTGAGCCTGAACAACATCTTCCATAGCTTCAACTATGTTTTTGTCTCCTCCAGCAGTTCTAACCCTAGCAATGTCATCCATAGACAACTTTCCACTAATATCTGCTTGGTTAATGCTGTTGGCAAGTTTCTGAATCTTGTTCCAATCTTCTCCAAACAAAACTTTGCCAGTGGTTTTAAGGTCTTTTATTTTTTTAGCGAATGTTTTGCCGTTAAAATTTTCAGGGTTTATCGGGTCCCTACCAGCCGTTTCCAAAGCATCGTCAAGGAAGCTGCGGCTAAGATTGGAAAGTAACTCATCGGGGTTGTCAGTAGCCTTCAATACCGCAGTCAATCTTTGAGGAGAATCGTTCTGAATAACTTTTTTAAAGAATTTGTCAGAAATCTCTCTAGGGCTTGCATCTCCAAAAGCTTTTAACCCATTGATGGATTTAATAACGCCAATATTTGATAGCTCTTCAAATCTCTTGATGCCATCTTTATACATATTTTGTTGAGTCAATCTGCGTTTTGCGGCGCTTACAAGTAAACCTTTATCTGTCTTATTCAGACCTGTGACGCCATCCAAAATAGTTGCGTCGTTAAGCATGGTGTCTAATGCGCCCTTGATTTCGTCTAACTGTTTTGTTCCAGCAGTGCTTGACCCGAACATAAGTTCGTCATTCACGTTCTTTCTTAGGTTCACCAAGTTCTTGAAAGAGGCTTTGCCCTGTTGATTTTTTTGGAATCCCTTCAAGGCATCAAACGCAGTGCCTACTGGGCCTTCCAGCAATGCCCTTCCAAAGTTTTCCTCGTATTCTTTGAACTTAGACATTAAATTCTTGGTTTCAAAAATTCTAAGTTGACCACCTGTTCTTGAAGCTTGTGTACCGTCTGACAAGGTTATCTTGCCTTTAATTTTACCAAGAATATCGTCAACAGAGCCATAACCATCTATCATAGAGTTTTGAAAACCATCAAATGCCTTAGTAATTGCTCCAAGAGTTGAAGTGTTTAACTCAAAGTCTCCATCTACGGCTCTCCTCATTAAATTTATGCTATCATCCAAAGCGGATATATATAGCTTATCAGCTTTTTGTTTGGCTGCGTTTAATTGGTTAAAGCGGATTGGAGCCATCTTTGTAGCTTCAGAACCTAACGTATCTACAGCATCACCAGAAATACCAGATAAGAATGCCTCTCTTTCACGCAATGCTGCGGCTAAGTTAGCCTGTATTCTGGTTGTATCTTTTGAAGCGTTCTCACCAAATTTTTGAAGGTATGCCAGTCTTTCATTAGCGCCCAAAGAACCCAAAGATGGTATGTAACCTCTTTCCAATAAGTCATCTCCGCGCTCAAGGCGCAGTCTTGCCGCTGCATCTATAGGCTCTTCTCCCATAGCTCCAGATGCTCTTCCCGCAAGTTTCTTGCCACCACCAACAACGCCTCTGCCTATAGCTATGATAGTTCCCGCAACAGCCTCTCCAGCCGCGCCAATAGCCGCTTCCTTTAAAACGTCTTTCGTTACTTCACCAAGGCTTTGAGTCTGAACACCTAACCATCCCTCAATAACTTCTTCAGCAGCTTGACCTAAACCAGCACCTATGCCAGCACCCGCAACAGCGCCAAGTCCAAAAGTGGGACCACCGCCTATAATCGCGCCAGCTACAGCACCAACAGTTTCTGGGACTATGCCAGCCAAATCAGATATGTCCCTCATACTGAAGCCAGTTTCGTCTATAATAAGGTTCTTGCCTATCGGTTCCATACCACGAGATTTTTGCCCCTCTTGCGTTAACGCAAGGTTGCCTCCTGCATCTCTAACGAATCCAGCCTCACCAACCATTTTCTTTAGTATAGCTTCACGATCACCATCAGTTTCGGCAAATGAAAGCAGGGACCTTAGAGTCCCATCCGCACCTGTGGCGTAATCAAAGTTGCTTGTGTCACGACCTTGGCGCTCGTCTGATAACTCTTTTAAGCTTTTACCTTTTTTTAAAGTAGAAAAGGAAAGAGAACCTATTAGATCAGCAACATCATTGTTTTCAACATTTCCTTTAACAGCCCTAAAAGCTTCTAGCTTCTGCCTATCATTAAAAGCTCCAGACTTTATGCCCCTAAACAATATTAACTTGGTGCGGTCATCCATTTTGTTCACCTATTGCAGCTATGGCCGCATCTAGCTCTGCTTGCTCTTCTGCGTTTAATTCCCCACCGCCGCCTAGCCTAGATGCTATCTTTCTGCCAGAGTATCTGTCTAAAGTCTGCAACGCAGAAAATATTTGTCTTTCTTTTTTGAGGATTATGTCATTGTAAAGCTGATTCATTTTTTCTGACAGAAGGTCTGGATTTGTTAGGACATCGACATTGCCAACAATTGACATAACAAGCGCACGATCCGCGTCTGAAATTGTTTTGCCAGCTTCACCCAAGATTTCCTTAGCATTTTGCGCTTGCAGCTTAGTTAAAAACAATTTTAATTTTTCTGTATCGTTTGCTCCTCCACCTACATTAATTCCAAATGCACCCGCTAAGGAATCAACTTTATCAACAGTAAACCTAAAAGCACTTGTGCCTTCAGCTAAACCGAACCCCTCCATAAATTTTCCTTTTGCTCTTTCAAGGTCTTGTGCCGCCGCCGATAAAGCTCTGTATTGTTCTTGCCCGTCACCATCTAAACGTGCTGATCTTCCTTCACTGCCTGCAACATTAGGGTCCGCAGAAAAAGTTTTGATTGTAAAGAGATCACTTTCAACGCCGGGAATTAGTGAAATTGTGTTCGGATTTTTGGTTAAGTAAAGTGCTGCCGCTTCAGGCGTTTTCATCGCTTCTTCAACTATTCCAGACCATGTGCTGCCGGGTACAACGTCAAACTTTTCTTGGAAAGATTCGTTGCTCATAAGGGCATCAAGTTCAAATGGGTTTAGATTTTCTAATTGACCTTGATCAATGTTAGCAAGGAAACCACTTACCCCTTTGCCTTTAGGAACTATGTAGAAAGCTGAACGCTGCCTTCCTTTCTCCACATTAGCTTCGTCTTTAGTCTGATCAAGATTTCTGGACTCAAGGGCATATTTACCAGCAGCCAATCCTGCTTTTTTTGCTTCCTCCTTTGCTTTTGTAAGTGCAGGCATCGCCTTTTCGCCAGCCTCACCAACGCTTTCAAGAATCTTACCTACATTTAACCCTTTACCAGCTTTGTTCTGCATGAGAGCAAGACCAAACGCCATAAGGGCATCTCTCTTGTCTACTTCTCCGCTTACGTCAATTCCAGTAGCGTCTGCAAATTCTTTTCTGTATTGCTCTAATGTTCTTTCTTTTTTGTCAGGGGAAGCTCCACGAGCCGATCCTAAGAAGTCATCCATAGCCGCCATAAAGCCATCTTCAGCGTTTAACTCACTCTCAGCATTTATCTTGTCAGACTCAGCAATAGTCATAGAATTCAGACCGCCTTGAGAATCTACAATCTGTTTTTCTTTTGCTCTAAACGCTTCAGCAGATGCCACGCGATCTTCTTCTAGCAAATCTTCTATTTGTCTACGCTCTATTTGCTGTTGTTCTGCTTCAAACTCAACATCTAAACCTCCCGCCAAAGGAGGAATAACAAATGGATCGCCTGTTGGTCTGGATGGAAATGACATGCCACCAAATTCACCTAGTAGCAATGGATCAATACGAGTATCTTCACGGCGGTTTGCTAGTTCATTTTTCGCACGTTGATTTCCACTAAGAGCTTGTGCTTCAAGAACGCTTGTGTCGATTGCTTTGTAGCTGTCTTCTGCTTTTCCCCCTAGGTATCTATTTATACCTCCAAAATCAGCGCCTAAACCGGGAAACTCAGTGCTAATAGCATCTGTACCTATGCCTAAACCTTGAGCAAGGTTTAAAAATTGCTGTGGATTCATGTCCGCATAAGATTTTGATCTTTTGTTTAGTTCTGCGTTATATGCGTCTAATGGATCAGCCATAATTACCTCTTATTATTGCATACCTTGGTATGTTGCGTAAGCGCCCACACCCTGAAGGAAGGGATTAGGAGCAGAGCTAGGAGCCTGTGTGAACTGTCCATACATTGAAGAAGAAGGAGAGCCTGTTAAGAAGTTCTGACCGTAGCTGTAAGGAGCAAGTGCGTCTTGGGTCTTCAAAGCCTCGTTAGCACGCTGGAAGTCATTGTACTGCTGGTCGTACTGACGATCTTTACCACCAAGCTCGTACATGAAGCCCATATCGGATGGAGCCATTCCAGCGTAGTTACTACCAATGGTAGAAGCGTTCCCTGCTACAGCAGCATAACCTTTGCCAATATCAGCCTGCGTGCCGCCTATCTGAGCTACAGTAGACCCAAGGCCACCAGTTAATCGGCCAGTTTCTAAGTAACGCTTCTTTGCCGCTTCTTCAGCAGTAGATTGCGCTCCTGCGCTTGTCGCGCCTATTGATCCAAGTTGCTGACCACCAGCTATGCCACGTTTAGCAGCATTCTCGTAAGCTGCCTGAGCGCCTGACATAGCATTGTCATATCCTTTAGACATTAATCCAGCTACAGTTGACTGCCTGGCTTCTGCAATCGCTCTTTCTGTTTCAGCAGCCTGAACTCCAGAACGTGACCCGCCAAACGCATTTTGATTAATAGCATTAGCAGCATCAGCTTGACGCCGTTGTGCGCCTTGACGGTCAATTTTACTTAAAGCAGCATCAACAACTTGCTCTTGATAAGGGTTCATAAAATTCTCAACAGAAGAAGGATCGAATTGGCCTAAGCCGCCTTGAACTGCATTACGAGCGTCTGAAAGCTCATTATCATAGAAACTTTTTACATCAACTCCGCCAACACCTTGATCTAAGTATCCTTGAGCATCTGGGAAGTAATCCGTTAAAGCTCCAGATACAGTATCAGAACCAGCATCTAAGTTTGTTCCAGCTTCTGGAAGGTATTTAGCATTACCGTCAGCATCCATGTAGTATGGAAGATAGCGATCCATAAAGTTCTGACGGGCCTCATCAGTTCCAAAAGAGTTTACAACAGCATCCTGTATTCCGCCACCAGTGCCTTCAGCTTGGGTGTAATTCAGTGTGTTAAAAAGCTCTGGATCGTCTATCAGACCTCCTGAGAATTGTCCGCCATCGTTCGCTCCAAATATACGCTGAAGCAAAGCTTCATCATAACCTTGAATATAAGAAGGTCTTGACTGTGTAAATCCTGTCGTATTGGTCATCCGACTTTCCTCTCTAGGTTATCCATCATGCCATACATTTTGTTGATACCACTGTTTAAATCCCCGCCACCAGCGCCTTTAACAGCATCACGAGTCATTACAAATTCACCAGCAGTAAGCATAGCTGGAACATCATCCTTGGTTCCAGAGCCCTCACTTGGCATTATTCCACCGTTTCGGCGTGGAAAGTAAGCTGGGCCACCTTCGTTTCTCATAATAACTGAGTCTTGAGAGCGATCACGCATTGGGCGCTCTGCAAACACTATAGGAGCCTCTCCAGACCCGCGATTAAAACGCTCCATATTACCGTATGGATCAGGGTCTTCATCTTTACTAAATAAAGAGTCCATCAATTGCGCCCCAAGGCCAGTAAAAATACCTTCTCCAGCCTTGTTGTTAAGGAATTTACCAAATCCACTAGATGGGTCTAAACCTAACATTGATCCAATTCCTAAAAGGCCATCTTTATATTTAGATGGTTTTTTAGGGACTGAGTTATTTACAGCTTCTTTAAGAGCATCACCAGTGCTGCTAATTTGATCTGGAACTCCTGCTATGGGATTTAGTCCGCTACCAATACCACTATCAACATCTCCGCCCATTAAATTAGCAAGAAAAGGTGGAGTGCCTTTGCCAGCAAAAGCTCCAAGTCCAGCACCTGTAGCTCCGCCTAACAAAAGATCACGAAGTCCAACGTCTTTACCTTGGACTTTTCGCAAAGCAGCATTGCCAAGAGCGCCTTGAACTGAAGGGTTTGCTAATAACTTTGCACCAATAGCTGCAAGTTCTTTAAAAAAGAACTCAGGCTGACCCGTCATGGGGTTTATACTATTATTGCCTGAACCTACTACATAACGAGTTGGGTCAGCGCCTGCATCCTGAAACGCAAGGCCAAGCCCACGAGCCACCTGTGGGTTCTGTTGAAGCAACTGTTGAGGCACAACCGTTTCACCCGGAGTAAGGTGAGCCATAGCCGTGTCACCGTTCCTACCGTACCGTTCCATGTTCTGCATCTCTCTACCTCGTAATCTCTTAATCTAAGTTACCAAATGTTACCTTTAAATGCTAGTGTATAGTTTTTATCATGATATAACCACCGTCACGGCTCCTACAAAACTTGCTGTGGTAATCCCTCTTAGATTGGATTTATCAACCAATGCAATCTTAACATAACCCATCATACCAGTATCATCTCTGTAGTTAAACAACGCTCCGGGTGGCAATCCCTGATCATCTGTCTGCAAGTTTGTAAGGGTCAAAGACGTATTACGACCCTCTCCGGGGTTTTGAATTTGAGTTAAATACACAGTAAATGACCGCATTATCTCTGCCATGTATTCCCGATTGTATTCCTCTGGAGGTATAGGGAAAAACGGTAATACTGAATTTCTTGACATTAACGCCTCCCATCAGGTCTAATATCAACTCTTGGGGAGCCTAACCTCCAAGTCACACCAGTGTTATCGCTTTCAATCCTGAAGGCAAACGATCTTCCCCTAAGCCGAACAAATACCTGTTCTGTGAATTGCTCCACTGGAATACTTGCGGTTTTTGCTACAGAACTTGCGTTGGAATCAAGATAGTTTCCTCCGGGGAAGTTTCTGACTTTAAGAGTCATAGTCGCGCTAGGAGCATTTGCTGTAGAGTTTCTAAACGTCATGTCTGGTATTAGACGGCGCATAAAGGCAAATTGTTCGCCTTCCCCTAAGTCAAGTTGGCTACTTTCAATGAAAGATGTAATAGCAGTAGCGGGACTTGTACTGCCATCATCAAATCCGATCTCATGCAAGTAAAGGTAGTGATCTGGTGAAGCGGCAATAGGCTCTTGGTTTACGCCACGATCAAGCCATACTGTGCGAGGAATAACTCCATAAGACCAAACTTTCTGTTCATAGTTGTAAGTAACGTAACTGTCGTTTTCATCACTAGAAGCAGAGGGATAGAACCAAGTTACTTCACCAAACGCAGAGTTGACTCCCGCTGTAATTTTTTGCATTTGATTAATGTTCATATTTGAGAAAATATAGTCTCTTACAGAGCAAGGAAGACGTTGGACCGCTCCGCCATATACATAAAACTCTTCAGCGCCCATCCAGAATACATTGTCTTCAACGGCAATAGCCGCGAGAGGGCTTGCCACTGTAATACTCTCGGATAGAGAGCTTATTCCAAAAGTAAACGGGGGGCCTAAGAATTGCATAGCGTGCAACGAAACGTCAGTAAAAACTAAAATTTGTTGTCTTGTCTCTATAGCAGTTATGATTTTAGAACCTGAACCAATCCGAAGATCACCAGCGGTATTTGTCACAAGTGACTGCCAATCAGTAATATTTGATTGATCAGAGAACCTTATCAACAAGGGGTCTTGCACTCCGGGCGCTATCTCTGAATCACAACCAAACGCAACAACGTGTCTGTCCCTATCAGATACTAGGACCTGTTTGGCTATAGTTGGAACAGATTTAGCTCCAGCCAAACTATTTAAGGCCACTGCCCTGAAGTTTGTTCCATTAGTTCGGTCCCAATAGAACAGTCCACCATCCCTGACGTTTAAAATAAGGTCCTCTCCAAAGTTGTCATGGGACCAAATACGAAGGGTTTGACCAGCCACAGTTAAATCAGAACTGGAGTTCCAAGTTCCGCGCCCCCAAGCCCCTGCGTTCCAACCGTTGCCTAAAACTGTTGTGTTAAGGCCAGTATTAATTTGATATGTAGCAACTACAGAACTACCGCCATTTGAATTGTCTGATGCGTTAGAAAAAACAAGAGTGGGTACTAAGCCGCTTGTCTCCGTTATGGAAGAAATAGTAGAAACAGTTCTAGCCTCAATGTTAAATACGTTACTGTTTATAACAGCGGTTATTTGATACTCTTGATTTAATCTTGCAGCCGTAATGGCACCGCCAAGACTAGCAGCCCCAGAAAAAGTAACAAAGTCATCAACTAAAGCACCATGATCGGTTTCAGCCACAGCGATTGTTGCACATGAAATTTGAGCACCGCTTGAATGTGTTGCTGCTACCGTACCATTAAATGCCCTAGTCACACCCGTTAAGGTTTTGGACGATATACCAGCATAAGTCATTTCCTCGCTATCAATTTTAATTCTTCCAGAGGCAGGGAAACCAGTTATGCTATTTAAAAGAATAGATTCCGAAGTAGCGTCTAAATTTCCGTCTATTGTGTCAAAACCAGTAGAAAATACAGCATCACCAGCCGTAGCAATAAGCCTGATAGGAGTAATGTCTTCGTATTGAGTGCCATCGTTTAGATAATATTTTAAGTTTGTTCCAACGCCAAGAAAGTTAGTTCCATCAAGAGAAACCCAAGGATGAAGGGCGCGACAAGTTCCAAGAAATGCACTAACAGAAGACTTTACCCATCCTCCAATTTTTTCAGGGTATCCAAATCTAAAACGCACTTTGTCCATGTCGAACCAACCACCTTCGTTACTGTAAGATGTTGTTTCTCTATTGATACCCGGCCTGAATTGTAATTTCTGCAATGGCATAAAAAAATTTCCTTTAGGACAGCATTGCGTTATAAGTCTTTGGGCCTACGATCCCATCAGCAACAAGACTTTTACTTTCTTGCCACGCCTGAACCGCCTTTTGCGTCATTATACCAAAAACTCCGTCCGTTTCTAGTCCTAATGCGGCCTGCACCCTCTCAACGGCTTCACCACTGGAACCTACCTTCAGTAATATAGGAGTGCGGGATGGGATATACGATCCACCTAAGACTTCCAAGGCGCGTTTGTAGTGGTGCTTTCTGTCTTCTAGGCCGATAGTGCCACCGTTAATTCTTTTGGTTGCTGTAACAACGTCCTGAGCGTCTGCGTGGCGGTTCAAATGGTTTTCGTTCCA